>OJHK01001086.1_pt1 | contig 13830 bp, 10 predicted proteins | sample 1595161 | NCBI WGS metagenome assembly OJHK01 (sample SAMN05416842, study PRJEB24817) | seawater metagenome | isolation source: Sea water | place: Canada:Atlantic | collected 2013-07 | reverse complement strand
ACCCGAATCCGATCTCCTCACCGACCAGGCTGTTTTTGCGGAAAAACGCGAAGATCTGACCACTCAGCTAACTGGCGAAATCGAACGTCTTATCTCCTACCCCGAATGCGGCTGGATCGCTCCGACGGAGATCCCCCTCGAAATCACTCGAGCAGTCGCACGAATTTGAATCAAGTCCCATGAAAGCATCGCGCCTTCTTCTACTCGTCCTGCTGGCACTCACCGTTAGCGCGCGAGCCGCCGAAAACCTGCCGGACGATCCCAGTGTTAAATTCACCGATCCCGTCGTCGCGCTAACCAACGCCCGAATAATTGACGGACTCGGCAACCCGGCCCGCGAAGGCCAAACCATCGTTCTACGCGACGGCCGTATCACTGCCATGGGTAAGTCGCCCAAAATCCCATCGGATGCCGTGATGCACGACCTCGATGGCAAGACGGTGATGCCCGGGCTCGTCATGGTCCATGAACACAGTTTCTACAGTTCCATGGTCGATGGTCCGTTCCACATGAACCAAATGGAACACTCCTTTCCTCGGATGTATCTCGCCGCCGGTGTCACCACCGCTCGCACCACTGGAAGTCTCGAACCCTACACTGATCTGGAACTGCGTGACCGGATCGAACGTGGAGAAGACATTGGTCCTGACTATCACCTCACGGCTCCCTACGTAGACGGGATTGGCACCGGTATCCCGCAACTCCACGGCGTGAAAAGCCCAGCCGACGCCGCGCGCATGATCAACTACTGGGCGGAGGAGGGATTCACCTCGATCAAGCTCTACGTCAGTCTACCCGCCGCCGAAATGGATACCGCAATCAAGACCGCGCACGCCAACGGACTTCAAGTGACGGGTCACATCGGCCGGGTCAGTTATCGGGAAGCCGCCGCCATGGGCATCGACAACCTGGAACATGGATTCCTGGCCGCTTCCGATTGGGTGGCCGGTCGCATGCCAGATGAGCCCGCCAACATCGGTAAAATCTACGATTCCATCGCCGAGGTTAATCCCAAATCGAAGGAAGTAACTCAGGTGATTCAACACCTCATTGACGAAAACGTGGCGATCACCTCCACGCTCGCGATCTTCGAAACATTCACCCGCGGCGGTCTCCTCGTCGTGGGCACCGACCCCACCGGCTACGGTGGATTCCTCGCCGGTTACGGCAGCTGGCGCGCCATCGAACTCCTGGTCGAAGCCGGCCTCTCCCCCATCGATGCGATCAAATGTGCCACCAGCAACGGTGCTCAACTCCTCAGTATCGCCGAACAAACCGGCAGTATTGAAGTCGGTAAAGCAGCCGACCTCATCATCGTAAACGGCAACCCCGACGAAATCATCGCCGACCTTCGCAAAACCGAAACCGTCTTTAAAGACGGCATCGGCTACGACTCCGCCACCCTCTTCAAATCCATCGCCGGCATGGTGGGAATCCAGTAGCTCCAGAACCGGTTTCCCATCACTCAACTCCTAAATTCTGCCTCGGCGTAAGTAACCATTATGGTTACTTACGTTTTTATCTATCTGATATTAAATAATTTAACGATTTTTTTTGGCGCAAAAAAAGCCCCGCCCCGCGGGAGCGGGACGGGACTGAGAGTTTTTGGATTCGAGTAGAACAGGGTGCTTAGAAGCCGCCCATACCGCCCATGCCTCCGCCGCCGTGGTCGTGGCCACCAGCAGGAGCTTCGTTCTTCTCAGGAATCTCGGTGATCATACACTCAGTGGTGAGGAGCAATCCGGAGATCGAAGCAGCGTTTTGCAACGCAGTACGAGTCACCTTGGTAGGATCGACAACACCGGCTTTGATCAGATCTTCGTATTTGTCGGTGGCGACATTGTAGCCGTTGCCACCTTTGCTCTTCAGCACGGTTTGCACAACCACACCGCCATCAACACCTGCGTTGAAGCAGAGTTGCTTGAGGGGAGCTTCGATCGCACGACGCACGATGGATGCACCGACTTTTTCGTCACCTTCGAGGTCAGCCTTGTTGATCGCATCAGCGACACGGAGGAGAGCGACACCGCCACCTGGGACGATACCTTCTTCAACCGCAGCGCGGGTGGCGTGGAGAGCATCCTCAACGCGGGCCTTCTTTTCCTTCATCTCGGCTTCGGTAGCGGCACCAACATTGATGACCGCAACACCACCGGCGAGTTTCGCGAGGCGCTCTTGGAGCTTCTCACGATCGTAGTCGGAAGTCGTCTCACCGATTTGACGGCGGATTTGCTTCACGCGGCCTTGGATGTCGGAACCCTTACCAGCGCCTTCGACGATGATGGTGTTTTCCTTGTCCACGACGATGCGCTTGGCGCTACCGAGGTCGGAGAGTTCGATGTTCTCGAGTTTCACACCGAGATCTTCGGTGATGCACTTACCACCGGTGAGAACCGCGATGTCTTCGAGCATAGCCTTACGGCGATCGCCGAAGCCTGGAGCCTTGACGGCACAAACGTTGAGCGTGCCACGGATCTTGTTCACCACGAGAGCAGCGAGGGCTTCACCTTCGATGTCCTCAGCGATGAGGAGAAGGGGCTTGCTGGTCTTGGAAACAGTTTGAAGGAGAGGAAGGAGGTCCTGCAGGGAGGAGATCTTCTTCTCGTGGATGAGCACGTAGGCGTCTTCGAGGACAGCTTCGAGGTTCTCTTGATTGGTGGTGAAGTAAGGCGAGAGGTAACCCTTGTCGAACTGCATCCCCTCAACGACCTCGAGGGAAGTCTGGATGGACTTAGCCTCTTCGACGGTGATGGTGCCGTCTTTGCCAACTTTGTCCATCGCGTCGGCGATGATGTCACCGATCTCGATGTCCCAATTGGCGGAAACGGTAGCAACTTGGCGGATCTCTTCGCGATCGTTCACCTTCTTGGAGATACGATGCAGCTTGGCGACAGCAGCCTCAACGGCTTTGTCGATACCACGCTTGAGGAAGATCGGGTTGGATCCAGCAGCGACGTTCTTGAGACCTTCACGGTAGATGGCCTCGGCGAGCACGGTCGCGGTGGTGGTGCCGTCACCAGCGTTGTCAGAAGTCTTGGAAGCGACTTCCTTAACCATCTGGGCGCCCATGTTTTCGTAAGGATCAGGAAGCTCGACTTCCTTAGCGACGGTGACGCCGTCCTTAGTAACGGTCGGCGAACCGAATTTTTTGTCGATAACGACGTTACGGCCTTTAGGACCGAGAGTGACTTTAACGGCGCGAGAGAGGAGCTCGACGCCCTTGAGGATCTTGGAACGAGCAGTCTCGTCGAAGATAAGTTGTTTGGCTGCCATATTATTTAATAATCAGGAGTTAATAGATTGGATGAGCAAGTTGGGCTTAGGCGATGACACCGAGGATGTCGTCTTCGCGGACCAGTTTATATTTTTGACCGTCGAGTTTCACCTCGGAGCCACCATAGGGGCTGAGGAGGACCATGTCGCCGACCTTCACTTCGAAAGGAGCGATTTTACCCGCGTCATCCTTTTTGCCCGTGCCGAGCGCGATGACTTTAGCCTCTTGGGGCTTTTCCTTGGCGGAGTCCGGAATGATGATACCACCACGGACTTGTTCTTTTTCCTCGAGATGCTGCACGAGCACGCGATCTCCGATGGGCTTGATGCTTAATTTTGCCATATTGATTTATATTTAGGGTTTGAGAGGTTGAATTATCTCTGAGTTGAGGGCTTGGGGAAAATACGCTGACCGAGAAGAGATCTCCGCCAGCGTGTTTAAAAATTTAGTCCTTCTTCTTGTCGTCTTCGTCGACGACTTCGAAGTCGGCATCGACCACGTCACTTTCGACCTTCTTTTCGGTCTTCGGCGCGTCGCCATCTTCGGCTCCAGGAACACCCGCGGCAGCTGCAGCAGCGGCGGCTTCGGGATCGACGCCGGCGGCCTGGGCGGCTTCTGCGACCTTGGCGTAGAGTTCCTGACCAACCGCGGAGAGGTTCTCCATCGCCGCCTTCATCTTGTCGACGTCGCCGGACTCGAGGTCCTTCTTGGCTTCGGCAATGGCGGGCTCGATCTTGGCCTTGATGTCATCCGGCAAATTGTCGCCGCTTTCCTTAAAGGTCTTCTCGAGTTGGTAGATGGTGGAATCGAGCTGATTCTTGGTTTCGACTGATTCCTTCTGCTTCTTATCCGCTTCGGCGTGAAGCTCGGCATCCTTGGTCATCTTATCGACCTCTTCAGAAGAGAGTCCGGATGAACCTTGGATGGTGATCTTCTGTTCTTTGCCGGTGCCTTGATCCTTGGCCGCAACGTGCAGGATACCGTTAGCATCGATGTCGAACGTGACCTCGATCTGCGGCGCGCCACGCGGTGCTGGCGGGATGCCATCAAGACGGAAGGTGCCGAGATTCTTGTTGTCCTTGGACATCTGGCGCTCGCCTTGGAGCACCACGATTTCAACGGAAGGTTGGCTGTCCGAGTAGGTGGAGAAAGTCTGCGTCTTCTTGGAAGGGATGGTGGTGTTGCGATCGATCATTGCGGTGGAGACTCCACCAGCGGTTTCGATACCGAGCGTGAGCGGAGTCACGTCGAGCAGGAGCACATCGCGCACATCGCCTTGCAGCACGCCACCTTGGATAGCGGCACCGATTGCGACGACTTCGTCCGGGTTCACTCCCTGATGAGGAGGTTTACCGGCAAGCTCATTGGCGATTTCAACCACCTTAGGCATGCGGGTCATACCACCGACAAGCACAAGCTCGTCGATACCTTCGGAGGCGAGATCAGCGTCTTTCAAGCAAGCCTTGAACGGAGCGATCGTGCGCTGGAAGAGCGCGTCACAGACCTGTTCCATCTTGGAGCGAGACAAAGCAATATTCAGATGCTTCGGACCACTCGCGTCGGCCGTGATGAACGGCAGGTTGATGTCGACGGACTGAGCTGAGGAGAGGGCAATCTTGGCTTTCTCAGCTTCTTCCTTGAGGCGTTGAAGCGCCATGGGATCACTGCGAAGGTCGATGCCTTGCTCGGACTTGAATGAATCCACGAGCCAGTTGATGAGGGCCTCATCCCAGTTATCACCACCGAGGTGAGTATCGCCATTGGTGGCCTTCACTTCGAAGACACCGTCACCGATCTCGAGGATGGAAACGTCGAACGTGCCACCACCGAGGTCATAAACCGCGATCTTCTCTTCGGACTTCTTATCGAGACCGTAAGCGAGCGACGCAGCGGTCGGCTCATTGATGATGCGCTTCACTTCGAGGCCAGCGATCTTGCCGGCGTCCTTGGTGGCCTGACGCTGAGCGTCGTTAAAGTAAGCCGGAACCGTAATGACGGCTTCGGTGACAGCACTACCGAGGTAAGCCTCGGCGTCGGCCTTGAGCTTCTGCAGCACAAAGGCGGCGATTTGCTGAGGCGCGAATTGCTCCGTCTTATCACCCACCTGGGCCTCGATGTAAGCGTCGCCGTTTTTACCGGCGACCACCTTATAAGGTAGGTTCTTAACCTCTTCCTGGGATTCGGAAAACTTTCGCCCGATCAACCGCTTCGCGGAGAAGATCGTGTTGCGTGGGTTAGTCACGGCTTGGCGCTTAGCAGCCTGACCGACCAGCCGTTCACCAGTTTTGGTGAATGCGACGATAGACGGCGTTGTGCGTGCGCCTTCTGCGTTGGGAATGACCACGGACTCTCCGCCCTCCATGACGGCCATACAGGAATTCGTGGTGCCTAAATCTATGCCTATAATGCGACTCATGCGAGTGAGTAAGCAATCGATGTGCCGCTGAGAGTGATTTTATTTATTTACTTTAAAAACAATTACTTAGGAATGAAACATCGCCTCTTACGTCCACCTCAAACCGGATATTCGCGTCATGATGTCACAACCTGTGTCACACCTGCCGCATCCGATTGCCCACCGGTGTCACACCTGACATGACACCCTTGCTACGCAGGACAACACGCCTCAAGACTTAGATTTGTGGAGACCGAAATCTTAGTTCCCGACCAACTTCCAGTCATGACCCTGCCCCACATGGCATTTTTTCCGCAGGCACTCATGCCGCTTCATATCTTCGAGACACGTTACCAACAGATGCTGAAGCACGTATTGTCCACCGATCGGATTTTTGCGGTCGCTGGGCTGCACCCCGAATCGGACCCATCCGAAGAACGCGGACAACGCATCGCCACCGCCGGTATCGTGCGGGCCTGCAATCTCAACGATGACGGCACCTCCAATCTCCTTCTGCAGGGCCTGACCCGCGTAGAGTGCCTGAGCATCGTCAGTGAGGAACCGTATCGGACTATTCGCATTCAAACTCTGAGCAGTGATCGGGAAGAGTCAGGTGAACGCAGCAAACGCCTCCGCCTCCGTGTCGAACGCCTGATCAGCCTGCGCCGACAGCTCGGTGGTCCGACCCCGGAAGGATTCACCCAATTTCTGCGTGGAGTGGAAGATCCGGCAGCATTTGTAGATCTAGCGGCGTTCACCCTTTGCCCAAACCCGGCTTTCAAGCAACGCCTCCTCGAGACATTGGACGTCGAACAACGGCTGTTACTCTACGGTGACTCGCTCCGGCACGAGATCGATAAGATGAGCCTACAGAAGAAGTTGCAGGGCCGGCTCCCGAACGAGGACATCGATCGGAACTGAGGGATTCGCCTCGCTGGCTCGCCAATCAGAGCTAGATCGCAGACACGGTCCGCCTTTGCCAAGGCTATGGCGGACAGTTTTAAATTCCATTGTAATTTAAAACTGGCCTGCCAGCCGAAGTTTTAGTCGCCACGGCGACCCCGCCCCTGCGGGACGAAGGATGGAGCCGCTTATCGGAGTCGAACCGATGACCTACTCATTACGAATGAGTCGCTCTACCAACTGAGCTAAAGCGGCGTCTCAAGATTGACGGAAGAAAACCCTCCGTCCTTGTAGGGCAAGCCTCCTTTTTAACTGTGTCCTCCCTCGCCACCGATCTTTTCGACTACGATCTGCCTCCAGAGCTGATCGCACAGACTCCCGCAACTCGCCGAGACGCCTCACGGCTTTTGGTGGTGGATCGTAAAAATCACACCCTTTCACACCGACATTTTCACGACCTTCCGGACTATTTGACCGCTGGAGACACGTTGATTCGAAACAACGCATCCGTGCTACCCGCCCGACTGACCGCGAGACGGCCCACGGGTGGTGCGGTTGAATGCTTTCTGCTCCGGCCCAAAACGGTCGACGGTGCCAATGAGCACTGGTGGTGCTTGCTCCGTCCGGGCAAACGCCTGCCCGAAGGAGCTACTTTTACAAATTCATATGGCTTCGACGGGCGGGTGACGAAGAAATCCCCAGACGGCACGGCGTTGGTGGAATTCACTTCCCATAACCCGGGCGAAACAATCACCGCAATCGCCAATCGACTCGGAGAAATGCCCTTGCCGCCGTATATCGAACGCTCGTCCGATTCAGATCATCGGGTTTCTGACCTCGAGCGATACCAAACCGTCTACGCTGACCGTTCCCGGCAAGTCGCAGTCGCCGCTCCCACCGCCGGATTACATTTCACTCCAGAAATATTGGAGAAGATCAAAAATGGCGGTATCGAATCCGCCGAAGTTACGCTCCATGTTGGCCTGGGGACATTTCGACCCGTAAAAACAGATCTCATCACCGACCACGATATTCATCACGAAATCTACGAGATGCCGGTGGCTACTCAGAAACTGCTGCGACATCCTCTCGGTCGACGCATCGCGGTCGGCACGACATCGGTCCGGGCCATTGAACATCATTTCCAGCAACCGAGCGATGGGACGCCCCTTAACGCGGCAGCAACGGCGGATATTTTCATTTACCCTCCATACCGGTTCGCTGGCGTCGATGCGCTGATAACCAATTTCCACCAGCCCCGCTCCACGTTATTGTGTTTAGTATCAGCCTTTCTGACCCCGGGGACCACCACAGGCATCGAATGGATCCAAGAAATCTACGCCGAAGCTATCAGGGAGAAATATCGCTTTTTCAGTTACGGCGACGCGATGTTGATCCTCTAAGCCCATTTATTCCATGAACGATGACGAACTCCAGACTCTGATCGAGGAAGCGACCTTCGATTACACCATGGGCGACCAAGAGGACGCCCGGACCAAGATTGTGCGCGCGACCGACGCAGCGCCCGGATCATTCGCCGCCTGGCACGCCAGCGCGGAGATCCATCTTAATCTAAAATTGGTGGATGAGGCACTGAATGCTGCGGAAAAGGCTTATGCCCTAAATCCCGAGGATGTATTTATCAATACCACCCTCTCCCGCATCTGGGTGAACAAAGGAAACAAAGATGAGGCGGAAAAATTTGGCGCGGCGGCAAAAATGCTGGGCTGGAAAGACCAACTCAAGACACCTCCCGACCAAAGTGACGGCATAAACTGACCTCAAACTTCGAACTGAGCCGCAATTTCGGCTCATTGACACAGCCAAACTACCCCGCCTAGCCTCCGCGCGAATGGATACGCCTGCCTACACGCTGGAATTTGAAAAGCCCCTCCGAGACCTGACCGCTCAGCTCGAGGGACTTCGTCAACAGTCGATGGAAAACAACCTCGACTTGGATAGTGAGATCGCCGCGATTACCGAAAAGATCGAGGCGACTCAGCGGAGTATATACTCCAACCTCACGCCGTGGCAGCGCGTGCTGATCGCCCGTCATCCGCAACGCCCGTATTCACTCGATTACGTGGGCAGTCTGATCAGCGGGTTCCAAGAACTACACGGCGATCGCCAATTTAATGACGACCAAGCCCTGATCGGTGGCACCGGCTTTTTCGGCGGGCAATCTGTCATGATTATCGCCCAGCAAAAAGGGCGCGATACCAAGGAAAAAATCGCCCGCAATTTCGGGCTCCCTCAACCAGAAGGGTATCGTAAAGCGCTGCGCTTAATGAAGCTCGCGGAGAAATTTAATATCCCCGTCCTCTCCTTTATCGACACTCAAGGTGCCTATCCCGGAATCGGCTCGGAAGAGCGGCATGTATCCGAAGCGATCGCCGTCAACCTACGAGAAATGGCGATGCTGAAAGTGCCGTCCATCGCGGTGATCATTGGCGAAGGTGGATCTGGCGGCGCGTTAGGTATCGGGGTGACCAATCGAGTGCTCATGATGGAGAACAGTTACTACTCAGTGATTACGCCGGAAGGTTGCGCCGCCATTCTCTGGCGCGACGCAGCGGCCGCACCGCAAGCATCGGCCGCGCTGAAACTCGATTCCGTCTCATTAGATAAATTTGGCATTGTGGATGAAGTGATAGCCGAACCCTTTGGCGGCGCCCACCACGACGCCAAGAAGACCACCGAATTTCTCCGAACGGCGCTCCAAAAACACCTAGATGACTTGAAGGGGCTCACCCCGGAGCAACTGGTTGAATCCCGCTACCAACGCTTCCGCAACATAGGTGTTTTCACGGAGGCCACCCTTGCTGCCGAAAGCTGATCAGACGGAAGCAAATTTGACGTCGATTTTTCGTCAGCGAGCCATCAAGGCCTTTTTCTGGTTGGCGCTGACCGTGAACCTGTTGGTCGCAACGCACCATCTGGGCATGGGCAATTTGGCAGGTCATGAATTTCGCCAAACCCAGACGGCACTGAGCATTCTTTTCATCCAACGTGATGACGATTTCTCGTTGGCATACCCTACTCCATTGTTCGGCCCACCCTGGTCCATTCCCATGGAGTTCCCGTTGTATCAATGGACGGTGGCGGGAGTTTCAAATCTTACCAGTTGGACGATTCCTTTCGCCGCCCGTTTTGTATCGCTCGCTTGTTTCTATCTGACTTTACCGGCGATCTATCTCCTTTTGCGAAGGTGGAGATTATCCCTCGGATCGAGTCGGTTGTGTCTCGCTCTGATCCTACTCACACCGGTTTACGTTTTCTATGCTCGGACGGTGTTGATCGAATCAATGGCATTGATGGCCAGTATTTGGTTTCTGTGGCTCTTCGATCGCATGTGTCGCCACCCCAATCTCGGGTGGACGGTGACGGCGGCTCTAGCCGGAGGGATCGCGATCCTGGTGAAAGTCACCACCTTCATTCCGTGGTGCGCCGCAGCTGCGATCATCGGGCTCTGCTGGAGTTGGCGGGAATGGAAAATTGGCGGTATTCGCGCTCTGTCGAAGACCGTTGGCTGGGGTGTATTGGTGGCCAGTGTTCCCGGATGCAGTATCCTCGGCTGGTTGCACTTTACTGACGCGATCAAGGCGCTATCCCCGGGTGGATCCAATCTGGTCTCGTCGGCTCTTTCGGGTGTTAACTTTGGCGGATGGCAAGACCGAGTGGGCGGAGAATCACTGAACTCCCTGGCTCGGGAAATGAGCAAAGGAACCCTACCCTGGTGGACCCTGCTACTGGTAATCGCAGGAGGTATGTTCACGTTTAGACAAGCGGGTAAAAAATCGATGATCCTGGTGCTTTGGTTTGGGGCGACCTTGATGCTTTTCCCGGTTTTGTATCATCGTCACGATTACTATTTCTATGCGGTGGCGGTGCTGCCAGTGTGCGCCCTGGGAGTCATCCTCGATCAATGGCTGCATCATCGCATCATGAAGTGGGTTTCGGTCGTCGGACTCACCGGTATCCTAATAAGTCAGGCGGCCAGCTACCATCGTAACTATTGGCCCTATCAAAACTTAGTTAGTAACGGCGGGACAGGCTTGAACAACTTCATGAAAGATATGCTGCCGCTTAACAGTGCCATCGTAGTTATGGGGCAAGACTGGGCCCCAGTCGTCCCCTATTACACCCAACGCCGCGGCATCATGATTCGGCAAGATGTAGAGAATTCGAACGAGAAATTGGTGATGCATCTGGCGAATCTTGAAGAGACGGAAGTTTCGGCCTTGGTCGTAACCGTCCCCCAAGAACGAAATCCAGACGCGATCAACCTGATTACCCAAAGTCTGGGCTTAGAGTCGGACCCTTCGGTGACTCACTCGAATAGCGACGTCTACCTAGCGAAAAGCCTCCGCTCCCCGACTCTGATCCGATTGGCCGAGAATATGGATTACTCTGGGGTTGAAATCATCGGAGTTCCCGATGCTCCACCGCCTCCGCCTGTCGCCGAACCCATCATTGCCGATGGGTCAATTCAAGCGGTTACGAGCCTGCAAGCTCAACTGCAGTTCTTTCCGATCGTTCCCGCGCCTTACCAATATCGGTGTATGTTTGGGCTCGGAGCAAGCCACCACAACGGCAGCACAGTGCTGGGAGCCCACCCAGATTCGGATATGTGGATTCGCCTTCCCGCGGGAGCGTCAACCGTGAGTTATCAAATTGGCATGGATAGCGGATCGTATAATGCCGTCGACGACTCGGACGGGGTCATATTCACGGTGCGCGGAATAGACTCAACGGGCCAAGAGTTCGAGCTGGCTCAACATCTTTTAGACCCAGCCCACATTCCAGAACATCAATCCGGCGGTGAATTCGTAATCGACTTACCTACAGATCTATCCGAAGTAATACTAAGCACCCGATCCCGACAAAACTACAATTTCGATTGGGCTTACTGGCAATCGGTTGAGATCCGCTAGATAGCACGATACCCACCCCATTTTGTCCGCACCTGCACTCAATCAATCCGCTCTGAAGAAACATCGTTTTGGAATACGGTACGCTTCGTTCGTTCTCGTCGCGATCGCGCTCATTCTACACGTCATTCTGACCACCAAGAATATCGAATCGGGGTTTCTGGCCGGACACGAGTTTCGTCAGGCCCAGACCGGATTGAGTATTAAGTTCATTCAGAAAGATCAGGATTACTCGTTGGCATATCCAACGCCGTTATTTGGGCCCCCATGGTCGATTCCCATGGAGTTCCCTCTCTACCAATGGACTGCTGCGTGGTTGGGCCAGCAATTCGATCTAACGACGGCGTTAAGCGGCCGAGTGGTCTCAATTTTCTGTTTCTACCTCTGCCTACCCGCGATCGTCCTCCTGTTACGAGAAATTCGATTTCAACCAGAACAAATTAATTACGTTCTGGTGCTCGTGCTAACCGCACCGGTTTTTATCTATTTTACGCGAGCCATTTTAATCGAATCGACCGCTCTCTGTTTTAGCCTGTGGTTTCTCTACGGATTTATCCGTCTGAGTAGGTCGGCCCACTGGGGGTGGTGGTTGCTTACCTTCATTTGCGGCAGTCTGGCCGCGGTGGTTAAAGTAACGACCTTTATGGTTTGGGGAATCGGTGCTCTAGTCGGCGGAATTTGGTGGTTCCTGAAAATTCGACGCACGTTGGGGGCCGAGCAAGCCAACCGAAATTTAAGCTGGGCAGCTATCAGTGCCATTCCACCCATTTTGGCTGGAATTTGGTGGGTCGCCACAGCTGATCGCATCAAGCGGCAATCACCGGACGGCCTTTTTCTGACTTCCGAAAACTTACGTGATTTCAACCTCGGATCATGGAGTGATCGCATAGATTTCTCCGTTTGGGAAAGTCTCATCCAAAACTTCAGCTTCGCTCTGTTTCCCGGCTGGATCTTCGCAATTTTGGGGCTCGGTGGACTGGCCGCGGCCGTCATGCGGAAATCGCCCATGATCTTAATTATTTTCCTATGGTCGATTGCCGTTTGGCTCACCTTCCCCGGACTGTATCAGATTCACGACTACTACTTTTACGCCATGGCCTTGATCCCATTGCTGGCAATCGGGTGCTTCGTCAGAGAATTCGGACAAGGTCTCCCAGCCCGAATTATGGCTCCGTTGGTGGTGCTCGCGGTGAGCGGAATTCAACTCAACGGGTATTTCGAGAAATACGCCCCCTCCCAATTTCTGAACAGCAACGGTGGAGAGCGAATGGAGCTCTTTATTCGCGATACTTTTCCTGCCGACGAAGCAGTCGTGGTTTTGGGAGAAAGTTGGTCGCCCAGTATTGCCTACTATATGGAACGACGGTGCTTGATGATTCGAGACCCATTCACCCGCGATCCGGATGCCTTCGAGGAACTTTTGGAGAAATGGAAAGACGTGCCTGTTTCAGGATTATTAATAACGGCTGATTATCGGGGAAACACGGACCTGATAGCGGCCCTGACGGCTCAGTTTGATCTCGAGTCGCCGGTGCTACTCACAGATGGGAATTCGGATTTGCGAGTTGGCAGAAAACTCCGATACCGGTTGATGGCTCACATGGTAAATCATCCCAACGACCACCAACAACTAGAACGTCCGGCGGGATCCGAAATCCCCTTACCGGTCCCTAACACCGATCCGATTATCCCCGGTAGTAAAAAGTCTGCCGTAACGACGAATCAATCAGAAAGCATATTCTTTCAAATCCATCCCACTCCGAGCCACTATCGTTCAAAATTCGGAATGGGTATTAAGTTCGAATCCGATAGATTCGTCATGATCTCACACCCGGACAACGATTTTTGGGTCGACGTAGCGGAGGATGCGACCGAGGTATTCGCCGAATTCGGATTGCAGGAAGAGGTCTACCAAAAACCACATGAACACTCCGACGGCGTGAGTTTTCAAATATGGACACGCGATGCCGCAGGAGACGAATCCCAGCTATTCGAACGGTTTGCTGATCCATTCGGAGAACCCGCGGATCGAGGCAAACTGTCTATCTCTTTGCCATTGCCCTCGCCTCGCCCAACTCAGATCCGTTTCTCGACCCGTCCCGGTCCCAATGAAGCTTTCGATTGGGCGTATTGGGGCAATGTAATCGTTCAGTAGACGTCGCCTTGAACTACTTCACGACGAGTAGTTCGCAGCGCGTCGCTTTCTTCGATTCGGGATCGTAGTCGACGAGGGCGCCGCTCAATCGCACGTCTTCGGATGCGACGGCGAAACGGCGAGGCATTCCGTCCAAAAAACGGCTCACAACGGGTTCTACTTCGCGGCCTAA
>OJHK01001082.1_pt1 | contig 13854 bp, 11 predicted proteins | sample 1595161 | NCBI WGS metagenome assembly OJHK01 (sample SAMN05416842, study PRJEB24817) | seawater metagenome | isolation source: Sea water | place: Canada:Atlantic | collected 2013-07 | reverse complement strand
GTGGGCTCGGAGATGTGTATAAGAGACAGCTTTAATCATGCTTTATTGTTTTATAAAAATATAACAAACAATAATAAAAACAATTACTACTGCTACAAATCGACCTATCAATAGCAATAGATTTATCAAACTAGTTATGTAATATTAAAAATGAGACTAATTCGCATATTGCTCATTTAACAGTGAACGATATACCTCTCCATTGTAAAAGGAAAAGACATGGTAACTCAAAATAAGTTAAAGAAACTGGTTTTAGGTTTAGGATTATTAGCTGCATCAAGTGCTGTAATGGCAACAACAGATACAGCTAAACCAAACATTCTTGCTATCTGGGGCGATGATATTGGCCCATTCAATATTAGTGCCTATAACCGTGGCATTATGGGCTACAAAACCCCTAATATAGATCGAATTGCTAATGAAGGCATTCTCTTTACCGACTCTTATGGTGATCAAAGTTGTACCGCTGGTCGTGCTGGTTTTATTACCGGTCAACATCCAATGCGAACAGGTTTAACCAAAGTAGGTTTACCTGGCGCAAAAGAGGGGTTAAATAAAAAAGACCCGACTATTGCTGAATTATTAAAGCCACATGGTTACATGACCGGTCAATTTGGTAAAAACCATTTAGGTGATCAAGATGAGCATCTACCGACAAACCATGGTTTCGATGAATTCTTTGGTAACCTATACCATTTAAATGCTGAAGATGAGCCAGAACATCCTGACTACCCTAAAGACCCCGCCTTTAAAAAACGTTTTGGCCCTCGTGGTGCCATCCATTCTTTTGCTGATGGTAAGATTACCGATACAGGTCCGGTAACAAAAAAACGTATGGAAACAATTGATGAAGAATTTTTAGGTGCCGCGTTAAAATTCATTGATAAAGCACATGCTGCTAAAAAACCTTTCTTCGTATGGTTCAACTCAACCCGTATGCACGTTTGGACACGTCTCAAACCCGCATCTGAAGGTGTTACCGGTCAAGGCTTATATGCCGATGGTATGGTTGAACACGACGGTCATGTTGGTCAGTTGCTAGATAAAATAGATAAACTGGGTATCGCTGAAAACACTATTATTATGTATACCACGGATAATGGCGCTGAGTTAGCTTTATGGCCTGATGGTGGTTACACACCATTTAGAGGTGAGAAAAACACTAACTGGGAAGGCGGTTATCGTGTTCCTATGATGGTTAAATGGCCGGGGAAAATCAAACCAAATCAAGTATCTAATGAAATGATTTCCTTAATTGATTGGATGCCTACTCTGTTAGCCGTTGCTGGTGATACAAAAATTAAGAGTAAACTTAAAAAAGGTACTAACGTTGGTGGTAGTAAATTTAAAGTTCATCTTGATGGTTATAACTTTTTACCTCATTTCTTAGACACTTCAAAAGCTGGCCCCCGTAAAGAGTTTATCTACTCTTCTGATACCGGTGACATTGTAGGATTACGCTACGAAGACTATAAATTTGTTTTTAAAGAGCAACGAGCACATGGCTTAGAAGTTTGGCAAAATCCTTGGACAACACTTCGTGCACCTAAAATCTTCAACTTAAGAATGGATCCATATGAACGTATGGACCATGAATCTGAAGGTTATGGTCAATGGTGGGCTGAACATATGTTTTTAATGGCTCCTGCTATGATGAAAGTAGGTCAATTTAAAGCAACCTTTAAAGAGTTCCCACAACGTCAAAAACCTGGAAGTTTCGTTCCATAATCTGGCTGTCAACTAAGTGTTCTTTTAAGTACTTAGTGACACAAATGTCCTCAGGACAAAGCCATCAAAATATTTGATGGCTTTAACTTTCTTACTTTATAGTTGTTCATTGACTGTTATAAAGTAAGAATTTTTCAAAAAAATTGTTAACCGTTATCCACTTTACTAAGTAAGAATTCACAGCAGTTATGAAGCAACCTTTTAAATTTTTACCACCGTCATTGCCCACTATCATAAAGGTATCCATCATTAGTGGTTTAATGAATGTAAGCCTAGCCAGTCATGCAAAAACGGTAGAAACGTTAATCGAATCACCTGCGAGCGAAGTTGAAAGCGAACATAAAGAACAACGAAAATTTACCTTACCTAAGCCAATGTTTGATGAATTGATGAAGAGTATGGTGCTTGTTGAATCAGGCACCTTTGACATGGGCTCTGACTCTCCTTTAGCCAGAAACCGTGAAAGACCTGTCAGACAAATTACTCTTGATGCTTTTTACATTGGAAAATATGAATTAACTCAAGATCTGTTCGAGCAAATTATGGGGTGGAACAATAGTTTTTTCACCTGTGATAAATGTCCAGTGAATAACATAAGTTGGCTTAATATGCTTTTATTTATTGAGCGATTAAATAGTGCGACCGGTAAAGAATTTAGTTTACCTACCGAAGCTCAGTGGGCATATGCAGCCAAAGGAGGCAATAAGTCTCAAGACTATCAGTACAGTGGTTCAAACGATATTAATGACGTTGCTTGGTATGCTGACAACGCTAGACATAAAAGCTACCCTGTTGGCCTCAAAAAACCTAATGAACTTGGTTTGTACGATATGACGGGGAACTTATGGGAGTTTTGTCTTGATGATATGAGCCGTAAGGCCTATACCTTTACAGAGAGCCATAATCCTTTTATCGGTGATAAAAAAAACCTTAAACGAAAAGCAATGAAAGTTATTCGCGGCGGCGGTTATGAGTTTTCTGCGACTGAAAACTTACTTTTTATGCGCGATGGCGCTACCAATAATGTACGTATGGCTGATATTGGCTTCAGATTAGCCTTGAGTAAGAAATAAATGTATCCACTTTTCTCCCTAAAAGATAAACACTATAAAATGAAATTAGTCCAAAAATTCAGCATATTTTTAGTATTACTAAACCTCACTGTACTGATCAGTTCAACTGTTACTGCTGCAGATTTTGTTGGTTCAAAAGCCTGTATTAACTGTCATGAAAAAGCTTATCAAGACTGGCAAGGTTCACATCATGATATGTCAATGAAACATGCCGATAACAAGAGCGTTTTAGGTAACTTTGATAACACTACATTAGCTTCTCAAGAAAAAGAATCTGAAAAATTGAATACTTTCTTTAAGATAGGTACTCAGTTCTGGGTCAATATCAAAGGTGATGACGGTAAATTTCACGACTATCAAATCAAATATACCTTTGGTTATGAACCGCTACAGCAATATATGGTTGAGTTTGATGATGGACGAGTTCAATTGATACCCTTTGCTTGGGACTCTCGTACCAAGGCAGAAGGTGGACAACGCTGGTTTAATCTCTATCCAGATATGACAGAAAAGCATCAAGAGTTTTTTTGGACCAATACCGGACAAAACTGGAACTACATGTGTGCTGACTGTCATTCAACCAATGTAGATAAGAATTTTGACATTAAAACAAACAGCTACAACACTACTTTTAGTGAAATCAATGTTGCGTGTGAAAGCTGTCATGGGCCCGCTGGTAAACATTTAATCTGGGCTAATCAATCTAATCCATCAGCTAAAGAAAAGCCTAAAAGTAAAATTGAAAAACAACATGAAACTATGTCATTAACTGATAAAGGTTTTAGCCGTGATTTATCAAAATCAGTACAAAACTGGCAGGTGAAAGACAATAAAAAAACCTTAACACCAAAGAGCATTGAACATAGCCAACAAGTCATAGTGTGCGCACAATGCCATAGCAGACGAACTCAAATAAGTAAAAACGATCATGTGAAAGGTAATGCCTTTGGTGAGCGTTATTTACTCGATTTAATTTCTAGCACGAATTACCATCCAGACGGACAAGTCTACAATGAAGATTTTGTTTATGGTTCATTTTTACAGTCTAAAATGTACAAAAATGGCGTTGTCTGTAGCGATTGTCATAACCCGCACACCGCTGAATTAAAACTTCCCATTGAAACGCTTTGTTTGCAGTGTCATCAAAGTGATAACTATGCATCAACACAACACCATAAACATCCTGAAAATTCTACTGGCGCGCAATGTGTTAATTGTCATATGCCAGAAACGACTTATATGGAAATTGATGCGAGACGTGATCATGGCTTTCATATACCAACGCCTAACTTAGCGCAAAAATTAGGTACACCTGATACCTGTTTAACATGCCATGAAGACAAAAGCAGCCAATGGAGTTCGAGCAAGGTTAATGCTTGGTATCCAAATTCATCAGTTGAAGCAGAAAAGGATTTTGTCGCAGTTTTTTCCGCTATTAACTTGGCGTTAAATGAGCAACAACTACAAGGTGTTTCCTCTGAGTTATCTCGTATTGCTCAAACAATCAGTTATGCTGGCATTATCCGCGCTTCTGCATTAACTAAAATGGCGAGCGTATCCAATACCAATACGATTATCGCTATTGCTAGAGCCGCTAAAAATCCTGATGAAAATATACGATTAGGTGCAATTGAAGGTGCTCAAAATATGGCAGGTGCTGAAAAATGGCGCATATTATCACCTTTATTAAACGATAAAGTCTTAGCGGTAAGGGTCAATGCTGCCTTTGCCTTAGCCAGCTTATGGCAAAACTTATCAGCGCCACAACAAGAGCAGCTATCACCTGCCCTTAATCAGTATATCGCAAGCCAGCTTTTTAATAATGATCGTGGTTTTTCTCATTCTAATCGAGGCATTATTTTCGCCTATCAAGGTCAATACGATCAAGCTATTAAAGCATTCAAACAAGGCATAACGATAGAGAAGCATTTTGCACAAACTTACCTCAACTTAAGCCAGGTTTATTATCAACGAGGTGAAAACCAAAAAAGTATTGAGATATTAAAACAAGGTACCTCAGCAAACCCTGATGATGCGAGCTTGCCCTATAACTTAGGACTCGCCTACATTAGGGTTAAAGATAAAGTAAAAGCGGCGCAGGCATTAGCCACTGCTACACAACTGGCACCACAAAATAGTCATTATTTTTATGTCTATGGCTTAAGTTTAGAACAGCATAAACCTAGTGCTGCTTATGGGGCTTTGTATCAAGCATATCAGTTGAGCAATAACCCACAGCATCTATATGCGCTGTGTGAGATGCAAGTCCGCCACAAAAGTGGCTTAGCAAAACAATGCTTAACTCAATTACAACCCTTAGTACCACCAGCAGTGTTTCAAAGGCTTACTCTACAACTGAATAGCAATTAATCCATAAATATCAAATGATTAATAAATAATTCAGCAATAATTTAACGGATAGAAAGGGATAATCTAATGACAGAAAATACGCCAGTACAATCAAACGCTTTAGCACAGTTGTCATTGCTAAAAGCACAAATTGAACAATCAGTTATTGGGCAATCACATGTCGTTGACTCACTACTTATCGCTTTATTAACCAACGGTAATATTTTACTTGAAGGTCTACCCGGCACGGCAAAAACCCGTTCAATTAAAACGTTAGCGCGCTCTCTAGCCGTTGACTTAGGCCGAGTACAATTTACACCTGATTTATTACCTTCAGATGTTACAGGGACAGAGGTTTATCAAGAAGTTAACGGCAAACCTGTACTAACTTTCCAACAAGGTCCTATTTTTAATAATTTACTTCTTGCTGATGAAATTAATCGTTCTCCGGCAAAAGTACAAGCAGCATTGTTAGAGGCTATGGAAGAGAGACAAATAACCGTAGCAGGTAAAACATATAAACTGCCTGAGTTATTTATGGTATTGGCGACACAAAACCCTATCGAGCAAGAAGGTACCTATCCTTTGCCTGAAGCACAAATGGATAGGTTTATCATGAAAATCAACCTTGATTATCCGGATGATGCTGCAGAAGCTGAAATAATTAAGTTAGTACGCAGCGAGGAAAAACACGTTCAGGAAGTAGAAAACATTAATCCTGAGCATATATTCACTGCACGTGATGAAATTCATAACATCCATTGTAGCCAAGCTATCATTGATTATATTGTTGCTATTGTCATGGCGACAAGAAAGCCCGAACGTTATCAAGATTCTACTTTAGAAGAATGGCTGACCGTTGGTTCAAGCCCAAGAGCCAGTATCGCAATTGATAAATGTGCGCGTGCTCAAGCATGGTTAAAGGGTAAAAACTTTGTTGACCCTGATGATGTTCGCTCAGTGGTTCACTCTGTGTTACGTCATCGACTAGTACTGAGTTATGACGCATTAGCTGATGGTATTACAGCAGATGATGTCATCGATGAAATACTTAAACAGGTGGCAGTTGCCTAAGGCGTTCCTATGAGCACCAGCACTCTTCTTAATAACGCTAATGCTAGAAAAAAGCATACAGATGACTCTAAAAGTACCACTAAAGATACCTCAGCGATTTACGCAGACTTAAATGAATTGCGTCGGCTGAAGTATTTAGCTAAAGGTTTTTCGTTTACACCAAATCAGCCAGTCAATAGCGCTTTAAGTGGTAAAAATGTGTCTAAACTTCGAGGACGCGGACTCAACTTTGAAGAGTTACGTCACTACCGTCCCGGTGATGATATTCGTTCTATGGATTGGAAAGTGACACAAAGAACTGGCAAGCCGCACATTAAAGTGTTTACCGAAGAGCGCGAACGTAATGTCTTTTTAGCAATTGATCAACGTATGACAATGTTCTTTGGCAGTTCAAACAAAATGAAATCAGTGATTGCCGCTGAGCTTGCTGCACTTATCGCGTGGCAAATAAGTGATAGTGGCGATCGCATTGGCGCTGTTATTTATAATGATCAGCAAACAAAAGTTATTCCTGCCAAGCGTGGCAAACAGCATGTTGTTAATCTACTCTCTGAAGTCTTAAAGAAAAACCACAAATTATCACTTGATAACAGTGCGCAACTGCAAAATGATGATAGTGATTCTTATAACAAGATGTTAGCAACATTAAATAAAGTGTCCAGCCATAATGGCTTAATTATCTTGATCGGTGACGGTCACGGTTTTGATGAGAAAAGTACCGATTTCATTAAGCAGTTGCGACAACATAACGAAGTGATTGCTTGCCATATCTTTGACCCGCTAGAATTAAAACTACCAAAAATGTCACAAATGATTGTCAGTGATGGTGTGCAACAAATTCAATTTTCTTCTGAAAAGAAAAATTTCCAAAAAAACTATGAAGCTGAAATTGCACGGCAGTTAGAGAGCTACGTTAAAGCAGCCAAGAAATACCGTATTCCCTTGATTGAGATAGATACCATATCGCCGGTTGAACAACAATTACGTAAAGCCCTTGGTCATAAAACTGGTAGTAAAGGCGGAGCTAAAATATGAGTTTTGAAAAGCCTTGGGGTAATTATCTTCTTGAAGCCATTGTTGAAACAAACGCTCCACAAAACATTAGCTTTTGGCCTCAAACAATTGCTTGGCAGATTATCTTTGTTTTACTCACAATCGTTATTATCAAGAAAATCTATCAAACATGGCAAGATTATCAAGCCAATGCGTATCGCCGTGAAGCTCTTGCTTGGCTTGCGCAATGTTCATTAACTAATGAGGAGGATGTAAGACAATTACCCGCGTTATTAAGAAAAACAGCCCTACTCGCCAACGAAGTTAATCGCCTAGATGATCATCTCCCCAAAAGCGTATCCAGAGTAAGTAAGCGCCGCGAAGAAATTACAGAATTAACGGGGAAATCTTGGGCAACATGGCTAGATAGGCATTGTAAAGGAAGTCAATTTAGCCAAGCAACACAGCCAGCTTCACCTACTTCACTATCAAATGAAGCATTATTAACACAACTAGCATACATCCCTAGACTTGCTCTAAATGATAGCGAATTCAACAACGCCTTAGAGCAGCTTTGCCAACAAATCACCTTATGGGTCCAACATCACCAGCTAGTTGACGAAAAATCACCTCATGATTTAGGGGAGAAAACATGATTGAATTTGTTTACCCTTGGGCATTCGTGCTATTGCTTGCGCCAGTGTTAGTAACGCTGTTTGCTCCCGCATACAAAGAGCGTAAGTCCTCAATAAAAGTCCCCTACTTTGCTCGTTTGGTTGATGTTACGGGAGAAACACCACAAAGTGGCGCCGTACTACTTAACCGTAATAATATCCAACGCATTATTGTCGCTTTTTCATGGCTTTGCATTGTTACAGCTATCGCCAAACCGGAAATGATCGGCGCACCTATAAACCAAGAAAAATCGGCAAGAGATTTGATGGTTGCGGTAGATTTATCTGGCTCTATGTCAGTGGAAGACTTTACCTTACCTGATAAAAAAAATACGACCAAAGCCGTAAAAGTAAATAGGTTAGTGGCAGTTAAAGAGGTTCTTAATAACTTTGTTAAAGGTCGAGAACATGATCGCTTAGGTTTGATTCTTTTTGGCGATGCGCCTTATCTACAAGCACCATTCACTGATGACATTCCAACGTGGCAAGCATTACTCAACGAAAGTGATATTGGCATGGCGGGACAAAGTACTGCTTTTGGCGATGCTATTGGGTTAGCTATCAGTGTCTTTGAGCAATCAGAGACTCAAAACCGCGTACTTATTGTCTTAACTGATGGTAATGATACTGCGTCTAAAGTTCCGCCTGTAGAGGCAGCTAAAGTCGCTGCTGCACACGATATCAAAATATATACCATCGCCATTGGAGACCCAAGCGCGGTCGGTGAAGAAAAAGTAGACCTTGACGTATTGCAAGAGATGGCTGACATAACCCAAGGAAAAAGCTTTCAAGCCTTAAGCAGTAAGGAACTTTTACAGGTTTATGCAGAGATAGATAAATTAGAACCTCAACAGTTCGACTCGCTATCCTTCAGACCTAGAGTAAGTGTGCATCACTATCCAATTATATTGTTTGTTAGTATTTACTTAATCGCCTTATTTATCGTGAATATTCGTATTCGCTTGCTGCTTAACAAACAAAAACGCACTGCAGTAAATAGTGAGCAACAAGAATCGCATGACAAGAAGCAAGATTACAATGAGGTGATTCATGATTGATGAACTCGATTTTTTTCTGGAAAGTATGCAGCACTTCCACTTTTTAAGACCTTATTGGCTGCTGGCGTTTGTCATTATTTATTATATTATTCGCGCTTTTTCTTTAAGAGACGATAGCCTTTCTCAGTGGCGAAGTTTGATGTCTAAACAAATACTGTCGCATTTAACAGTGAACGGGAATAATAATCATTGGTTATCTCCTCAAAAAATGTCCTTAATTTTGGCCGTACCTTTGTGCCTCGTCTTAATGGGGCCAACATGGCAACAACAACCCTCACCTTTTAGTGAAAATAATGCGCCCTTAGTTATCGCACTTGACGTGTCAAAAACGATGGAACAAGGTGACGTCCAACCAACAAGGTTATTACGCGCTAAGCAAAAAGTAATCGAATTGCTTGAACTTAGAGGAGACAGTAAAACAGCACTAATCGCATTTGCTGGCAGTGCTCATATAGTGATGCCAATAACTAATGACAGAGAAATGATCCGCCACTTTCTTGATGCCCTCAGTGAAAAAATCATGCCGGTATCGGGTAAGTTACCTGAAACTATATTGCCATTAGCCAATAATTTACTCGCAAGTTCAGCCGTGCCAGGAACAGTTTTATTAATTGGTGATGGTGCGACTAACAATACTGTAATGGCCTTTAAAGAATTTTTTGCCAAACAATCTGCTCAACTCATTGTTTGGGGCATTGGTCAAAGCACTACCAGTGAGCAAAGTATGAATAATCAGGATGAGATCCTCACTGAAATTATCCCATTGCAACTTGAGCAATTAAAAGCACTCAGCAGCGAAAGTGATGGTCGACTCGTCTTAATGAGTAATGATAATAGTGATGTGAAACGTGTTGATAATTACATTAAACACAACCTTGTTATTGTTGACGATAACTCAAGACCTTGGCACGATTCAGGTTATCCGCTGGTTTTTGTTGTCGCGTTTATCTTCTTATTTTGGTTTAGAAAAGGGTGGACATTGCAATGGTAACTGTCATTTCAAATCGCTGGTTCACCTTGTTAAACGCCACTAAACGTAATAAGCGCAGCATCATTGTTATGCTAATTATGCTAAGTGCTCTTTTCGCTTATCTTAGACCGCAACAATTTACTGATTTATGGCTGACGCGAGATCAACAAGGACAGTTGTTATTTAAACTAGGTCATTATCAACAAGCCAGTAACACCTATAAAAATACACAATGGCAAGCCTATAGTAGTTATGGAGCTGAGCAATACAAAAATGCGGCAACGCTATATGGCCAATTTACTGAGGTAGAAAATCAAATAGCCAAAGCAAATGCCCTAGCCCACGCACGTGAATATTTAAGTGCTCGTAACTTGTATCAACAAATATTGACAATTGATCCCCAAAATCTTGCCGCTAACACTAACATTCATATCGTGCAGGCCATCATTGATGAGGTGAACCGCTTATCTGCTAGTCAGGCACAAGAAGATGGAGAGTCAATAAAAGAGTTGGGCGATGAGCCACAAACAGGTGATGGAGCCGAACGTGAAGTAGCGCCTAAAGAACAAGAAATCGAACAATTAAGTGCTGAACAACTACTACTCGACCCTGGTTTAAATGCTATGTGGCTGCGACAAGTGCAAAAAAACCCTGCGCATTTCTTATCACAAAAATTTTATATGCAACAAGAAATAAAAAATCAGCAACCGCTTAAAGAAGATACTAATGATAAACAAGGAGTAGATAATGAATAACGTACTAATTTGTCTGTTTATCTGCTTTTGCTTTTGTTTTTTTAGCCGCACAGCCTTAGCGGTACAAACTATTAATGACCTGATTAACCAAGATAAATTGACCATTTCACTTACAGTCAACGAAAGTGAACAACAAATTGTGGGACAAGCCTTGGTAGTCTCCATTGAGGTTGCAACAGACCGTTGGTTTGCAACGGGAACCCGTGTACAAAGCTTTACCTTGACTGATGTGGTAATGCAAGCAAACAACATAGTGACTATTAATGGTAGTAAACGTGTCAAAGGTCAATCATGGGCAATACAAACCCATGAAATCACCTTATACCCTACCCTTGCAGGTACTTATCGACTTCCTGAAATCAATATAGATGTTTCAGTAAATACTGAGAATGACGGCGTAGTCACTGGTGTGCTAACGACTAAAGAAGGTAGTTTTAGCGTTAACTTGCCAGAAGCACTTGTCGACATTGATAACTTTATTGTTTCATCTGAAGTGACCCTAAGTATTGATGGCCAGTTTGATGCCGATAAACCCTATAGTATTGGCGAAGCAATCACACAAACTATTACTATCACAGCAAATGATACCCCGGCAATGATGATTCCTGAAATCAACTTAACCAATATCAGTGAAGTAAATGAATCGGGCAAAGCAAATACAGAAACGGCAGAAGGTATTAGTATCTACCATAAACCCGCGCAAGTATTTGATAAATCTAATCGAGGATCTTCGTCTGGCAGTCGAGTTGAATCTTTTACCTATATTTTTGAAAAACCGGGTAATTATATATTGGCTGAACAAATAATTTACTGGTGGAACAGTCAGTCGAATACCCTCGAAACTTTACTGATCCCAGCTTCATCTTGGCGTGTTTCTGGCCAAGGGTTTATAAAACAGCAACCGTCTATCTTCGGGCTTAGGGATTTAACTTTTAATCTCACTACGCTATTAGTGATCGCCTTGGCTATTGTAGTATTAACATTAGTGTATTTAACTTACCGAAAGCGTCAGCAGTTAGTCACTTTTTATAAAAGGCTGACCAACTACGAACAAAGACAACTACGTCAACAGTTTTTAAACTGTATAGCTAAAAAAGAATACCTCATAGCGACTCAAACACTTTACCAATACTCGATCGCTTTAGGTAAAAGTGATGCGGTCAAAAATTACCGACTAACCGAACGATTAAATAAACTGGTTTTTCAAGGCGTTACTGATGTAGATAGTCCACTGAGTTTCTCTGTCGACGATGCTAAGTCACTTGTTAAACAAATAGCTTGCAACACAGCACCAACGGCAAAAGAGTCTAATTTCATTCATAATGAGGCGATTAAACTCAATAAACAATAGTGTTATACCATTCCATCTAAGAAAGTGATCGCTTAGCGAGAATTTAACGGTTTAGAGGCAAGGCATTGATTGCCAGGAATAGTTATTCTATTGTTTAAATCAATAACGCAGCATATAAGCCTTTAAAACTCGCCCTTCGGGAACGCATTGGTATTATGTGAAAAAGAAGTTACCGTAGCAACTCAGATTTTATTTTTGACAAGGCATAAAAAACCCACACAAGCTTATCGCCCATGTGGGTTTGTTTTTTTTACGTAGTAAAAACGTGAAATTAGGATTAACTATTATTACTAACTAGTTTACCTAAATAACGTTAATTACTCGCTATTACCGTCTTCAACGCGGCTTTTCAATTTTTGACCAGGTCGAAAAGTCACAACCTTACGGGCAGAAATTGGAATATCTTCACCGGTTTTAGGATTACGGCCAGGACGTTCGCTTTTTAAACGCAGGTCGAAATTACCAAAACCTGAAAGCTTTACTTGATCGCCGCTTTCTAAGGTTTCGCGAATTTCTTCAAAAAATATTTCAACCATGTCTTTTGCGTCACGCTTGCTCAGCCCAACTTTTTCAAATAAATGTTCTGCTACTTCTGCTTTGGTAAGCGCCATTGCTTAGTCCCTCAGTGATGCATTTAATTCTGTTTTTAATGTTGCAACAACCCTGTCAATGACATCTGTGATGTCTTTTTCTTCAAGTGTCTTACTTGTATCTTGTAATACTAGGGCGATAGCTAGACTCTTAAAACCGTCATCAATGCCTTGTCCTTGGTATACATCAAATAAGTTTAGATCAATTAAATAATTTCCGCCAACCTTTTCAATAAGTTGTAACACTTTTTTTGCATCAACGTCTTCATTTACCACTATAGCTAAGTCGCGGCGATTGGCTGGGAAGCGAGATATATCGCTGGCTTCAGGGATTTTTTGTACTAAAACTTCAGACAATAAAAGTTCGAAAATTAATGTTCGACCGTTTAAGCCTAATTTCCTTTCTAATTCAGGGTGTAATGTTCCAACACAACCGACAAAAACGCCATCCTTAGTAATTTTTGCTGTTTGACCTGGATGTAAGGCATCAACCTCAGCTTTTGAAAATTCGTAACCTTGCGCATCACAAGTCAAGGCTAATAATGCTTCAATATCACCTTTAATATCATAATAATCAGTAGCTGCTTTTTCCATGCTCCAATGTTCATCAACGCGTTGACCACTGATAACACCTGCAATCATATTTTCTTGACGAACACCATTTTCAGCACTTTCGTCAGGAACAAAACGTAGGCCCGTTTCAAATAAACGAACACGACCTTGCTGTCGATTTTGATTATAAACCATCGATTGTAACAACCCTGTCCATAAGCTTAAACGCATCACCGACATTTCAGACGAAATAGGATGAGGTAACGTCATCACTTCTTGTCCTGGGTGTAATAATGCTTGAACTTTAGGGTCAACAAAACTGTAGGTGATCGCTTCTTGATAATCGCGATTGACTAAGGTTTGTTTTAAGCTCGATAAAGAAAGATCAGCTTCTTTTTGAGCGCACATTTTCAACGTTGCTTTTGGCGCAATATTTGGAATATTGTTATAGCCAAAGATACGAGCAACTTCTTCAATTAAATCAACTTCAATTTTAATATCAAAGCGATATGCAGGAACAATCACTTGCCATACTTTCGCTTCGTCTTCACCGGTTGTTTTAACAGTAAAACCAAGACGAGTAAGAATTTCACTGACTTGTGCATCTTCAATATGATGACCAATACGACTATCTAACATCTGTCTCTTATACACATCTCCGAGCCCACGAGACCTCTCTACATCTCG
>OJHK01001081.1_pt1 | contig 13858 bp, 14 predicted proteins | sample 1595161 | NCBI WGS metagenome assembly OJHK01 (sample SAMN05416842, study PRJEB24817) | seawater metagenome | isolation source: Sea water | place: Canada:Atlantic | collected 2013-07 | reverse complement strand
CTACACCTCTCTATTCGTCGGCAGCGTCAGATGTGTATAAGAGACAGGTCCATGGTTCGGCCAGGAGTTTGCTGTTGAAACTTTCAACAGTCGTCCCAAGAGATTTCAGGCGGGCCATGATGGCTTTGTCCTGCGCCACCGCATCCGGCGCATACCGGCGCGACCAGAATACTGCGTCTACCTGGAGCGTCTGAACGAGGCTTTCGAGCGTTTCCGCAGCGTCCCCCTGTTGCAAAACAAGAGGGATGTTCAGTGTTGCTAGCGCGGCCTGCAGGCTGTGCAGCGCGCCATGGAGCTTCCAGCGGAAAGCGCCGCCAGGGGCGCGTGCACCGCCGATCGTATTGAGGACGTATAGGGCAGTGACTGGCTGGCCTCGTGCAATCGCTGCGGTTAGCGCTGGATGGTCGCTAATCCGCAAGTCATCCCGGAACCAAATGAGCGCCCTACCGTTATGGTCCATAGTCTGCCTCGCATCCTGTCTGAATATTACACAGGATTTAGAGCGACTTGGCCAATTTATCAAACGTGGAGTAATTGTTAAAGTTCGTCGTTTTTAAGTTAACGTAAAAGTAATCGGTAATCGTTGAATAAATAACTACACCTAGGTTACACGAATTATGGGTGCGACAGCGTTCTGGTATTTAGCCAGAGCGGCAAATTATCCCAGGGTCGCGTGAAAAAACATCATCTGGGCAGCCATTCGGTCACTAGTTAGCATCTGCGGTAGTGTGCGGTGCAACAATGCTTTGGTCCGGAGCAAAATACTAAAAATTTCAATGAAAGCAGTTAATTAAGTTTGTTTTCAGGGGGCTTAAGCGGTTGGCGCAGCGCGTCAGCAAAAGTAATAAGCCTTTGTTGTAGTAAGCCTGTAGGTTGAAAGTTTGATTATTTGCTTGACTAGTGCAAGAGATTACCCCAATCAGCCGGTCACGCATTAACTTCTGGATTTAAACGCCAGATGCGGCATGATCGAACGGACCGGAACCGGCTCGGAGCGTATGTAGCGCTGTCGAATGCCGCAAATTGGCGCCAACGCGCTGATTTAGGAGACCAACTGTGGTAGATGATGTCGAAGAAGAAAAGCCAAAACGGCGCAAGCAGCGCAAGACGCGCGGGAAACCGACATATATCGACGTTCATGTTGGCCAGCGTGTCCGCCAACGGCGTACCCTGCTCGGCTACAGCCAGGAACGTTTGGCTGATGCCCTTAATCTAACTTTCCAGCAGGTTCAGAAATACGAGCGCGGTGCCAATCGCGTTGGCGCGGGCCGCTTGTATGAGTTGTCCCACGCGCTTGACGTGCCTGTGAACTACTTCTTTGAAGAGCTGCCGGACGCGCCAGAAGGTGCAGCATCCGGCCCAGCTATGCAGGAAGCGGCACAGCGGCAATATGATTCCGATCCAATGGCGCAACGCGAAACCTTGCTGCTGGTGCGCGCCTATTACGACATCAATGACCCTGCCGTGCGACGCCGCGTGCTGGACTTGATTCGTGCCATGGGCCGTTCTGCCGAAGCTGAAGACGAATAGGTCTTGGCGGCTTCCGGCGCAGATAGCGTAGCGGGTATCGCCGCCAGCCTTTCGTCGCTCGCTGATGAGCATGGGTCCGACAAAGGTTTTGGCGCTGGCTTGCGCCACGGCTACACACGGGCCTACGCCTCAGCGCTTTCAGGCTATCGTGACAAGCCGCTGAAGCTGTTGGAAATCGGGCTCTCGATTGCGCGCGATGGGGTTTACTGCCCCAGCTTGGCAATGTGGTCGGATTGGCTGCCGGGTGCCGAAATCTATGGGCTAGATATCCATGATTTTTCGGCGTTCCAGCATGATCGCTGCCAAACATTTCAGGTAGACCAAACGGACCCGGCAGCGCTGCAAGCCTTCGCAGCGGAGCATGGGCCATTCGATGTGATCATCGATGATGGTGCGCACTTATCCGATGCGCAGCAGATCAGCTTCTTCGCACTTTGGCCAACGCTGAAGCCAGGCGGGTTCTACTTCATTGAAGACCTGCACTTTCAGCCACCGACTGAGCCTGCAGACGCTGTGAAGACCAAGGCGCTGTTCCATGGCTGGCGCGGTGGCCTTTCACCACAAGCGATTTGGCGTCTTGCGCGTCGCCACCGTTTCCAACCAGCCCATGTCGCTGGATGCCTGGCGGAAATCACTGCGGTCCAGTTCTTTGATTCACAAAGCCCGGACCGCAACGCGTTTTTGATGGCAGATGCTCTTCTGGCTGTTCAGAAGGCTGGCTAGGGCAATTCCCCACCAATCTGAAGCAGATTGGTGGGGATAAATTGCCCGCAATCAATGTGATAGAGCGCCGTTATTCCGGGAAGGGTAGCGGTTCGCCGTCTGGCAACGGGACATCGGCGACGTTAAGTGTGAGGCCGACAAGCGTGTAATACCCACAAGCCGCAACGATCTCGACCACACCTTCTTCACCAAACGCTTCTACGGCGCGGGCATAGGTTGCGTCTGACAGGCGCTTTGTGCGCGTGATTTCTTCGGCTGCCTCATAGGCCATCATCTGGTCAGCGGGCAGGGTCGTCGGGCGAGCCCCGGTGCGGATCGCCTCCATCGCTGCTGCATCAACGCCAGCTTCCAGAGCAATGCGGCAATGAGCGAACCATTCATATTGCGCCTTCAGGCTTTTGGCCGTCTGGCAGATCACAATTTCCCGGACTTCATCTGAAAGGCAGGAGCGGAACCGCACATGCGCCCCAAGCTCCTGCGCTAGAACAGCCATTTCAGGGCTTCTAATCCATGCGCCAAAGGGGCCGCGTACGCCGCCGCGTGGGCCATTTGTGACCAGCTCAATCACCTCTTTCTGGCGGGGGGAGAGGTCTGCTGCGTCTGGAAGTGGGAGGCGGGTCATTCAGGCGATCCTTATTGGTGCAATGGGCCATGCCATGACTTGGCCCGGAATTAGGTCAAATGCCGCCATGTTTTGCGGCGAATATTCTCGCCATACCGCAAGCGTGCGTTCAGCGATCCCGGTGATGATAGCTGTCGTTGAAGGGGATTGGCCAGATCGGCTTTGACCAGAACATCTTTGAACTGACATTTCGAAAACCAGGAGCGCCCTCAAATGACTTATGCAGCAGAAGCGACAAGTGCATCCATGGGCGCGTCAGAGTTCACCCCATTCTCTTCCGCCACAGGGGATGTCCCTCCCTTGCCCGCTGTGGCGGTGCGGGCTCCGGCGGAGCGTCCCCTCCTCCGCTTTCTGCGCCGGAGCCCGCAGGCCGTGCCGGCGGATGCAGCTCTCTGTGCCTTAATTGACAGCAAAGCGAACGACCGGGAGATTATTATTTGGGCATTCGCTCTAAATGCTCTTTGTTGGTTCGGCCTTTTATATAGCTTCGGTGCTTTTTAGGCGGAACGACGCATCATTCGCTTGGCGTTCTGCCGCATTTGTCGTTATCGTCTAGCCTTCGATGATAATAACAAACGGAGGCAGGCCCTATGAGGCGATCCCTAAAATTTGGCGCGGCGCTCGGCGCTACGCTATTGCTCGCAGCGGGTGCTGCCCGTGCGGACGACGTCAAGATCGGCATCTATTCAGAGCCGTCAGCGATGGACCCGCATTATCATAACCTTGGGCCGAACAACTCCTTCTCGTCCAACATCTATGATGCGCTGATCATCCAAGATGAAAACCAGAACCTGACGCCTGGCCTTGCTATGTCATGGGAACCGGTCAGTGACTTGGTTTGGGAATTCAAGCTCCGCAAGGGCGTCAAGTTCCACGATGGTTCGGATTTCAACGCCGATGATGTGATGTTCACGTCTGAACGTGCGCCAAACGTGCCGAACAGCCCGTCCTCCTTTGGCACCTATCTCAAAGGCAAGACCTTCTCCAAGGTTGACGACTTCACGATTCGCGTGACGACTGAGCGCCCCTACCCGCTGATGCCGGTTGACCTCTCCACGGTCTCTATTATCTCCAGCGACGTTGGCGCAGACGTCAAAACGGCAGACTTCAATGCAGGCCCTGCCATGATCGGCACTGGCCCATACAAGTTCGTTGAATGGCTGCCGAGCGACCGTATCGTGCTCGTCAAAAATGAAGACTATTGGGGTGAAAAGGCGGCTTTTGATAAAGTCACCATGAAGCCGATCAAGTCCAACCCGACTCGCGTTGCGGCGCTGCTTTCTGGTGATGTCGATATGATCGATAGCGTCCCGACGGCTGATATCGAAACCCTGAAGAAGACAGATGGCGTCACCCTCGCCAGCGGCATCTCAAACCGTGTGATCTATCTTCACATGGATCGGTTCCGTGACAACTCTCCGTTCATTACTGGTACAGATGGCAAGAACCCGCTGAAGGACCTGCGTGTCCGTCAGGCAATTTCTATGGCTATCAATCGGGACGCTATCGTCTCCCGTGTGATGGAAGGTATTGCTATTCCAGCTGGCCAGCTGTTGCCACCAGGCTTCTTCGGCACGTCCGACAAGCTGAAGCCACAGGCATACAATCCGAAGCGCGCTAAGGAATTGCTGGCGGAAGCTGGTTATCCAAACGGCTTTGGCTTGACCATCCATGGGCCGAATGATCGCTACATCAACGACGCCAAAATCGCTCAAGCGATTGGCCAGATGTTGACCCGCGTTGGCATCAAGACCCAGATCGAAACCATGCCGAAGAGCGTCTATTTCCGCTCCGCCTCCCGTGGCGGGCCGAATGGCGAACCGAAGTATAGCTTCATCTTGGTTGGTTGGGGTTCTGGCACGGGTGAAGCATCTTCACCGCTGAAATCGCTTGTCCATACGCACAACAAGGAATTGGGCTTTGGCGCTTCCAACCGGGGCCGCTATTCCAACCCTAAAACGGATAAGCTGATCGAAGATGCGCTTGCGACCGTTGACGACACGAAGCGCGCTGCGCTGCTTGCCGAAGCGACGGAAATTGCAATCAGTGATCTGGCAGTCATCCCGCTGCACTATCAAGTCAACACGTGGGCAACCACGAAGGGCTTGAAATATCTGCCACGCACGGACGAGCGTACATCGCTTCGTTCGCTGAAGAAGCAGTAAGCTGAAGCGGTAAGCTAATGTAGCCAAGGGCGCCTCGCCGCTTCGCACTGCCATCTGGCAGGAGCGGGGTGGTGAGGCGCCCTCCGCATTTCGGGCTCGCAGGAAAGCAAACCCATGTGGTCCTACCTTCTAAGGCGTCTCGTCCAGGCCGCACTTGTCGTTGCGGTGATGGCGACGATTGTATTTTTTGGCGTCAATGTGATTGGCAACCCGGTTGATATTCTGATCAACCCGGACTTCGACCAGGAAGAAATGGCGCGGGCCATCAAGGCGCTTGGCCTTGATAAGCCGCTGCATGAGCAATTTTTCTATTTTGTGAAGAACGCCCTCCGAGGCGATCTGGGCATATCTTTCGTTTTCGGCGAACCAGCGTTGAAGCTGATTATCCAGCGCATGCCGGCGACCCTTGAACTGGCATTCGCCTCACTCTTTTTATCCATCGTGCTTGGCGTGCCGCTTGGCATGTATGCCGGGCTCAAGCCTGACTCTAAGTTTTCGAAAACCATGATGGCTGGCTCGATCCTGGGTTTCAGCCTTCCGACCTTCTGGGTTGGCATTATGATGATCATGCTGTTTGCCGTGATGCTCGGCTGGTTGCCGGCGACCGGCCGTGGCGAGACGACGGATCTATTTGGCATCCAGGTCAGTTTTCTGACATGGGACGGCCTTACCCATCTGGCGCTGCCGGCGGTTAATCTGGCACTCACCAACATCTCATTGGTTATGCGGCTGGCGCGCGCTGGCTGTAAGGAAGCGGCACTGCAGGATTATGTGAAATTTGCCCGTGCTAAGGGCATGTCAGAGCAGCGCATTGTCCTCAAGCACATCCTGAAAAATATCATGATCCCGGTCGTCACCGTACTGGGGCTGGAGTTCGGCTCGCTGATCGCGTTTTCGGTCGTGACAGAAACCGTTTTCTCCTGGCCAGGTATGGGCAAGCTCATTATCGAGTCGATCCAGGTCCTCGACCGTCCGATCATCGTTGCGTACTTAATGATGACGGTGCTGATGTTCGTTACGATCAACCTGTTGGTTGACCTCACTTATTCCCTGCTGGACCCCCGTGTTCGGCTGGGCGGAGCCGGCAAATGAGCATAGACAGCGAAGCCGCCAATCTTCCCGCCAATCTTCCCATCGAGGCACCGGTGCCGGAAAAGGCGGAGCACCCGTTCCGCCGTTTTACCAGTCAGTACTGTCATAGCGCGGTCGCCGTCATGGGCCTGATCGTTCTGGTCGCCATTGTTTTGGTGGCCCTCTTGGCACCATGGATCTCGCCGCAGAATCCGTATGACCTTGGCCAGATCGACGTAATGGACGCGCGTCTTGCCCCAGGTGAGACCGATTTCACCGGCGAGAAGGTCTACATGCTCGGTACGGACGATCAGGGCCGGGATATGTTGAGCGCCATATTCTACGGGCTCCGGATCAGCCTTACAGTTGGCGTCATCAGTGGCTTGATCGCGCTCAGTATCGGTGCCGCAATTGGCTTGCTTGCAGCATTTTACGGCGGCCGCATTGACGCTTTCATCATGCGCATTGTCGATTTGCAGCTAAGCTTTCCAGCTATCCTCATCGCGCTGATGCTGCTGGCCGCACTTGGTCGTGGCGTCGACAAGACGATGATCGCGCTCGTCGCGGTGCAATGGGCCTATTACGCCCGTACCGTTCGCGCCACGGCACTCGTCGAACGGCAGAAGGAATACATTTCCGCCGCCACCTGCCTTGGCCTTGGGCGCGCGCGCATCATCTTCCGCCATATGTTGCCCAATGTCGTTGCCCCCCTGATCGTCGTCGGTGCCGTGCAGACGGCCAGCGCAATCAGCCTGGAAGCAACACTGTCCTTCCTCGGCATTGGCTTGCCTGTGACGGAACCGTCGCTGGGTCTGCTGATCGCCAATGGCTTTGAATATATGCTGACCGGAAAATACTGGATCAGCGTATTCCCTGGCCTGGCACTCTTGGTGACAATTGTCAGCATCAACTTGGTTGGTGACCAATTGCGCGACGTGCTGAATCCGCGATTGAGTAGGTAGGGCGGCCCTTTCCGCCCCCTACACCATCTCGCTAGCCCAGTCAGATACGCGACAAAGCTTTGATCAACGCTGTCGGAGTGCCTATGAGCTTCGGTTGTTCGGGTAAGGGTTTTCCTGCTTCAGCAGCTCGAACATCGCGTCGGCGCTTTCAAGGAAATCATAGGCAGGCTTCCAGTCCCAATCTGCAGCGGCGGCGGTCATGTCCATGGCATCTGGCCAGCCACCAAGCAGCGCTTCTACGGCGGGGTCCGGCGCGTAGTCGTGGGCGAAATCCGGGTATCGGACCTTGATGGTGTCAACGACAGATGCAGCCGAAACGAAATAGCCGTGCAGGTTATAAGCATGTTCCGTCAGACGGTCGTGCTCTGCAAAGCTGTATTCCTCGATGGAGCGGATCACATCATCCAGATACAGCGTCGACATGCCGATATCTGGGGAGACCGGGAACGTAAACGACCGGCCTTCATATGCCGCCCGGAGCGCATGGGAGGGATATGCTGTGACAGCGCTCGGCGGTGCGAATGGTGAAATCACCAGCGGGAAGCGGAGGCAGCGGAAGTCCAGCCCGTGCTTCTGCTTGAAATAAACGCCAAGCCGCTCCACCGCGACCTTCGTCGCCCCGTAGAAGTTCTCAGGCCATTGCTGCGCGTTCAAAGGCAGCGGGTCACCCATATCGGCACCATATGTCGCGACGGTGCTGGCAAAGAAGAACCGATCAACACCGCGCCGCATGGCGGATTGCAGCAGATTGAAAGACGCCGTCGCATTGATCGCCCAGGAGGCCGCTAAATCAACCTCAGAACTGCCTGAAAGCAGTGATGCCAAGTGGTAGATGGTATCCGGCTTATGGTCAGCGATGATCTTGTCCACCGCATCTGCGTCCCGAATATCACCCAAGATCACCCGGTCCTGCTCTTCTGGTTTCTCGGTACCAGGAAGATCAAACTTGATGACCGCAACCCCACGCGCCCGCAGCCGATCAGCAACTAACCGCCCCAAATTCCCATTGCCGCCCGTCAATAACGCCGTTTTCAAAGCCAGAATCCCTCAAAAATTTGCTTGGGTGAGAATGGGGCATGGGAAAGCATTGACGCAACACCGAAATCCAGGGAATTGCCACGGACTAGTTCGGCATAGTTGCCCTTACTCCCGTTTCGAGAGACGTTCACCGCTCGCGTATCTAGCGGCGTGGGTTGACGCAACGCGTGGCTGGGCCTAGCTTAGAAAAGATATCCATAGGGGAGCCTCACCAAAGAGGCTGAGATGTCGATGGGCGCTTGTGCGCCGGTGCGATGACCCTTTGAACCTGACCCGGATCACGCCGGCGTAGGAAATGGGATTTGCTCCATCCAGCAAAGTCATATTCCGCGCCGGAATTCCGTGCGTACGAAGGATGACTTGATGAGCCAGGACGCGATTGTCGCGGCATTGCTGGACTTTATTGCGGCGGATGGGGCAGATGACGCCCAGTTCAACGCAATGGCGCTCGAGCTGTTTTCCTATCAGTTCGAGAATAATGCGCCTTTCCAGAAATTTGCCCGGTCGCGCGGGAAAACCCCGCGCATGGTCAAGTCCTGGGTGGATATTCCAGCCGTTCCCATCAACGCTTTCAAGTCCATGGACCTGACCTGCACGCCCATCACAGATGCTGCGGCGACCTTCATGACCAGCGGCACCACGTTGGGCGGTGTGCGGGGCAAGAGCTATCACCCGGTATTGGATGTCTACGACGCCTCCATGCGCCGGAACTTCCGGGATCGATTTATGGGGGAGCGTGAGCGGATGCATATGGGCATCCTATTCCCATCGCCTGCGATGATGCCGAACTCCTCCCTGGCGCATTACCTCAACCTGGCGGCCAAGGATTTCGGCATCCATGGCAGCGGCCATCTCGTGTGTGAGCGCGGGATTGAATTCAGTCGGCTGTATGCGGACTTGGCTGAAGCGGAAGAAACGGGCGAGCCATATGCTCTCCTTGGCGCGAGCTTCAGCCTTGTCCATGTGCTGGATGAAATGGCGCGTGTTGGGCATACGGTCAAACTGCCACCCGGCAGCCGTATTCTGGATACAGGCGGATTTAAGGGCCACTCCCGTGAGCTAGAGCCGGATGAGTTCTATGACGCGCTCACCGCTGCGTTCGGTATTCCGCGCAGCGCATGCATCAATATGTACGGCATGACAGAGCTTTCATCCCAGTTTTACGATGATGGCAATGCCATCTGTCCCTCTATCAAATCAGGTCCCCATTGGGTTCGGAGCCGGGTTGTTAATCCGCTGACAGGGGATAGCTTGCCTGACGGCCAGATCGGCATTTTGGCGCATACGGACCTGGCCCATTTCAATATCGTTACAACGATTTTGACTGAAGATTCAGGGATCGCCGTTGATGGCGGGTTCCAATTGCTTGGCCGGGCGGCAGGAACGGCGGCGCAGGGCTGCTCCATGGCCGTGGATGAATTCCTGAAGGCGGCTGGTGCTGCCTGACGACCATGGCCGAACGCGCATGCCATCTGCCCGGGCTTGATCCCGCTGCACTCCAATGGGAGGCGCTTCGGTTTAATGGACCGGGCCGGGATATCGCCGTTGAAGTCCCGGTACTTTCGGGCGCTGATATGCAGGCGATGGCAGCACATGTGCGGACGCATACTAAGCGGTACCTGGCGCAATATCCTGTTGCGCGCGTGGTGGATATCGTGGATCAAGCGATTGCCCGCTTGCTGGATCGCAGTGATCCCTGCCGCCGCCGGATGGAAGATATTCTGCCTGCGATCACCGGTTATGACCGGGAGATGTTGCGGCTTGGGTTGACGGAATACCTGAAATCGTTCCGTAAACCAGAGCTACAGCGCTTCTTGGCGGAAGATTTTCCTAACCCTACGATACTGGATGATTTCCAGCCGCTCACTAAAGGTGGTTATGGTCGGGCCTATGGACCAGAGGTCCTAGCGCATATCTGGGCTGGCAATGTGCCGGGCTTGCCGCTCTGGAGCCTCGTTTCAGGGCTTCTGGTGAAGGCCGGCACGATTGGGAAAGTTCCAAGCGCCGAGCCAATGTTCGCAACCTGGTTCGCTCAGCTGCTGGCAGAGATTGAGCCGGAACTGGCGGATTGCATTGCCATCACATGGTGGAAGGGCGGCGAAGAGGAAGCCGAGCGCGCTTTGTTGGCCGAAGCGGATGTAGCGTTGGCGTTCGGCGGCAATGAAGCGCTTGCCGCCATCCAATCCCGTGCACCCATCACGACGCGCTTTCTGGCTTATGGCCACAAAGTCAGCTTCAGCCTGATTGGGCGGGAGGCTTTGGATGCCGCCAAGGCATCTGACACAGCGCGCCGTGCAGCCTATGATGTCGCGCGCTATGACCAACAAGGCTGCTACAGCCCCCACACGATTTTTGTGGAAGCTGGAGGCAGCGCTGCTCCCCGACAGTTCGCGCAATACCTAGCCCATGAACTCTCGGCGCTAGAGCAAAAATTCCCCCGGCGTGCGCTCGCGTTGATTGAGGCCGCCAGCATCGCAGCGTGGCGCAGCGCAGAGGAAATGACAGCGGGGCCAGCGGTCGTCGGTGATCCAAACGGCGCTTGGTCGGTATCCTTTTTGGAGAGTGCAGATGGCTTCGGCCCAAGCGCCCTGAACCGCTCGATTCGTGTTGTGGCGGTTGATGATCTAGCCAGTGTTCCCGCCCGCGCAGCACCTTACAAGCGGCTGCTGCAGACGGTTGGCATCGCTGCCCCGCCTCGTCGTCTTTTTACGCTTTCGGCAGCATTGGGTGCGGTTGGGGTGACCCGTATCGCCGCGCTTGGCGACATGACGGCGCCAGAGGCTGGATGGCATCACGATGGCCGCTATAATTTGAGTGACCTCGTCCGTATTGTGGAGATCGACGGACGCGCGCTTGCCGCGGCAGACAGGCTGGCACCCTATGCCGAATAGTCCCAATTTCCTCGATATCCACGCCGCCAGTTTCGCCTATGGGGGCGGCGGGGACGTCGTTTCGAACGTCGGATGGTCTATCCCTGCTGGTGCCCTGCATTGCCTCGTTGGCCGCAGCGGTTGCGGGAAAACGACGTTGCTGAAAATGGCCGCGGGATTGCTGCAACCGACGGCAGGATCAGTCCAAATGCTGGGTAAGGATGTGGCAGCGCCCTCCCGCAATGTCGGGTTTGTATTCCAGTCGCCGTCACTGCTGGAGTGGCGGACAGTGCTAGACAACGTGCTCCTGCCTATCTCCCTGCACCAGACCGTAATTCAGGCTGACCGCACGGCGGCTGAAGAATTGCTGGAACTGGTTGGCATAAAAGAACATACCAATCGGTATCCGCGTCAACTATCCGGCGGCCAGCAAAGCCGCGTCGCCTTGGCGCGCGCCCTCATTACAGAGCCCGCAGGCCTGCTGATGGACGAACCGTTCGCAGCACTCGACGCCATCACCCGTGAAGAACTGCAGGATGACCTGCTGCAGCTTGCCACCATCCGCAATACGACAGTGCTGTTCGTCACCCATGATATCGGTGAGGCCGTGTACTTGGCAGATCGTGTGGCGGTGATGGATGCGGGGCGGATTGTGTTCTCGGCAGATATAGACCTGCCGCGCCCACGCAATCAAACCCAGCGTTATTCGACAGCATTCAACGCCGCCTGCCTTGATCTCCGTCATGCTATGACGCCAACCAGACGGGCAGTCGCATGACGCGCGCAAGCATGCTGTCGCTCGCCTTGTTCGTCGCTCTTCTGGCGCTTTGGGAAGGGTTTGTGCGGCTGACGGGCATTTCTCCGCTCGTTATTCCTGCACCCTCCGCCGTTCTCATTGTGTTGTGGGAGGGTCTGACGGTTGGGTTCCTCTGGCCGCATGTTTGGGTGACGGCAGTGGAGACGCTGCTCGGTTTCGCACTTGGCTGCGCCATCGGGTTTGTCGCCGGGGTCTTGCTCGGGGAGGTCGATTTTCTGCGCCGCTTGCTCTGGCCGTATGTGTTGGCGAGCCAGGTCGTGCCAAAACTGGCGCTGGGGCCAATCTTCATCGTCTGGTTTGGGTTCGGGATGACCTCCACCATCGTGATCACGGCGCTGATCTGCTTCTTTCCGCTGCTTGAGAACACGCTGACTGGTCTGCAATCGGTGCCGCCTGAAAAACGAGACCTGTTCCGCATGCTGGGCGCATCCAGGCGCCAAACCTTACTGCGGCTGAAAATCCCGTCTGGTCTACCTGTGATTATGGCAGGTGTGCGCGTTGCCATTGTGTTGGCGTTGGTTGGGGCTGTTGTCGGCGAATTCATTGGCGGGGATGCAGGGCTCGGTGCCAGCATTATCGCGGCCCAGGGCATGATGGATTCAACGCTGATGTTTGCGCTGTTCATCGTCATCACGGCCTTGGGCATGCTGTTTTATCAACTCACAATTCTGTTTGAACGTTGGCTGCTAAGCAGCTGGATGAAAGGGAAAGAGACATGATCTTCAAGACTTTGGCAGCCGCTGCGGCGCTGCTGCTGGCGGCTGGAACGGCCACTGCGCAGTCCATGGATACGGTGCGGATCGCGGGGTGGAGCAAGTCTATCAGCGAGATCACCAACATTCTGGCTGAGCCAGACAAAGGCTTCTTCAAGGCCCACAATATTGAAATGAAATACGTGCCGGGCGCTGGCGGCGGGTCCGCGGTTCGGAACATGCTGGCGGGTGCAGCGGACGTTGCGTTCACGGACCCGGCCTCGTTCTACCAGGCGCTGGATAAGGGCGAAAAGCTGGTCGCGATCTATAATATCTACCCGCAGAACGTGTTTAACGTCGTGGCACCAGTCGGCCGAGGGATCGCAAAGCCGGAAGACCTGAAAGGCAAGACCATTGGCGTCTACAGCCTTTCCAGCGGCACCCGCCAGAATCTTCAGGTGCTGTTGCATCAAGTTGGACTGACGGAAGCAGACGTGACCATCAAAGTTACGGGCTTGCTGAACTTTGCACCGGTTATTCAAGGCCAAGTCGATGCTACGGCGGCGACAGATACCGGCCTTTATGTGGGCAAGCTGAAAGGCCTGGGCGATGTGAACGTCATTAATGTCGCCGATAGCCTGAACATTCCAAGCGATATGTTCGTCGTGACAGAAGCCTATTATGCCGCCAACAAACCGCTGCTGAAGCGCTTTCTGGCAGCCTATCGCGACAGTGCTGCGTGGATGATCGCGGAGCCTGCAGATGCTGCCAAAATCGCTATCACACGGACCATTAATGGCAGGAATGAAGCGGTGAACTTGGAGATCATCAAGATCCGCAATATCTCTGCGCAGTCAAACACGACCCGGGCCAAGGGCCTTGGTCATTTCGATATCGACCTGTTGCAAAAGGGTGCTGAAACCTTCAAGGGCCTCGGATTGATTAAGGCGGACCTGGATATGAGCGCTGTCATCAAAACAGACTTGATCCCGGAATAATCCATTGGATTTCGCCGGGAAATCTGTCCTCGTAACTGGTGCCAGCCGGGGCATTGGTGCTGCCATTGCTCGGGCCTTTGCGGCGGAAGGGGCGGCGGTCACCGTCAATTATCTGGCGAATGCAGACGCGGCGGCGGCAAGCGTTGTGGCCTGTGAAGCAGCAGGCGGGGATGCCATCGCCGTCCAAGCTGATGTGACGGAGCGAGAGCAAGCGTTCGGCTTGGTTGAGCAGGCGGTGGATGCGTTCGGTAAGGTCGATGTGCTGGTGAATAATGCGTTCCGGCCCTATCGGTTTGATCCGGAGCAACGAAAGCTGCACTGGGACTGTCTCTTATACACATCTCCGAGCCCACGAGACCTCTCTACATCT
>OJHK01001079.1_pt1 | contig 13880 bp, 14 predicted proteins | sample 1595161 | NCBI WGS metagenome assembly OJHK01 (sample SAMN05416842, study PRJEB24817) | seawater metagenome | isolation source: Sea water | place: Canada:Atlantic | collected 2013-07 | reverse complement strand
TACACCTCTCTATTCGTCGGCAGCGTCAGATGTGTATAAGAGACAGCTTCTGGGTCGAGTGGCGACGAGCGACAAGTCCGTAAAATGCTCTTTCTAGAATTTTTCATGACCCATTTACGCGCCCTTGCGCGAGACGACAGGCGTTACATTGTCTGCGGCGATTGGAATATTTGTCATAAAGAGATAGATATTAAAAATTGGAAGGGCAATCTCAAGAACTCTGGCTTTTTACCTGAAGAGCGAGCGTGGCTCGACGAGTTGTTCGATGAGGTAGGGTTCGCAGATTCTTTTCGTAGGGTAAATGCCGAGGCTGATCAGTATTCGTGGTGGTCTAATCGTGGGCAGGCGCGGGCAAATAATGTTGGATGGCGACTTGACTATCAGGTTGTGTCGCCCGAGATCGCAGACAAGACGCTGGGCGCGTCGATTTATCGAGAGCAGAGCTTTTCCGATCACGCCCCTGTCATAATCGACTACAAGCTATAGGATCTTAAGTATGAACAAAGCAAGTAACTGTCCTAGGCGCGGCGCGCTGTTGCGGCGCATTCGCGTTAACTTAACGGCTATTCGGCTAATTGGGCTAAGCTTCGGATTGTCTTTGGCCACGCCACTGTTTGCAGCGGAACCACTCATCGCGCGCATTACAACGAATATTGGCGACATCACTGCAGAGCTGAATGACCGTGCTGCACCGACAACCGTCGCTAATTTTGTCAATCTTGCTCAGCGTGGCTTTTACGACGGGCTAACTTTTCATCGCTGGGAGAAAAATTTCATGATTCAGGGTGGTGATCCCTTAGGCGACGGCACAGGTGGGCCAGGCTACCGTTTCGATGGCGAAATTATCTTGCGGCATAATCAGCCGGGCATTCTGTCGATGGCCAATTCGGGGCCCGGAACAGATGGCAGTCAGTTTTTCATCACGCATTTAGCGACAGCGCACCTAAACGGCAAGCACTCTGTTTTTGGCAAGGTGATTGATGGTCTTCCAGTTGTGCAGGCATTGCGGCGCAAGGACACGATCGTGTCTATTCGGATTGAGGGCGACTATTCGGCTCTTTTTGAGCGCAAAGCCTCCCAGCTTGCAGGCTGGAATGCCGTGTTAGAGTCAAATTACCCCGACTTACTCGTTGCGCCCTGATTAACGTCACGCCTTTATGTTGGCGCAACCGGGCATGGCGTCTGCTATTAATCTAGTAGAGCAGGGGGCACTAGTTAGGTTAAAACACTCGCTTGAAGGGCTTAATGCTGACTGATGCATAAACACCCGCGCTCACGTAAGGGTCGGCGTCAGCCCACGTTTTTGCGTCTTCGAGGCTCGCGAAATCTGCAATAACAACGCTTCCGCTAAATCCCTGATCGGTGTCTCCATTAGGGTTTATCGGGCTGGGACCTGCAACGACAAGCCGGCCTGCATCGGATAAGGCTTGCAATCTCTCAAGGTGTGCTGGGCGCGCGCTCATGCGGCGTTCGGTGCTGTTTTCATTATCCTGACTTACTAAGCTAAAGAGCATAATGTTCTCTCAAAGTGGGATGAAGTCTCTCATAGTGGGATGGGGCTATTTTAGGGTATCGCCGTCGGGTTCTTCTAGGTATTTAGAAAGCAGAGGCATTTGTGCGAAAACGAAGCCGAACGTGAGAGCCAAATTGCCGAACACTTTAAATTTGATCCACAGGGCTTCGCTTAACAGGAGCGCGACGGCTAGGTTAATTGCGCCCAGCACAATAAAGTAGAGGACCCAGTAGAGATTGAGTCTTTGCCAAACAACGCGTGGCGCCGGCACTGCATGCCCCATCATATGCTCGATCGCAGGTTTCTCGCCTATAAATCGAGAGCCTAAGAAAATGCTCGCGAAAAGCCAATTGACGATAGGGGCCTTCCATTTGAGGAATTCTATGTTTCTGAAAACAATGGTCGGGATGCAGAATAAGACAACAGCGACAAAAGTGATCCATTGAAACTTGTCTAAGCGCTTCTCTTTTAGCCACAGTGCGCCATAGACCAGAGTCGATGCGACAAGCAGGAATTCCGCTGCGCTAAAGACGCCCCCGACAGTCCGTTCGTAACCGCCAATGCTGACTAGCCTCTCGTCAAGACTCCATACTAGAAAGAAGACGAGCAGGGGAATGTAATCGATAAGTTGCTTCATAAGTTGGTTGTTGTCCTTCTGAGCTTAGGGTGGAGCGGCGGTCACCCTGTGTGACTTGCTTTAGTTTAATGCAATTCGATAAAGGTTTCCGCATTGCCACGTATATCGCGTAGAATTGCTCGTTGAGAGCGAGAAATATGAGCGATTACTTAGAAATTCATCCAAAAAATCCAGATGGTCGGTCGATTAGGAAGATTGCAGAATCACTGCGCAACGGCGGCGTCGTTGTCTACCCGACCGATTCGACCTACGCGGTCGGATGTCATCTGGGGGACAAGTCCGCCTTGGAGCGCATTCGCCGGCTTCGCGGTTTATCTGATAAGCATAACTTTACGCTGATGTGCAGCGACTTGTCGGAGCTTGCGGTCTATGCGCAGGTTAACAACAGCGCCTTTCGGTTGCTAAAAGCGCTAACACCGGGCCCGTTTACGTTTATTCTAAAGGCGAGCCCCGAGGTGCCTAAGCGGCTAATGCATCCGAAGCGTAAAACCATCGGGCTGCGAGTGCCTGATAATGCCATTGCCCTTGCGATTCTCGCAGAGATGGGCGAACCGCTGTTGACTACAAGCCTTATCTTGCCCGACGCAGAAGGGCCATTACTCGATCCCTACGAGATGCGAGCGCTGATAGGCAAACACGTCGATCTCATCGTCGATGGGGGGAGCTGTAGCGAGATACCAACAACGATGCTTGACCTGACAGAAGGAGTGCCTAGCCTGAAGCGTGAGGGCGGCGGTGATGCTAGTGAGTTTCTAGCCTAGCCGTGAGTAGGTATACTAGTTTTTAATTGATCCAAGAAGTCGGAGAAGAGTTTGTCCACAGTAGATTCACAGCAGCGCGTGTTATCGGGTATGCGGCCCACAGGTCGCCTTCACTTGGGGCATATGCATGGTGTGCTTAACAATTGGGTTAAGTTACAGCACGAATACGAGTGTTTTTTCTTTGTTGCCGACTGGCATGCGCTGACGACCCACTACGGCGATGCGACAATTTTCGAAAACAATGTGTTAGATATGGTGATCGATTGGTTGGCCGTTGGCGTGAATCCTGGCTCGGCGTCACTTTTCGTTCAGTCGCGTGTGCCAGAGCACGCCGAACTCCACCTGCTGCTTTCCATGCTCACTCCGCTCGGATGGCTTGAGCGCGTGCCGAGTTATAAAGATCAGCAAGAAAAATTGCATGAAAAGGAGCTAGATACTTACGGCTTCCTTGGCTATCCCTTGCTGCAAGCGGCTGACATCCTGATTTATCGCGCGGGTCACGTCCCAGTGGGCGCAGACCAAGTTGCCCATGTTGAACTCACGCGAGAGACCGCCAGGCGCTTCAATCACATGTACGGAAGAGAGCCGGGTTTCGAAGCTGCTGCAGAGGCTGCCATTGCGAAGATGGGTAAGAAGTCTGCTCGTCTTTACAATAACCTTCGGACCGCCTTTCAAGAGCAGGGTGATCACGAGGCTTTGGAGAAAGCGCAGGCACTGCTTCGCGAGCAACAAAACATTTCGTTGGGCGACCGAGAGCGACTGTTTGGCTTTTTAGAAGGCGGCGGCAAAATGATTCTCGCAGAGCCGCAAGCGCTTCTCACGCCTGCATCGAAAATGCCGGGGCTCGATGGGCAGAAAATGTCTAAGTCCTATGACAATACGATCACGCTGCGCGAACCACTTGAGCTTATCGCAAAAAAAATTAGCACAATGCCTACCGATCCAGCGCGTGTGCGATTGACCGACCCGGGCGACCCCAGTAAGTGCCCCGTGTGGCAGTTGCACGAGGTTTATTCTGATGAGGCCACCAAGGACTGGGTCAATGCAGGCTGCCGGAGTGCTGGTATTGGTTGCCTCGAATGCAAGAAGCCGTTGAGCGATGCGATTATTGCTGAATTAGAGCCTATTCAGCTGCGCGCAGCGCAGTACGAGAAAGACCCGGATGTTGTGCGTTCGATTATCGCTGAAGGTTGCGAGGCAGCACGCGAAACAGCGCGTGAGACGTTGCATGATGTGCGCAGCGCGATGGGACTGACAAGTTGGTAGCCTGCGCTGCTCACGCGATTTAGAGAATAAGGACAATCGAGTTTGATGGAAGAACAGCACATTCCGTTCGCGTTGATCGATGGCGAGGCATTTAACGAGATCCCGAAAGATCTCTATATCCCACCCGGTGCGCTAAAGATATTGGTTGAGGCCTTTCAGGGGCCGCTCGACCTTCTGCTGTACCTAATCAAAAAACAAAATATCGATATCCTTAATATTAATGTCGCCGAAATTACTGACCAGTATATGGCTTATGTGGAGCTGATGGAGTCTAGTCAGTTCGAGCTTGCCGCCGAGTATTTGGTGATGGCAGCTATGCTTGCCGAGATCAAATCGAGGATGTTGTTGCCTCGGCAAGAGAATCTCGAGGCCGAGGAAGACGATCCTCGCATGGAGCTAATAAGGCGCTTACAAGAGTACGAACGTTTCAAAAAAGCAGCAGCTCGGTTAGATGAGTTGCCACGAATGAATCGTGACTTCCATAGAGCAATAGCCACGCCACCTAAAATGGAGCGCGTGACTATCGATCCAGATGTTGACTTGAAAGATGTCCTCGTCTCTCTCGCGCAGGTATTACGCCGCGCAGACATGTTTGGCAGCCATCAAATTCATCGCGAGACGCTGTCGACTCGAGAAAAAATGTCGGAGCTACTGGTTCGCATCAACGACAAAAAATTTGTCCCCTTGTCGTCGCTCCTCATCAGAGAAGAGGGAAGGCTCGGGGTAGTCGTTACTTTTCTGGCCATAATGGAATTGTTGAAAGGGAGCATGATCGAGATCGTTCAGAGCGAACCGTTTGCGCCTATTCACGTCAAGGCGCGGACGTTAAGCGAGCAGCCGGTGCTAACGAGTGATTTCGATGATGATCTTGATAGTAAGCAAGAGGGCGATCGAGAGCGTGATCAAGAAGACGAGCGCGACGCGCGTTACTAGGAATTTGAACTGAATGAACGATGTAGATAATAAAGTAAAGATGATTATCGAAGGATTACTCCTCGCAGCGGGCCGGCCTCTGCCATTAGAGAGTATTGCAGCGGTGTTCAATGAAGAAGAGCGTCCCGAGAACGATGAGTTGCTCGGCGTGCTCGCGCGTATCGATGAAGAATGCGGTGACCGGGGTTTTGAGCTTACTAAAGTCGCCTCGGGTTATCGGTTTCAAGTCAAGCAAGAATTAGCGGAGTGGGTAGGTAAACTCTGGGAAGAGCGGCCACCGCGCTACACGCGAGCGCTGCTCGAAACGCTTGCGCTCGTCGCCTACAGGCAACCAATTACGCGCGGCGATATTGAAGAAATTCGCGGCGTTGCGGTTAGCTCGAATATTATCCGTACCTTGTTAGACAGAGAGTGGATTAGGGTAGTGGGACAGCGAGATGTACCGGGCCGACCTTCGATGTTTGCAACAACAAAACAGTTTCTTGACTATTTTAATCTCGAAAGTTTACAGCAGTTGCCGGCGCTATCAGAGATACGCGATATCGACGGTGGTGCGAAGGATTTAGGTTTTGAGGCAGAACTTGCTGCGGCTCGTGTGTTGGAGATGCCAGAGAATGCTGAAGACGATGCCAGCATAGAATTAAGCGATGACGAGAAAGCGGAGTTGCTCGCCGAGGAGGAAGCCATCGCGCTCTCGCAGAAACCTCTTGATGAGATTCTCCATCCTAATGGGCGACCCGAGTTGCAGGACGAAGAGAATGACGAAGAGGCTGACGAAGAGAATGATCATGCTGAAGAAAGTGATGACTTCGCTGAACTAGACGAAGCACTCGCAGCCTTAGAACAAGACCTAAGCGGCGATCCTTCGCGCTTAGGCGAGGCAATTGCTGGCGAGAGAAATGAAGGACAACTGAGTTCCGAAGAATCCGAGGGCGAGTCTGATGATGCTGTTCCAACCGAGTAGATTGTATGTCTGAAAAATTACAAAAAGTCATGGCGCGCGCAGGATTTGCCTCGCGGCGCGAGGCCGAGACGTGGATCGAAAAAGGGCGGGTTAAGGTCAACGGAGTTACTGCCAAGATCGGAGACCGCGTAGACGAAGACGATAAGATTGTCGTCGACGGAAAAAAGGTCGCGGCACAGTTGAAATTGAATCATGAGCGTCGAGTGATTCTTTATAATAAGCCCGAGGATCAGGTGTGTACTCGCAAAGATCCCGAGGGCAGGCCGACTGTCTTTGACCGCCTTCCGCCGATTAAACACGGGCGCTGGGTTGCGATTGGACGTTTGGATATTAACACCAGTGGGCTTCTGTTGTTTACTACAGATGGCGAACTCGCGAATCGTTTGATGCACCCAAGTGCGCAGATCGAGCGCGAATATGCTGTGCGTGTGCTCGGCGACGTGAGTAAAGAAATGGTGCAGCAGATGCACGATGGCGTGATGATCGATGGCAACATGTGCAGGTTTACTGACATTCAACATTTTGGTGGTGAAGGCGTAAACCAGTGGTATCACGTGGTCGTTCTCGAGGGGCGTAATCGAGAGGTGCGAAAACTTTGGGAGTCGCAAGGCGTGAAGGTAAGTCGGCTCAAGCGTGTGCGCTTTGGGCCCTTATTTATACCAAGCACGATTACGAAAGGACGTTTTCAAGAATTACCGCGCAAGGATTTGGACAAGCTCTTAAAAGTCGCCTACCCGCGCGTCGAAAAACCTAAAGAAGCGGAACCCGCTCCTCGCTAGTTCTGAGTGCGTGCCTTTGCCTTTTTCGTGCCGGCCCCGAAATTTTATTGCGCTACCCATCGAAGCCGCGCGCGTCCAACGCTTGGCCGTGATATTTTTTCGCAGCAGGGCTCATTAAGTAGAGATACAGTGGGAGCAATGATTCGGGAGTAGGCTGAGTTATTGGGTCTTCTGCGGGGTAGGCGTCTCTGCGCATTGCAGTTCGTGTCCCGCCCGGGTTAAAACTCATGACGCTGATCTCACTGATGTTGCCCACTTCTTCTGCGAACGTTTGCATCAGTCCTTCGAGTGCGAATTTACTGATCCCGTAAGCCCCCCAGTACGCGCGCCCAACGCGCCCAACACTTGATGAGGTGAAAATGACTTTTGCGTCGCTCGAGCGCGTGAGGGCGGGGACCAGTGCTTTGGTCAGTTTAAAGGGCGCAGTTACATTCACCTGCATTAATTTATCCCAGTCGCTGTCGGGATAGTATTCGATAGGGCTACGCGCGCCGAGTAAGGCGGCGTTGTGAATTAAACCATCCAGGGCGTCAAACTGCTCGCCGAGTGCGCTAGCAAGGGTGGCATACCCTGCACTCGTCGCGGTCGATAAATCCAGCGGATGAATGATTAATCGCCCTGGGTAAGTCGCTTCGATTTCATCGAAGAGCGCTTCTAGTTTTTCCTGGCTACGGCCAAGGGCTATGACGTTTGCGCCGCGTGCGCAGAACTCAGCTGCCACAGCGCGGCCTATGCCATCGCTCGCGCCGGTAATGAGTATGTTTTTATCGTTAAGACAATCTTGCGCTGCGTCGTAGGAAAAGGTCATGAGCGAAACTTCAGTAAGTTGAGAAGCCCAATAGACTGCTCGGGTTGGCTAAGGATGAAATCGGCAGGCCATTCGGCAGGATCGACTCCGTCGGCTAGGTAGCCATAGCTGGCGGCTATAGCAATGAGGCCTGCGTTCTTCGCAGCCTGCATGTCACGGATATGGTCTCCAATATACACGCAGCGCTCCGGTTCTCGCTTTAACACCGAGAGCGCGAGAAGGAGTGACTCGGGATGGGGCTTTTTATCTCGCACGTCGTCTGGGCAAACCAAGACAGGGCAGCGCGCGAGAAGTGATAGGCGCGAAAGCAGTGCAGTCGCATAAAGGCGAGGCTTGTTTGTAACAATTCCCCAGGGAATACCTGCCTTTTTGAGTGAATCGAGTAGGTTTTCCATGCCAGGGTAAAGTGTTGATTGTGTCGACTCGATTTGCTCGAGATAGAGGGCGAGAAGCTGCGTATGGAGAGAGGCGAACGCTGCTGCTTTTTCGTCAATACCGAAGCCGAGTGCAACAAGTGCTTTCGCGCCATCTGACACGGTATGAGTTATCACGCGGGCATCCAATGGCTGTTTTCCCTGCTGTGTGAGCAGCAGGTTAAGTGCGATGACGAAATCTGGCGCCGTGTCGATAAGCGTGCCGTCTAGGTCGAATAGAACGCACTCTATAGACGTATCAAGATTCATGCGCCTCTTTCCTCGAGCGCAGGCTTGTCATAATAGGCAAGATAGTTCACGTCGAGATCGTTGCCGAGTGAATAACGCTTCGAGAAGAGGTTGTAGGTCATGCCTCTCTGTTCGATCAGTGTTAATCCTGCATCGCGTGACCAGCTCGCTAACTCAGAGGGGCGAATAAATTTGGCGTATTCGTGCGTGCCCCGGGGAAGCAGGTTTAAGATGTATTCCGCGCCAATTATTGCGAAGAGATACGACTTTGGGTTGCGATTAATTGTCGAGAACAACACTTGCCCGCCGGGTTTCACAAGCGCGTAGCAGGCGGCAACAATCGCGCTGGGGTCAGGGACATGTTCGAGCATTTCAAGGCATGTCACGATGTCATACTGCTCAGGTTCTGCTTGTGCCAATTCTTCGGCAGGAATGCGCCGGTAGTCTATGTCGAGTTTGCTTTCTAACTGATGTAGGCGGGCGACGGCTAGTGAAGCCTCCGCCATATCTATCGCGACCACATCGGCGCCCTGTCTCGCCATCGCCTCGGCAAGTATGCCGCCGCCACAGCCGATGTCGAGGACGCGCTTTCCTGCAAGGGTTGTCTTCGATGTCAAAAAGCCCATCCGCAGTGGGTTTATCTCATGGAGCGGTTTGAATTCGCTCGTCGGATCCCACCAGCGCGCGGCTAGTGCTTCAAATTTTTTGATCTCTAATTCGTCGACATTACTCATGATTGGTCCTGTGTGCGCTATGGCTAACTAGGCTGTTAAGCCTTCTCTGCTACGTGTTTTACGCGCTTCTGCCACTCTTGGGTTGTTCTTTTGAGTTGTTGCTCATCGATAGTTTGGAGCTTTCGGTCGCAAAGGAGGGCTTCGCCGCCACTCCAAACGTGGCTAACTTGGCTAGCTTGTGTCGAATAAACCAGCTGTGAGATAACATCATAGAGGGGAATGCTGTTGATGTTGCCAAGGTCTACGGCACAAAGGTCTGCGAATTTTCCCACCTCAAGGCTGCCAATATCGGCGTCCAAACCCATTGCCTTGGCACCGTTTATGGTTGCCATTGCCAATGCAGCGTTCGCGGGAACGGCGGTCGCGTCCTGCGCTACGGCTTTGCCGAGTTGTGCCGCTGTGCGCATTTCTGAAAACATATCCAGATCGTTATTGCTCGCGCAGCCGTCGGTCCCGAGTGCGACGTTAATCCCATGACGCGTAAGCTTTTGAAGCTCGCAAAAACCGCTAGCGAGTTTGAGATTAGACTCAGGGCAATGCGCGACATGGCTGCCACTACTGGCTACTAATTCTATTTCTTCTTGCGTGAGCGCCGTCATATGCGTGCAGAAGAGTCGAGGAGTCAAAAGGCCCAATGCGTGTAATCGTGCGAGCGGGCGAACACCGTCTTTAGCTTCCGCATCGTCGACCTCGGTTTGAGTTTCATGAACATGCATATGGATCGGCAAGTCTAACTCTGCAGCCAAGGTAGCGATTTTGCGCAGGGGGGCGTCAGAGACGGAATAAGGCGAGTGCGGGCCAAACGCAACATGCACACGGTCGTCCTGTCGGTATTGATCGTGCAAAGCAGTGGTTTTGTTAATGTATTCGTCTGCATGCGATGCCCATCGTGTGGGGAAGTCCAGGACTGGGCACGCCAGTTGAACGCGGAGCTTGGTCTCGAGGGTGACTTTTGCGGTTTCTTCTGGGAAAAAGTAATTGTCGGCGAAACAGGTTGTGCCGGATAGGATCATCTCGGCGGCCGCTAGGCGAACTCCTGCGTTGACGAAGCTGGCATCCGCAAGTTCGCCTTCTAAGGGCCAGATCCGTTCTTCGAGCCATGCCTGCAATGGCATGTCGTCACCGACGCCTCGGAGCAATGTCATTGCGGCATGACCGTGAGCATTAACGAGTCCTGGGAGAAGCGCATGGTTGTTGAGTTGCGTCGCGCCAGCGAGAGCAGCATCTGAGAGCATCGTCTTCGCGTCATTTGCTGGGAGGAGGTGTGTGATGCGCCCACCGGTCACGAACAGAGCATAGTTTTCGAGTACAGTCTGAGTCGGCACGACAGGGACAACCCAGCGTGCAAACACAACGAGGTCTGGAGTCAGTAACGGGATATCGGACATCTTAATTCTCGTGGCTTGTGCTCGGTGATTTAGCGAGCGAGCAGTATAACCGTCATCGAGGCTTCCTGTCGCATGCGTGGGCGATATTACGCCGAATACAGCGCGATTTAGGCGGGCGAAATGGTAGCGTCTATGCTACGATTGTGGGTGTTTCGACGCTCTCAAAAAGGGCCTATAAAAAACGGCAAGACGGCCGCTATAAATGGTGTATGGAGGCGAATAATTTTGCCGAAAACCAAAGTGTTAGGAAAGTTAAGTCTATGAGCGAGTTTGCTAAACAGGTTCTGCCAGTAGCGCTAGAAAGCGAGATGCGTGAGTCGTATCTTGCTTATGCAATGAGTGTCATTGTAGGAAGAGCGCTACCCGATGTTCGCGACGGCCTCAAGCCGGTTCATCGCCGCGTATTGTTCGCGATGAACGTGCTCTCGAATGACTATAACAAGCCTTATAAAAAATCTGCGCGAATTGTTGGTGATGTTATTGGTAAATACCATCCGCATGGCGATACGGCGGTTTACGACACGATCGTTAGGATGGCTCAAGATTTCTCATTGCGCTATCCGCTCGTCGACGGGCAAGGGAATTTTGGCTCGGTCGATGGCGATTCTGCAGCAGCAATGCGCTATACCGAAATCCGTATGGCTAAAATTGCTCACGATCTGCTTGCGGATTTGGACAAAGAGACCGTCGATTTTTCACCTAACTATGATGGTACAGAGCAGATTCCTGATGTGCTCCCTGCGCAGGTGCCCAATCTGCTTGTAAATGGCTCCAGCGGCATCGCGGTTGGAATGGCGACTAATATTCCGCCTCATAATTTAACTGAAGTCGTTGGTGGTGTTATCGCCTTGCTCGACGATCCAGAGATTGGTATCGAGGGTTTGATGGAGCATATCAGCGGCCCTGATTTCCCAACCGCCGGTATCATTAATGGCAAGGCTGGCATCTTGCAGGCCTATCAGACCGGTCGTGGCCGCATTTATATGCGCGCACGGGCCGAGGTGCTGACGGATGAGAAAACGCACAAACAGACAATTATTGTCTCTGAGATTCCCTACCAGGTTAACAAAGCGCGCTTGATAGAGAAGATCGCAGAGCTGGTTAAAGAAAAGAAGCTTGAGGGCATAACCGAGTTGCGCGATGAATCAGACAAAGATGGCATGCGCATCGTGATCGAATTGCGCCGCGGCGAGATGGGCGATGTAGTGCTGAATAATTTGTACGCACAAACACAAATGCAGAACGTGTTTGGCATCAACATGGTGGCCCTCGTCGATGGCCAGCCGCGGCTTTTAACGCTGCGGGAAATTCTCGACTCGTTTATCCGTCACAGGCGCGAGGTTGTTTCGCGGCGCACCAGTTTCCTTCTGCGTAAAGCGCGCGATCGAGGGCATATTCTCGAGGGTCTCGCGGTTGCCCTAGCTAACATCGATGCGGTCATTGAACTCATTAAAAGTTCGCCCTCCTCAGCAGAGGCAAAAGTTAAGCTGCTAGAGAGATCATGGAAATCGGACAGCGTACTGGCAATGCTTGGGACCGTTGGCGCGGATGCGTGTCGCCCAGAAGGGCTAGACCCCAAATACGGCCTTAGCGGTGCCGATTACCGTCTGTCAGAAGAGCAGGCGCAGGCAATTCTCGAATTGCGTTTGCACAGGCTTACAGGTCTCGAACACGAAAAACTCATTAACGACTACAAGGCGCTGCTAGAACAGATCGCGGACTATCTCGATATTTTAGGCAATCAAACACGCCTGCTAAGCGTGGTGCGCGGTGAATTAGAAAAAGTACGCGACGAATACGGCGATGAACGCCGCACTGAGATTGTGGGCACGCAACAAGACCTCACTGTCGAAGACTTGATAACAGAAGAAGACCGTGTGGTAACTATTTCTAAAACGGGCTATGCGAAAACTCAGCCACTTAGCGATTATGCAGCACAGCGACGGGGTGGCATGGGCAAAGCGGCCGCCGCAGTGAAAGACGAAGATCTCGTTGAGCATCTACTAGTTGCGAGCACGCATGACACGCTGCTTTGTTTTACTAGCCGAGGCAAGGTTTATTGGCTCAAGGTTTATATGATTCCTATCGCGAGTCGAACCTCGCGGGGCAAGCCGCTTGTGAATATATTGCCGCTCGAAGAAGAAGAGCGCGTGACGAGCATGCTGCCGATCAAAGAATATACCGAAGACTCGTTTGTTTTCATGGCAACGGCAAACGGCACAGTGAAGAAGACACCATTGCCTAGCTTTGCACGGCAGCGCAGTGTGGGCCTTCGTGCGATCGAACTCGATGATAACGATGAGCTCGTAGGTACAGCAGTCACAGACGGCACGCGCGATTTAATACTGATGAGCACATCCGGCAAGACGATTCGATTCTCAGAGCAGGATGTCAGGGCGATGGGGCGAACCGCTCGCGGTGTACGCGGAATAAGGTTAGGTGCCGGTCAGCGTATGGTGTCCCTAATGGTCGCAGATGATGACAAGCAAGTACTCACCGTGAGCGAGAACGGCTACGGTAAGCGCACGAAGTCGAGTGACTTTCCGCTGCGTGGACGCGGTGGACAAGGCGTTATAGGTATTCAAGCCAGTGATCGTAATGGCGCAGTGGTCGGGTCTGTTCAGGTCACTGACGCAGATGAAATCATGCTGATTTCGAGCAAAGGCACTATGGTGCGCACGCGCGTCGATGAGGTGTCGGTGCAAGGACGAAACACACAGGGCGTCCGGCTTATTCGCTTAAAAGAAGGTGAAAAATTAGTAGGGTTAGAGCGCGTAGACGAGCCCGCAGAGGAGTTTGTTGAAGAGCTAAACAGCGAACAGTCAGAAAACGATGAGAACAATGCCGACTAAAGCGGCGACGTCTGTCGCCTATTTAGGCCCCCAAGGCACTTTTTCTCACGCGGCGGCTATAGCTTTCTTTGAGCAGCACCCTCTGTCAAACACCGAGGGATGGCTTATGCGCTCGTCTGCAAATATCGAAGACGTGTTTGCCAGCGTCGAGGCAGGCGACTCCCTTTTTGGTGTGGTGCCCGTTGAGAATTCCACCGAAGGGGCTGTTAATAATACCCAAGACTGTCTGCTCACGACGTCAACGCTAATCGTTGGCGAAATAATCATCCCTATCGTTCATAATTTACTCGGAAGAGAGGGGTTGACGCGCGATAAGGTTCACACGATTGCCTCGCATAAGCAGTCTCTCGCTCAGTGCCGCGGCTGGCTAAGCAGAAATTTCCCACACGCGGTGCTGCGCGAATGCGCAAGCAACGCGCAAGCCGCCGAATTGGCGCTGTCCGAAGAGGGTAAGGCGGCCATTGCAGGGGAATTCGCCGCACAGACCTATGGCCTCGACATATTGAGCTGCTCTATCCAAGACCATAGCCATAATAGAACCCCTGTCTCTTATACACATCTGACGCTGCCGACGAATAGAGAG
>OJHK01001066.1_pt1 | contig 14011 bp, 11 predicted proteins | sample 1595161 | NCBI WGS metagenome assembly OJHK01 (sample SAMN05416842, study PRJEB24817) | seawater metagenome | isolation source: Sea water | place: Canada:Atlantic | collected 2013-07 | reverse complement strand
CTTGCGACCTCACGTCCCCCAGACGCACGCGCTACCAAGCTGCGCTATACCCCGACATTGTAAACTCTAGGGTTAAACAAGTTTACTGCTTGTATAATAATGATTTATCGAGGTAATGCAATGAGAATTAAGAGAATAGTTAACCTAGATGTACTAAACGGCTAACTATTACTCGATATGGCTTAGGTTCAGTCAATTACAGCTTATCTTGCTGAGTAAACAGCTTAATGAAGTGCACGCCATCAATCATTAATGGAAAGTCTTCATTGACGGTTATTGGCGAAGAGAACTGACTCGAGTAACTTTGAAAGTTACCATTTTGATCAACAAAAACAGATTTATCTTTATCAAAAATAATAATGCCTTTATCGGTCGTATTCGCAATGACTCTATCTTTGTTTAATGTCGACAAATCACTACCATTATTATTTCCGGTAACCTTACATGCTAACCATTGATTCATCAGGGTTGGCTGTAGGTCCATATTACTGGTGTTATAAGTAATATCTTTATGGTTTACCCTATCAGCATGTGGGTAGATAAATAATGCCGGTTTAGTGCTTAAACGTGTTTCACTATTCTGATTACCTATAGAGCTAATCCAAATAATATCCTTTTCAACTTTTTGTTTCTGAGCCAAGAGTAAAGCATCAATAAACAATTCAAATTGATATTGGTTATTATTTTTAACGGCTTTATTGGCATCAACAGCAAGACTATTTTTAAAGTAGATAATATGCAAACCAGGCGCTTTATTATTTAACTTATCAGCAAACAGTAAACTAGAGACATTTTCTAATTCCGTTTTATTACTGAATAATGCTTCAAACCAGCGAGGCTCTGTAACAACAATGCTCTCAGCTAATGTTTCTTCTACTACAGTGTTTTGCAAAGCTGATGCTGAAAACTCATCAGAGATTACGGTTAAACTTGTTGTTAGCGCTTGTTGTTCGATACGTTGGAATAAAAGCGGTTTAACACCTTGCTTTAAAATATCGTCTTGATAAATACTCGGTAATGAATAAAGTAGGTTAAACCAAGCATCATCATTCAGGCCAGTATCAATGTTATTGGTTAAGTGCAAAGTCGAAGCACTTGCTCGGTGAATAAATTGATTAAGTTGCGGAATAGAGATTTGTTGTTCGGTTAGGATCAAGAAGGTCGAATTCGTTGGGGCTTTATCAGCATTTTCATTTAAGCAAAGGCCTGGATCAAAAGTAGGGTAATTCGGGATGGCGTGACTAAATGATAGTGGGCTATTTTTACGCTCTATATAATCTTCAATATTAAATAAACCATATTTGGTTAACAGTGTTTTAGCGGTTGCAGGATAAGATAGCGGAAGAACTGTGTCTTGACGCAAGATATCATAATCAAGGTTAGCATCAGCCCAAATATGGCTTACGTGACTAAAGAAGAATGATAAGACTAAGCCAAAAATTACAAAACGGGCAAATATTGTTTTTTGTAATTGCTTTAAATGTTTCCATGCGTAATTACTTACGATAAATTCAAAGCCTAAAATAACAACGGCCAACGCACCTATAAATGTATATAAGAGGTTGTTTTCTTTGGCTAACTCTTGTATCAAACTGATGATTTGTGCACTAGAAGAGGCATTTAAATGATAGCCCAAACGACTATATATAAAGCCATCTAATACCAGCAATAATAAACCAATGGTAAAGATGATAGAGCCACTGGTTCTAATAAACTTTGTGTGTGGCAGAATTAGCGTTAATGGAAATAACACTAAAACAAAACTCATAAAGGTTAGAAATGCAATATGGCTCACCCAAGTCGTTACTAAGTAAGCTTGACCAAACAGTGTTGTAGGTGCAGCTTCGCTAAATAAATAGTAAGAGGAGAGTGCAATTGCTGCTAAAATATTGAAAAATGTGAACCAATGGCTCCAACTGATCAAATGTAATAGTTTTTTACTGTAGCTTTTTGTATCAAATGAAACCATTAATAATAATTCTTCTCGTTGCAGGTAAAATTAAATAAAAGGGGTTAAACCGATTGTTTTAATGCTTTAGTAAAATTGTCAGCAACAGCAACACGTTTGCTTTCAGGTACTTGCTCGATAATGTTAGTGACAGCGTTACCTAAACACATTAGTGCTAAATCTGGCGTTGCTTTCTCTTTTACAAGAACATCTAACAACTCTTGAATAATTTTTTCTACACGTTCGTTCGAATATTTAGATACAATAGGCATAATAATAGTTTTCGTTAATGATAAATTTAATTTCTCTAGTTTATCAAATGCCTGCACACTTTAATATATACCTTGTATAAAAATAACGGTCGTAGCAGTACATACACCAACTTTAATTAACATCAGTCACTGAACATAAAGAATCATATGAGCTTAATAATTAATAATATTGCACTACATTTTTTGTCTAAAAAAGAAGAGTCAGGCGAAGTTGTTTTACGCCTAGGCCCTGAAAATGCTGAATTTGCACAAGAAAATGCGAAAGTAATCAACTTTGTTGACGGTTTACATGCCATATATAATGCAAAGGGGAGTAAGGCTTATGGTAGTTTTTCGTCTATGCCCAGTGAAGGTGACTCAGCTCGCTTTGTTGATTTAATGGAAAGCTATTTAACTGAACAACAAAATTTTTATGATTTTAGTGTACAGGCAGGCAACGTATTAAAAAATGAAATCGAAAAATATGACATAGAAGAGACAGGCTACTTTGTCATATGTCATTATGAATACATGGGTGGTCGTTACTTATTCGTTGCAGTTATCCCCGTATCAGAGCATTACAGCGTTGATGGTGAGTTAAATATTTCAGCAGCACAGCATTTAGACACCAATAAATTACAGCTAGCTGCACGTATTGATTTGTTTGATTACAAAGATAATAGCCAAGGCAATCGTTATATTTCTTTTGTAAAAGGTAGAGCCGGTCGCAAAGTATCAGATTTCTTTTTAGACTTTTTAGGGTGTGAAGAAGGTTTAAATGCCAAAGAGCAAACACAAACATTAGTACAAGCAGTTGAAGACTACGTTGCGGTTAACCAATTAGACCCAGCAGAAAAGCAAAAAACACGTAAAGATTTACTTAGCTACTGTAAAGACCAAAAAGCGAGCTCCCAAGATGTGTCGCTACAAGAGGTAGGCAAAGTGATAGAAAGTGCAGGATCTGAACAAGATTTTTATGAATTCTGCCAAACGCAATCTTACCCTATTGAAGAATCGTTTCCGCACGAACAAGCAGTGGTTAACAAAATCACTAAATATTCAGGCTACGGAAATGGTATAAGTTTAAGTTTTGAGCGTAGTCATTTTGGCGAGGATGTCGTTTATAATCCTCATAATGACTCGTTAGTCATCTATAAAGTACCGCCAAATTTAAAAGAACAACTAATGGCGCTTCTTGAGAGTGACCAAAGCCCAGAAGAGTAAAAATACGGCAATAAATAAAGTAACTCGTTACTGTTCTGGTATCGCGTTGCCTTTTTGTGAAAAATACAACGCATTAAAATAAGTATATATAACAGCTGCTTGAGATTTTATTCTGACGAAATTATGATGGATTAATCAAAACTTGCGGATATATGAATGGTACATTTATTGTACTCATAAAAGTGGAACTATGAACATGACAAATGAAAAAAACACCTCAATTAACACATTAACTATCGCTCGTCCTGATGATTGGCACGTACATTTACGTGACGGGGCAGTATTGGAAAATACAGTGGCTGATATTAGTCGTTATTTTGGTAGAGCTATTGTAATGCCAAATTTAGTACCGCCAGTAACTGATGCAGTCCTAGCCGAAAGTTATTATCAGCGAATCATGGCAGCTGCACCAAGCGCTCACTTTAAGCCTTTAATGGTTTTATATTTAACAGATAACACCAGTGCACAAGATATTATCGAAGCGAAAGAGTCTGGTTTAGTTTATGCGGCAAAATTATACCCAGCCGGAGCAACGACAAACTCTTCATCAGGTGTTACTGATGTTGCGAATTTAACTGATGTGTTTGCAGCAATGCAATCAGTTGGTATGCCACTCTTAATACATGGCGAAGTAACGGCCGCTGACATTGATATTTTCGATAGAGAGCAAGTGTTCATTGATACCATTTTACAGCCGTTAGTAGCTAACTACCCAAATCTTAAAATCGTATTAGAGCATATCACCACTAAAAACGCGGTAGATTTTGTTAAATCAGCGGGTGACAATGTTGCAGCTACCATTACTGTGCACCATTTATTATTTAACCGTAATCACATGTTAGTTGGCGGTATTCGTCCACATTACTTCTGTTTACCTATTTTAAAACGCAATACGCATCAGCAAGCATTAATAGAAGCGGCAACAAGCGGCGATAAAAAATTCTTCTTAGGTACAGATTCAGCACCACACGCGCAACATGCTAAAGAATCAGCTTGTGGTTGTGCAGGGGTATATTCTGCGCATGCAGCGATTGAGTTATACGCTGAAGTATTTGAACAAGAGAGTGCGTTGGACAAATTAGAAGCGTTTGCCAGCCTTAATGGTGCAAACTTCTATCAATTACCAGTAAGCACAGATAAAATCACCCTGATAAAGAAAGCATGGAAAGTACCAGCAACAATGAGCTTTGGCGATGATGTTGTTGTACCTGTTCGTGCCGATGAAGATATTTTGTGGCAAGTAGAAGGTTAACGGCTAAGTTAACCCCGAAAAAAGATTTGAGAGCTAAAAGTAAACTAAGTTTAATATAAGGAAAAAAATGCAATTATTTGTAGATGATCTTACCGTTATTGATTTCTCATACCTGTGTAAACAGCGCGGTATAGTTGGTGAGAGCTGGATTGTGGATGTATTACTCGATGGATCGTTAAACGAAATGAGTATGGTGCTCGATTTTGCCGTCGTTAAAAAGCAAATCAAAGCCATCATAGATGATGCTGTTGACCATAAGTTGTTATTGCCTATTCAAGAGCAAGCATTAACCTTGGCAAAATCGCCACATAATGATGGTCATCAAACAGTTGATTTTATTAGTGATGCAGCAAGTTATTATTTACAATCTCCTGCGTGTGCTTTTGCCTCGATAGATTGCTTAACCATTACTATCCCTGAGGTTACTAAACACTTAACGGCGATTATTTTGGCTCACTTACCAGATAACGTACAAGGTTTAACCTTGGTGTTGCGTCCAGAAAATATTCCAACGGATTATTATCATTATACCCATGGTTTGAAATTACATGATGGAAATTGCCAGCGTATTGCACATGGTCATCGCTCTAAAATACAAATTTTAGTTGATGATAAAAGAGACGCAACGCTAGAGGCAGCTTGGTGTCAGCGTTGGGAAGATATATATATTGCTAGCGAAGCGGATAGAATTTCTCTCGATGATATTCAATTATCTGCTCAGGCAATGAACAATTTAACACCCGATCACCAATATTTTAGTTACCATGCGCCTCAAGGTCGATTTGATATCGCCGTGGATAGTAAAGTACTTGATGTGGTTGATTGTGATTCGACGGTAGAATTATTGGCAGACTTTATTTTAAGACAACTAAAAGCGCAATATACTGAATTGGCTAATAACAATGTCAAAGTTGTTGCTTATGAAGGTGTCGCTAAAGGGGCAATTGTTCATGGGTAAGCCAATAAGCAGTACCTTAACAAATATCGTTACTAAAAATTTAGCTAATACGTTAAGTAAAACCTTAATTTCCTTGGCACTTATCGCAAGTTTTGCTGCAAACTCGCAAGAACAAATAGCATTAACGGGTGAAATTAAGCAGGGCGGTTTACTGGTTGGTAAAACGTTAGCGCAAAATACTGTGACTTTAAATGGTAAAGCAATCACAGTGTCAAAGGCGGGTGATTACACTTTTGGCTTCTCTCGTGATGATAAAAAAAGCTACCAGTTAGTGATCACCTCGGTTAATGGTGATCGGGTAGAGAAAACATTAACGCCTGAAAAACGCAGTTATAATATCCAGCGTATTGAAGGTATTAAAAAGAGTATTATGCAACCCAATCCCAAATCGGTTGCTAGAGCAAAACAAGATAGCAAACAGGTGAAAACTGCTCGTAAAGTTGCCAGTTCACTTAACTATTTTGCTCAAGGTTTTATCCCGCCAATTGAAGGCATAATCACTGGCGTTTATGGTAGCCAACGTGTTTATAATGGCGTACCTAAAAATCCTCATTTTGGTTTAGACTATGCGGGTAAAACGGGCGATCCTGTTAAGGCACCAGCATCAGGTACAGTACTGCTTTGGGTCCCTGACATGTTTTATTCAGGTGGAACCATGATAATTGATCACGGTCATGGCGTAAGCTCTACTTTTTTACATTTAAGTAATTCTTATGTCAAACAAGGTGATGCTGTTGAACAAGGCCAAGTAGTCGCTGCAGTTGGTAAAAGTGGCAGAGCAACTGGTCCTCATTTAGATTGGCGTATAAACTGGTTCAATGTCAAAATTGATCCTGCGCTGGTTTTAAAAGTAAAACCTCTTCATTAACATTATCTACACTCACTAAATTTCTCTAAGGTTACACTATGGCAGAACATGGCTATTCGCTGCTACGCATAATTATCATTGACAGTTTTTGGCAAGGACAAGTCAACGAACTTGATTTAACTGGCCACACGCAACTTGAAGGCACTAACGGTGCGGGTAAAACCTCATTAATGCGCTTGTTACCTCTGTTTTACGGTATGCGACCAAGTGATATTGTCAGTAAAGTTGATCAAGCAAAAAACTTTGCTGATTTTTACTTACCACGCGAATCCAGCATTTTAGTGTACGAATATGCAAGACCGTTTGGCCAGAAGTGCCAAGTATTAGCGACTAGTGATGGTAGAGGTGTGCACTTTAAGTTTATTGATGACGCATACGATAGTCAGCATTTCATTGCTAGCACCGAAGGCAGTAAAGCTAAGCCCTTTACTATCAGCGAAATAGAAAAGAATTACCGAAATATTGGTAAAGAAAGTTCTAAATTTTTAGGTATAGATAAGTATCGTCAAGTTATTCAAAACTTACGGAGCGGCCGCAAGCACAAAGAAATAAGAGTATTACAAAATCGTTTTTCTTTTAGCGAGCAAGCCTGTCCGCATATTGATAAAGTGATCAACGGCACAATAGAAAAAAACCTTGATTTTGAAGCCGTTAAACGTATGTTAGTGGCTATTGCTAGTGATCATCTTGCGCGTAATACCAGTGATGAAAAAGAACAACTGAGTTTAAATAAAGCCGATATTACCAACTGGCTAGCTGATATCCAGGCAAGTCGTGCTATTAAAAAAGTGGCTGATAAGATTTCACTTTGGCAAAATGACTTCAGTGCCTTTGCGAGCTTAGTCAACAAGTTACAACATCTTCATGCTGAAACATTAGCACATCAAGAGCGCCTTGAAGTAAAGCAGCAACAACGAGATGAGCTTAAAAAAAGCAGTATCACAAATCGTAGTACTCTTGAGTCTGAATTAGCCAACACGGTTGAGCAATATCAAAAAGCAACCTCTGATCTTAATGCCAAAATTGAAGCAGATTTGAGTAAAATCGAACTACTCGACGATGACAAACTTAATTATGATGACGACGATGCCAGTAGTTATCAAATTAAGGCTGAACAAGCACCACAAATTCAAGCAGAGCTTACTGAAGTTATTGCTGTTATTGATGCCTTTGAAGGTAATATCACTAAAATTGGGCAAAAGTTTGATAAGCTGATTCAAAAAATTGAAGTAGAAAAACTTAAAGCCTTCAGTGCCAATAAAGAAAAATCAGCGCTTATAACTAGTCAGTCGAATGGTCAACTAGCGCATATCAATGAAGTTTTTCATCAACAAGAACAGTCGCTTAATGCTCAACTCCATAAAGAAGAATTAAAGTTACAAAAAGATCAGCAATATCTACAGCATCAATTAAGTACTGCGCAACAACAGTTAACACAGCCGATAATACCCGCGCAGTTAACGACCGATATTGATGAAAATGTTATAGCGTTTTCCCAAGCACAACAAAGTTATAACCAATTACTGCAACAAGAATCAACGTTGCAAAAACAGCAATATCAATTAGACAAACAACAAGACAAACAATTAACTCTGCGCAGCGAAGCAAACCGTTATTTAGAACAATTACGACAAGATTATCATCAGGTTGAACTACAACTACTGCCGCAAGCTGACTCTTTACACCACTATTTGATCAATGAACCTCAAGCCACTGATTGGCAAAATACTATTGGTCGTTTACTGACTACTGAGCAACTTTCACGTACCGATTTAAACCCACAGTGGTTAAAAAATAATAATGCCCCAGCTAGTCTTTATGGTTTATCGATAGACTTGCAACAACTGCCTTGTGACGATTCTTTATTTTTAGACGAAGCGCAGCTACGAGAAAAACGCCAAGTTATAGAAACAAAACTACAAACACAAACAGATAAAATTACTCACCTTGATGAGCAGTTAAAATCTTTAGCTAAAGAAATTAGTCAGTTAAAAGTGAGCGTCTCCGAACACGCGCAAAGTGTAAACCAGAAAAAATTAACCATGGGCCAATTGCAAACGCAACAAGAAAGCCTGGTAGTTAAAAAACAATTAGCCATTAAAGCGCATCGCCAAACGATTGAGACACAGTTACAAAGTGTTAATCAACAATTAAAAGCGTTAGAAAAAAAACAGCATAGTTTTGAAGAAAATAAAGCTGAGCAATTGCATGAATTGACTAATGATAAATTAGAAAAGTGCATGGTAGCTGAAAGTGATAGAGACAACCAGTTAACACTATTATCTGAACAATTAGCGACATTAAAAACCAGTGCCAAGCAACGTACCAGCGAGCTTAAAAAACAGCAGGCTAGTGATATTAAACACCTTGATCCTGAAGGTGAAGTAGATAAAAGCATTGCCAAGCGAGTGCAGTTAGAGAAAAACCTAGAGCAATGTTCTGTATTTGCCCAAAAAGCACGCGACTATCAAAGTTTTATTAATGAACGTTATTGCCATCGTGATGCGTTAGTTGAAGAAAATCAAAACAGAAAGATTATTAAGCGTAATCTTGAGTCTAACTTTGAAGACAGTAATATTGAGCTGTCAGCAAAAATTAATGACTTAAAACTATTAATCAGAAAAAATAATCAAGAAAAACAAGCTACTGATGATTTACTCGTGCAACTTAATGACAATAAACGTTTATGCGAAATGTCAGCAATTGATAGTGAGTTATCTGAGCAAGAGCCCGCAAACCAAGCAGACTTAACCGTCAGTTTTTGCCATGATTTTTATCAGCAATTCAAAACCATTGAAAAACGTTTGGCTACACAACTAAGTACCTTTAGTGAACGTTTTAGAAAAGACCATTCTGGTAGTGAGCTTTTTGAAAACTGGCAAAAGCTATTGCTTGATAATGATAGTTTCTCAGGTGCAAAAGCATTATTTAAGTATCGTGAGCCCATTAGCGAGTTATTAAACAGTGCCGAGCAAAAGCAACAAAGCACTTATCAACTGGTTACTGTTAATGCCACCATGATCAACGAGTTTTATCAGCACATTGAAAACTTTGGTCGTCGTATCAAACAAATTGGTAAACGTTTATCGACTAAAGTGACTGCGTTAGCGCATTTTGAAGCGTTAGCTGATATCAGTGTAACCACAGTGATGAAACAAGAAGAGTTAGATTATTGGGGACCTTTGCAAAAATTTGCTGAAGTGTTTGAGTTATATAAAGACCAATTACGTGATGGTTTGGGTGATGTACCCGATGATTTAGTGTTTGCTATGCAAAAACTGGCGAGTTACTTACCCAACGAAGGATTTGTTTTAGCACACAATAATTTGTTTGATTTAGAGTTTACTATTGTCGAAAAAGGCCAAGTTAAACAAGCGCGTAATGCTAAACAGCTTAAAAAAGTCAGCTCCACAGGTTTATCTTATCTAGCCATGTTGTCTTTATTTGCCGGTTTATTAGCGATGTTACGTGGGGACAGCAAACATGCTAGCCAAATAATCTTGCCAGTAGATGAACTTGGCGAACTAGCAGCAGAAAATATTGACCTGTTATTACAAATGTTTAATGACAACCATATCAGCATGTTATCTGCGTCTCCATCAACCGATCGTCATATATTGTCCTTATACCATCGTCATTATAAATTAAAAGATAACAAAATTTACCATGCAGATATTCCACAATCTCGTTTAGACGAATTGCTCGCGCAACGTAATCAACCGATAACAAGTGAAAAAGAAGATAAAGCAGGGGAGCCAAGCCATGTTTAAAGAAAGTATTCAAAAGCTACTTTGTGGTGCAGTTATCTGTCAAACGGCGCACGAAGCCGAATATTTGTATCTAAAAGCGGAGAGTCATAATGACAAGGTCAATGACTTTTTAGCTAATTTAGATAGAAAATTAACTTACCTAGATAGCGCTGATGCCTATTACTGTACATTTAATCAGGTTGATGAAAATAACCATCATGAGCTCAGTATTTTATTTAGTGAAATGCGCAGCACCTTTAGACCGTTAGTCGAGTTTTTAGATTTACTGTTAACGGCAACGCAAGCTGATTTACCTATCCGTGCTAAGTCTGTCTTGAATATCAATGAGTTATTCGAACCTTTTGAACATGATCAAACATTGAGTGAGCAATTACGTAGACTGACCTCAATAAAACCTTTTAAAACCAATAAAACTGAAACGCGAGAGCAATTAGTGATGGTATTTCAAAAGCTTGAAGAGATGCATTATTTTGTCCGTAAAAATACCGGCAGTAGTCGATACTATGCCACCGCACGCTTTGACTTAATTTATTTACTGATAGAGTTTTTAAATGATGCTGAGCTGATCAGTTTACCTGAGCAAGAAAAAAGCCAACAAGATGAGTTGCTATTCTAATGGCTGGTTTTGATTCTAATCAAGTAGCAAGCTTACTTAGACAAATTGGTGCGTACAATGACTTACTCGCGAATGCCTATGTTTATGGCTCGATAGCGAGTGATGACCAAGATGCGAACACGCTAAGTTTATTACATAAGTCTGGTTTGATCAGACCTGACGATTCTCCTGGTGAGTATCGTGTAACAACCGATCTTAAGCGCATGTTAAACCGACTAATGCGCAAGCAATCAAGTTATCGACAACTTACCGATATGGGTAAAGTGATTGATGCTATTGATGAAGTTGTTATCGATTATCAACTTGCGATTACGTCGAAAGAACAAGAAGATGCCGAGTATTATCTCGATCAACTCGATGATTTACTCTACGAAACTAAAGACAGTTTAAACAATAACTTAGATACTATGCATTTTGCTATTGTCAGTCAGTTTGGTTTCGTCAGCAGCTTATCTAACAAAATTCGACAAAATGAACGTTACCTATCTCATGCGCAAAAACTGTTAAATGAGCTGCAACAGATTGACCCGCACGATTGTTATGAATGGCTCGATTGGATAGCATGCCCGAATGAATTCGCCCGTAAAATAACAAGTTTTGTTTATTGGTATAACCAAATATTACCTAAGCTGCGTTTGATCATTGATAACATGCGCATTAGTTTATTCCGCTTACGTCGTGATGAAAAACAAGCGAGTCAATTACGCAATATGGCGCGATTTTTACGTAAACATCCAGAATTCACCTTAGATGAAAATCTGTTTGAGCTGCCTAATTTACCTGAAACACTAAAATACGCACCACCAATGCCACTTAAAAGTTATGTTGATACAAAGCAAACGGGTATTGAACAACCTTTACTTGAATTGGTTCAGTCTCTACGTAAACAAAGTATTGTGACGCCGATTAAAGCCAGAGAAACTAGCGAAGTTAGTGTTAAACCGATTGAAAGAATTACCGCAGAAGAAGACTTTTTTGAGCAACAAACTGAATTGTTGTTTGAACGAGTGATCATTAATAATACGGCTATTTCAGCATTAAGTTTTTACCAAGAATTTCAAAATTCCTGGTTAGAACAATCCCAAACTATTGCACCTAAAGCGTGGATAGAATTAGTTTTTAGCTGTTATTGCAAATTAACTAGCGCTCAACAAAATGCGTTGAATATAAAAATGAAAGGCGTTGCAGTAAAAGGCACTACAGATAACTACGGTTATAGTGATGTAGTTATCGAACTAAGAGCCGAACTAAGCGCCTAATTGAAAACCGAGTTAAGAACTTAGGTAAGCGCTTAGTAAAATTTATTTTTGTAATTCACTAAGCTCACTTATGACATATAATTTATAGTGTCGTCGCAAAGGAGTGCTAAATGAAATCCAGTATGAACAAGCAGCTTTATAATTTTGCTCAAGATAAGATTCAAAAGAATCGAAACGGCGGTCGGATAAAAAACTCAGCGCTTGCCACTAAGCTGTATGAAGAATTTCGCTTTGGCCAATTTGATCTTACTCAACAATGGTTAACATTTAGTCTTAGTGATATTTTAACGCTATGCAACGAAGTACAAAGCAGTCTTGGTGTTGATGTCAGAAATGATCTTTATCCGAGTAAAGAAAACCGACTCAGTTCAGCAGAAACACATCGAAATGAAAAAGAGAATAGCTATGCGGTTAGCAAAGACTTTATTTTAGTTAACAGCCTGTCTGAGCTTAACGTTAACCAAACATTCAACAAAATATCGCCATTAACTTCGTTAGGCATGTATATAAAAGCTGATGAAATAAAGTCTGTTGAACACTCGGCCATTGTTTTAGTTGAAAACCTTACTGTCATGGCTAATCTCAATACGATTAACTTAGCCTCTATCAAAAGTAATATCGATTTAAGTAAGGCTTTGTGGCTTTATCGAGGTGATGTTAAAGCACAACAAACCACTAACACCAGTTATCAATTTTTCCGTCGTTTTAAAGGACATATTCCCTTAGTTTGTTTTAGTGATCTAGACCCTAAAGGAATTGAAATAGCATTGACTAGTGATGCCGATTATTGGTTAACCGTTGAAAATAAAAATGAAATCACGATGGACTTAACTGGCAGTGAGCAAGAATGGTATAAGCAGGGCGCTTCAATCTCATTTTTACAAAAAAAGATAAGTACTATGCCCAGCCAAGAAGTTGCTTGTTGGCAAAAGCTATTTGAAAACCTACAAACCTATAGAAAGACGCTTAAACAAGAACATATACTTAAACACAATGTCGCTTTAGCCTTGCTTGAACTGACTTAGCAGTTGTCATTAATGACGGTTTATGTGAAAAATAAATGTTGATCTGCCTCATCAAAACGTGACGATTCAAGGTTAATCAGACAAGATTAGTAGTAAGATAATCGTCCACATTTCAAAAAATTAAGAATTATCATGGTAGTTGATCTAAATAGCCGCTACGGCTTAAGCCCTACACACAGTGAAGTGGTAGAAGCATGTAAAATTATTGAGCCGTGCGATACCTTAGATATGGGTTGTTCAAATGGACGAAACGCTATTTACCTTGGCCAACTTGGATTCAATGTAACGGCCATAGATGCTAATCCCGGTGCCATTAATATGCTACAAAGCATTATTGATGAAGAGGAACTTAACAATGTTAAGGCGCAAGTGTACGACATTAACAATGCGAACCTTAGTGAGGACTATGGTTTTATTAGTTGTACTGTCACCTTAATGTTTATGGACCCAACTCGAGTTAATGATATTCTTGCCGATATGCAAAAGCGTACACTGGCCGGTGGTTATAACTTGATTGTTTGCGCCATGAGTACTGAAGAACACCCATGTCCAGTTGGTTTCCCATTCACCCTAAAAGCGGATCAATTACGTGAAACGTATAAAGGATGGGAATTGATTAAGTACAATGAAGATGTAGGTACTATGCACAACGGCGCAAAATTACAGTTTGCGACAATATTAGCGCGTAAACCTAGCTAACGTTTTGTAGTACTTGTCTAACTCTTATCCAAGCCTCTTTAGTGAGGCTTTTTTATGCTTCCAATAGGTCCAATTTGTTTAACTGGTTATACCAATCGGACTAATTTATTGATCACTTAGCGAGAATTAAAAGGCTTAGAG
>OJHK01001044.1_pt1 | contig 14227 bp, 12 predicted proteins | sample 1595161 | NCBI WGS metagenome assembly OJHK01 (sample SAMN05416842, study PRJEB24817) | seawater metagenome | isolation source: Sea water | place: Canada:Atlantic | collected 2013-07 | reverse complement strand
ATCATTAAGATACGCAGCACTTGGAGAGGTGGCAGAGCTCGGTTTAATGCACCTGACTTGAAATCAGGCGAAGGGTCAAACCTTCCGGGGGTTCGAATCCCTCCCTCTCCGCCAAGTTCTAGAAACCCGCACACTGTTGCGGGTTTTTTTATGTCTGCAATTTTATGCCTGTAATAAATTACCTGATTTTATCTTCAATTCGATGTATGTTTTGTATTCAGTCTTTGATTTACAAACAGAAAATACTTTCGAAAGCCTAATACTCGTTTAAGGATGAATTTATGAAGCGCTTTTTAGCTGTGTTACCCATCGTCTTGTTGGCAGGGTGTAATTCAGATAACGACGATGGCGTTGTTTGTACCACTGAAGTTATTCCAGGCATCGCTATAACCGTTATTGATGATGTAACCGAAGCACCTATTTCTTGTGGCGCCACTGCCATACTTCAAGAGTCAAGCTACGAAGAAGAGCTAACCAACCCAGAATCCTCTGATTGCGATTCTACTACGATGTTGTTTGGCGCACTTGAGCGACAAGGCTTTTACAACATTACCGTACAAAAAGAAGGGTACGAATACTGGTATGCCTATGATGTAGAAGTGGCCGAGGGGCTTTGCCATGTTGAACAAGTTGAAGTGGAAGCAAGATTAATCCCTTTATAAGGTGCTGAAAATAACTGTCTACAAAAATGTGAAGCTTTGCAGATTCACTTAGCTTGGTTATTAGCTAATTGTCGCAAAACAAGAGCATTTTGCACGAAATACGCCCTTTACTTTACATTTTGTTTATCTATTCGCCACTTGGCACACTTTATTTAGATTTGCACTTTACACGCAGAAAAATATCATTAAGATACGCAGCACTTGGAGAGGTGGCAGAGCTCGGTTTAATGCACCTGACTTGAAATCAGGCGAAGGGTCAAACCTTCCGGGGGTTCGAATCCCTCCCTCTCCGCCAAGTTCTAGAAACCCGCACACTGTTGCGGGTTTTTTTATGCATAAAATAAATGCGAAATCAGTTTACGTCTAAGACCACAGTCGCATTGTTACACGCTATTAACAGGTATAGCCTTGCCATTCTTCCAGCAATCGTAAGGTGTAAAGTGTCTCAAAAAAGCGATTCTTATCAAAAACTTCACAAGCCAAGTAGTACGTTTCAATCAAGAGAAGATTATCTCAATCACGAATTACAAATTATTGCGCCAAAGCGCTGGCGACTGAACCTACCTGGTAGAGACTACCGATTAGAGTGGGAAGACTGTGTGCCTGGTATGGCGGCAACAATAGGCAAAATTGTAATGGTTGCGGCCGTTGTAGGGGCGTTTGCTGCGCCGTTAGGGTTATCAGCTGAATTCGTTGTAGAAAACGTTCGTTTTGAGCTACTTATTGCTGCGGTGTTGTTTGTTATATTGATATCCGGGTTTTTCAATCCGTCAGCGAACTTAGCGGGTACTCATGGTCCGTTACTGCCTTTGGTGCCACTGATTGTTGCGTCGGGCGGTCATCCTATGGCGTTAGGGTTGTTAATTGGTTTTTTTGGCTTTTTGTTGGGGATAACCAAGGGCGGCAGTGTACTAGCAAAACTAACCAGTAATGGCGTTTGTGGCGGCCTTTTACTGTATTTAGGATTTATTGGAATTACTGGGCAGGTGAAAAAACTGTTTGCGTGGGCAGAGAGTTTCGACATGGCCTATTTAGCCTTTGTGGTTATTGTTACCACCATTTTAATGTATGCATGGTTGGAGCATATTCAAAAGCGTTGGTTGGCTATTCCTTTAGGCGCAGTCATGGCAGCGGTTATTGCTTTTGCTCTAGGCGCGCCATTTGAATTTACTACCTCACCGGGTATGCCAAACTTAAACCCAGCCTATTGGTGGGGTGAAAATACAGGGTGGCAACTGGGGCTACCTGATTGGTCTCATTTTATTGCGGTACTGCCATTTGCTGTATTGGCGGTGTCTATGTGGTCTCCGGATTTTCTTGGTCATCAGGTTTTCCAGAAATTGAGCTATCCGAAGCATAGTGAGAAAGCGCACATGAATATCGACGATACCATGATTGCAGCATCTAGCCGCCAAGCAGTGGGAAGTTTACTTGGTGGGGGGAATATTGCTTCATCGTGGGGAACCTACATAATACCTGCGTCAATTGCGCGTAGACCTATTCCAGGCGGTGCGATAGTAACTGGCATATTGTGTGTAGTTGCTGCCATTTGGGGTTACCCAATGGACCTTGCTATTTGGCCTCCCGTGTTGTGTGTTGCACTCATAGTAGGTGTATTTTTACCGTTGATGGAAGCCGGTATGCAAATGACGCGAGAAGGAAAAACAACACAATCTGCAGCACTAGTGGTTATTTCTTCAGTACTGGTTAACCCTGTGTTTGGTTGGTCGTTCACTATGCTTCTCGACAACTTAGGCTTAGTTGGATGTAAAGAACGGGCTGGTGAACTTGGCAAAGCGGGTAGGTGGTTAATACCGGGCATTACTTTTATTGTACTATGTACGGTAATGGCTTTAATCGGTATGTTCCCAGGCGTGCCTGCCATCATTGAGACCTTTAGAGTGTAAGTACTAAAACGTTTTTATAATTTAAATGGTAGGGGCTGTGTTTATAGCGGCCCCTGCATTAACGTTTTTGTATGGGCTCATTTAACGGCTTGTCCCAGTAAGGAGTATCTTCAAAGTAGGCACACAAAAAGTCGATAAAAACGCGGAGCTTATTGGAAACCAGTTTACGGTGTGGGTATACCGCATATAAGGAAATAGCTTGTGGGACATAGTCTTCTAATATTGATAACAACTCACCCCGCCTGAGCGCGTCACCGGTAATAAAAGTAGGTTGTAATACATAACCATCACCGTGTATTGCCACATTAGTCAGCACCTCTCCATTGTTCGCAATAAGTTTTGGCGTGACTTTTTGCGCATTAGTTTTAAGCGCCTTCATTAACTCTGACCCGTCGCTATCATAATTGACATAGGAATATTCTAGGTAATGTTCTGGATTTAACTCTGATGGATGTGAGGGCGTTCCATATTTTTCTAAATAGGCCGGCGCTGCGCAAAGGGCTAAGTTAAGTGTAGTGATCTTTTTTGCAACGAGGGCAGAGTTAGCCAAATAGCCAGCCCGAATCGCAACATCCAGACCTTCATCTACCACATCTACTTTGCGATCATTCAGTTGTAAGTTTACAGAAACGCTGGGGTGAGCATGTTGGAACGCCGCGAGCGCTGAAGATAGATGTAAGGTAGAAAAGGATACAGGGGCACTTACGTGTAGTACACCTTTGGCTTGCGTGTTAAGTAGGCCGAGCTGCCCCTCCATATCGTTAACACTTTCCAATATGTTATTGGCGTGCAGTAAACACTGTTGCCCTGCTTCTGTCAGGTGAATCTTTCGGGTAGTGCGGTTGAATAAACGCACGTCTAAGTGCTTTTCAAGTTGAGCCACATATTTACTTATAAGCTGGTTTGAGGTGTTAAGCCTATCCGCAGCGCGAGTAAAACTGCCTTCATTAGCAACCACCACAAACGTTTTAAGCAGTGCGATCCTATCCATTTCTCTATTATTAACCCTATTATCAACAAAGCGTTGTTAATTATTCAATACTATGCCGCTTTATTCAATTTATGTTGGCAACTATTCTACACCCATGCCGTTAGTTCTTCGTCACAGACAAAGGACTAATAACTAACTAAAGGCTTTCTGCACGGCAGTGTGGTTGCCGTGACGGAACTATTAAGGTGTAACTATGAATAAGCATTTTTTAACAAGCGTATTTTCTGGCAACAATAGTGTAGCGAATTTAGTGCTACGTGTGCCCCTAGGAATTATTTTGGCTGCACATGGTGGGCAAAAGCTATTTGCATGGTTTGGCGGATACGGTCTTGAGGGAACTGGACAGTGGATGGAGAGTATAGGGTTAACTCCTGGGTTTATCATGGCATTACTCGCCGGTAGTGCAGAGTTCTTTGGGGGAATAGCGCTAATACTTGGGTTTCTTACACGTCCCGCTGCCGCACTAAGTGCGTTCACCATGTTAGTCGCTATTTTTAGTGTGCATGCGGGTAACGGACTATTCATGAGCAACAACGGTTACGAATTTGCCTTAGCCCTACTTGCTGCCACGGTTGCACTGTCTATTCAGGGTGCCGGAAAGTTTTCATTTGATGCGGTTATCAGCAATAAATTACACGGTCAATACGGCGGCTCTGTCAAAGGCTGATTTTGTTAAAAACAGGCACGAATGAAGGCTGCCTATAGCTTTAATGAGTCTGCGTCATCGATTTAACAGTTATATCGGGAAAAACACTGATGAGTATTACAACGGCTTACATTTCACATGGTGGTGGACCGCTACCACTTCTAGAACGCGTTACAGATGAAGACGGCAAAGGGGGCGCAAACCATAAAGAAATGATTGAGGTACTTAAAACCTTATCGCGAGATATGCGAAGGCCTGATGTCATTGTGGTGGTTAGTGCGCACTGGGAGGAAAATAACACCCAAGTGACTGCCAGTAACCACCCAAGCTTAATTTATGATTACTATGGTTTTCCTGAGCGGGCTTATACACTGCAATATCCAGCCCTTGGTATCTCCGATTTATCTGCATCTATTGTTGCGGGTTTGCAAGCACAGGGGATTGACGCAACGGCTAACCCTAATCGTGGGTTTGATCACGGGATGTTTGTTCCTCTCACTATCATGTACCCAGAGGCAGATATTCCCTGTATTCAAGTATCCTTAACATCAGACTTGGATGCGGCAAAGCATATTGCGTTAGGAAGAGCATTGAGACACATTTTACAGGCTAATTGTAACGACAAGCATGTTTTACTGTTAGGCTCGGGTTCGTCTTTTCATAACATGCGTGGCTTTTTTGATAGTTCAGCGTCGGCAAATAAAAAAGCACAAGAATTCAATCAATGGCTACAAGAAACAATGAAGTTTGAACCAATGAGTGAATTAGAAAGGAGTCAAAAACTCATTGAGTGGAAAAGTTCACCCCACGGAATATTTGCTCACCCTAGAGAAGAACATTTACTACCTCTTCATGTTTGTTACGGCGCAAACGAAAGGATGGTAGACAAAGCAATATCATTAACGTTACTGACGAAGCCAGCAAGTATGTTTGTTTGGCAAAATTAAGCGAAACATCCACGGACATGCCCTTAACATAAACAAATTAACCAAAATACAGGCACTTTGTTTATCAATTAATCGGTTGAACATAAAAGTTTAAGTTAGTGCTTTACACTTTCAGCGAAATCATTAAGATACGCAGCACTTGGAGAGGTGGCAGAGCTCGGTTTAATGCACCTGACTTGAAATCAGGCGAAGGGTCAAACCTTCCGGGGGTTCGAATCCCTCCCTCTCCGCCAAGTTTTGAAAACCCGCACACTGTTGCGGGTTTTTTTATGCCTCAAACAATGACATGCATATAAAAAGGGCGTCATTGAACCTTATATATTTTCGTGCAGGTTTCATTAAATAAAATTCACAATGCTAAAACTTTTATTAAGGTTAGAAGATGTTCTAGCCACTAAGTAGCAATGCCGCATTGATAAACGTACAAACACACGTAAGATAGCGGTGAAAAAGTACTGCAACTCATTGAAAGTTTTTCTGATCTTCCTCTGTCTATAATTTGTAATAAGCACTTATAAAATGACTACATTCATTATAACTAATGTGTTCGACTACGCGGCGTTAATAAAAATGAGTGAGAGACTAAACTAAGGCTCACGCGACAGTCGCATGTTGGTCATAAATTTTTGCTAAAAACGAATAACCATTAGTTTTGTATGCTATCGCTATTGTACATAGGTACACTTGTTTAAGGACGCTAATTCGCAGATGTGTGATTAGGGCTTCACTCTAATGTCCAATTGCAATTAAGGTGTATAGTAAGTGATATAGAGGTTATTACTCATTACAGTGCTAATGCTTAAAACGAAAGTGTAAGTGAAACGCAACGACAGCTCGTTACACCCACTGACGAAAAAGAATAAATATAGAGGATTGATATGCAGGCTATGAGTACGCTCAATTTGAGTCAGGGCAGTGTTGAGCAAAAACGTCAGGAAATCAAAGCGTATTTTACGGATTCGTTTGATACCTATGAAAGCCTATTTACTTGCCTAGCAAGCGATGAAGCCTATTTCCAGCGTGCTGAAAAGCTTCGCCATCCACTTATCTTTTATTTTGGCCATACCACGACTTTTTTTATCAATAAGCTTATTTTGGCTAAAATCATTTCTGAGCGTATCAACCCGAGATTCGAGTCGTTATTTGCTATCGGTGTAGACGAAATGAGTTGGGATGATCTTAACGACGAGAACTATGCATGGCCGTCTGTTGATGAAGTACGTCAGTATCGCCGCCAAGTGCGCGATCTCGTGTTATCGGTAATTGAAACCCTCGATTTTAGTATGCCTATCAATTGGGAAAGCCCAATGTGGCCGCTGGTGATGTGTATTGAACATGAACGCATTCATTTAGAAACGTCCTCAGTACTTATCCGTCAACTTCCTATTAGCCAGGTTAAGACCGATAATGAAAATTGGCCTAGTTGTAACGTTTTCTCTAGCGCCCCTATCAATACATTAATCGAGGTGCCAAGTGGCGATGTTATATGCAACAAGCAATGGAACGATGCCTTGTATGGGTGGGATAACGAATATGGCCACCATCAAGCTAGCGTAGCAGAATTTAAAGCCAGTCAATTCGTTGTGAGTAATGGTGAGTTTTTAACGTTTGTAGAAGCAGGCGGATATGAGAACTCAGATTACTGGGAAGAAGAAGGTATTAAATGGCGCGAATACACAAAAGCATCGCATCCGACTTTCTGGGTAAAGACTGACAACGGTTATTTGTACCGCAGTATGCTAGAAGCATTTCCGTTACCACTGAGCTGGCCCGTAGATGTGAATTACCACGAAGCCAAAGCCTTCTGTAATTATAAAAGTGAACAATCCGGCACGTTAATTCGACTACCTACTGAAGATGAGTGGTTACGTTTACGTGAGTTTGCGGGCATTACCGAAAACACCTATTCAGACGGCTTATAACATTGCGCTGAACAAGTATGCGTCTAGTGAGCCGGTTGATATTAACCAAGCCGGTGATTTTTACGATGTAGTGGGCAACGTATGGCAGTGGACGGAAACGCCAATTTACCCCTTTGATGGGTTTAAAGTGCACCCGCTGTACGACGATTTCACCACGCCTACCTTTGACAACAAACATAACCTTATAAAAGGCGGAAGCTGGATATCTACGGGGAATGAGGCAATGGCACAAAGCCGTTATGCATTTCGCCGTCACTTCTTTCAACACGCAGGCTTTCGCTATGTAGAAGCTGCGCTACCCATACAGGTAAATGATTTGGATTACGAAAGCGATACACAGGTATCACAATACAGTGAGTTCCATTACGGTGACACTTACTTTAATGTTGAAAACTTCGCTAAAGCGAGTGCTCATTTTTGTTTAAGCCACATGCCTGAAAATAAAGGCGGCAAGGCGTTAGACTTAGGGTGCGCAGTAGGGCGTTCATCGTTTGAATTAGCTACCTATTTTGATCATGTTGATGGTATCGATTTTTCTGCACGGTTTATTAAAACCGCCGTTGCTATGCAAGAACGAGGTGAAATCCGCTATAACCTTATTGAAGAAGGCGAACTAACTTCATTTAAAGCCAGAAAGTTAAGCAACTTGGGCTTAGCGGAATGTGCCGATAAAGTGCACTTTGCTCAAGGTGACGCGTGTAATTTGAAGCCGCAATTTACAGGCTACGACTTAATCTTTATGGGGAACTTGCTTGATAGAGTGTACAGCCCTAAGAAAGTACTGAACGACGTGACAGCAAGGCTTAATGCTGGCGGCATACTGGTAATAGCCTCACCGTTTACGTGGTTGGAAGAATACACAGAACGTAGCGAATGGTTAGGTGGTTATAAAGACGAGAATGGTGAAACGTTAACGTCGACAGAAGCGCTGGAAGCCACGCTTAAAGAGAGTTTTGAGCGAGTAGGGGCGCCAACTGAAATTCCTTTCGTTATTCGTGAAACAAAGCGTAAATATCAGCATACACTGTCTGAATTTAACGTGTTTAAAAAGCGATAGTATTGTGTATAGAGCGTTTAAGCGTTGTGTTCTTTGCCAAGAAGGTCATGAATGAAAGCGGCTAATCCTAGTGCTAAAGCGGCTAAGCCTCGCGCTAAAGCGGCTAAGCCTCGCGCTAAAGCGGCTAAGCCTCGCGCTAAAGCTTCTAGGCAAGGCGATACAAGCGCTCTAGCAGACGCTGATCAACTAGCGGACAGCAGCGTAAATATAAACGCAGCGTTGAGACAACAGGTTGCCGATATCGACAACCTGTTTTCTGCGCAACTTAGTCAATTCTCATCGCTGTGGCATACACCTTTGGGTTGCGGTGATATTAAGGTCAATACTAATACTATTACTGTTGTTAATGATAGCGATTGTGATGGCGAAACTAACACAAGAAGCCGCTTAAAGTTTTCATCGCTTTCTACTCGGTTCCCGCATGCACCAGAACACGCAGTAAGTATGTGGATAGCCGACATGGACACTGCGCCATCTAAGCACATTGCCCATGCTATTTCGGCATTTGTATCTTCGCATTATGGGTATCAGTCATGTGATATTGGTGATGTTGTGGCAGCCCGTTACGCTAAACAAGGTGCAGTCATTGCCGCCAATTCGGTAGTGAGTACGGCAAGTGTGATGGCTGCAGTAGATACTGCGTTGAAGGTGTGCACCACCAAAGGTGATAAAGTCATGGTGCTTTCACCTACCTACGGCCCCCTTCGAGAAAGAATTGCGGCGCAGGGTCTAAACCTCGTTGATATCAGCATTGAGGATATTAGTTTTACAGAAACCGGTTCAGAAAAAAAGATAACCGCGTTATTAGATGCAGATTGTAGTGCTTTTGTGCTTTGCCACCCGAATAACCCCACTGGCACAGTGCTAAGCGAAACACACCAACATGATATTGCCCGTTTTTGTGATGCTCATAATATCACCCTTATTCTTGATGAAGTGCACAGTGAATTTGGTTTTATTGATGCCGATGCTACTGTTGATGCTTCGTACAACACCAATACCAATAAAGCGTGTGCTATAAGACCTTTTGCGATAAATATCCCATTTGCGCAAGATATGATTATTCGAATAAACAGCGCCGGTAAGGCATATAATTTATCGGCTATACCCGCTGCCTCATATGCCATTATCGCGAATGATGCATTACAGGCTAAATTTGCGAAGGAAATAGACAGTTGCCATCTTGAGGCGACACCTGTCGCAAAAGTTGCACTGATTGCGGCGTATGAAAAAGCTGATGATTGGTTGGCGTTAGTGCTAAAGGCTATTGCGTTCAATAGGCAATACGCCAAAGCGCTTATGAACGTACTGAGCCCAACCACATCTTTTACTTTGGGCGATGCAGGTTACTTTTTATGGTTGAATCTGAATGAACGCTTTTTGCAAAACACGTTCCTTGAAGCCTGCCGGCGCGGTGTTATTGGTGTTGATGGGGCAAGTTTTAACGCCCCCGGTTATTTACGCCTTAATTTGGCATGTCACCCTAGCGCGATAAAAACCGCGTTACTAAGATTATTCTCCGATTAAGTTATCGCCTTTCGTTATTCTCGCCCTAGCGTTTTTCTAGCTCTATCGTTATTGTCGCCTTTGCCTTAAATCACATTACCGCCAGCGTAAACTCATATCTAATTTATTCATTCTCAAAAAGCGAATGAACGGTGCTAATTTCGCTAATTTTATCCCGCTGCTTAGTAACTACAATATGGTGTATTGAAAGTTAATTATCGAAAACAGGCGCATTAATGGTTCTTAAAAAGCGCCTCGATGAAAGGATATAATTATGCAATACATTCGAAAAAGTAGCGAACGAGGTAACGTTAATCTTGGTTGGCTTAACAGCAAACATAGCTTTTCATTTGGCCAGTATTATGATGCCAATCATATGGGATTTTCTGCACTTAGGGTATTTAACGACGATATCGTACAGGCGGGCAGAGGCTTTGAAACCCATGGGCACCGGGACATGGAAATCATTTCTTTTGTGGTAAGCGGTGCGTTAAAACACAAAGATAGTACGGGTAACGACTACGTTATACCTGCAGGTGATATCCAAGTAATGAGTGCAGGGAAGGGCATTCGGCATTCTGAAATGAATGCGTCTGATAAGGAGGAAGTTAATTTTATTCAAATTTGGATTGAGCCTAACGTAACGGGTGTTCAGCCGGCCTACTTACAGAAATCGGTTAGTGATAAAAACGGATTAGAGCTTCTTGTCAGTGAATCGGGGCAAGACGGTTCGTTAAAAATTAATCAAGATGCACGTATTAGTAAACTGGCCCTTAGCCGAGGGGAAAGTTTCGACTTGGCCGTTGAATCTTCGCCAACCTTGGGGGCTGGCTATTTGCATATTGTGAAAGGTGAATTAACCGTTAACGACGTTAAGTCAGACAAGATGACTACCTTAACAAAAGGAGATGCAATAGGGTTAGGCTTGGGGCAAAAGGTAGTGGTTTTGGCCAATGAAGAAGCACTTGCGCTTTGGTTTGATTTGCCTCCTGTAGGCTAATAAGTCGGTGTAGTATCTTTATTAACCAGCTTGTTCTGTTAATGCTTGTTTTTACACATTTCCTTACTACAAATTGACACTGAAAAGTTTACCTAGTCGGTAGTCGTGGTATGATACGAACACATGATTGGTAAGTAACTGGTGGAATCCACCTCGGTTACGGATCTTTTTTGTTTGAAAGCAAACCGTAGTCAGTGAGATACATGTGATAAAAATAATCCTAGCAGATGACCATGATTTGGTCAGAAGAGGGATCCGCCGAATTCTGGAAGATGTCGTAGATTTTTCAATCATAGCTGAAGCTAAAAATGGCGAAGATGCCGTACAGCTATGTCGAAAAAACGCTCCAGATGTGGTGCTCATGGACGTAAATATGCCCGGTATTGGCGGGCTAGAAGCAACCAAACGCATTGTGCGGATGTCAGAGAACACCCGCGTAATTTGTTTGTCTATGCATAAAGAAAGCCCCATACCTATGCAGGTAATGAATGCTGGCGCGTTCGGCTTCTTAACGAAAGATGCCGAACCTGAAGAAGTTATTCGTGCCATTCACAAAGTGGTTGGTGGGCAAAAGTATATCGATAGTGAAGTTGCGAACAGCATCGCCATCGATAAGCTTTCCCCAAATTCAGACAATCCGTTTAATGATTTATCAGATAGAGAGTTAAGTATTGCGCTTCGCCTCACCAAGGGTAAGCGTGTACCTGATATTGCTACTGAACTAAGCATTAACGCAAAAACCGTCAATACATACCGTTATCGTATGTTTGAAAAGTTAGGCGTAACCACTGATGTGGAATTAACCCACTTAGCGCTTCGCCACAAACTCATCGATTCGAATTTGCTTTAGCCCAGTATGTCTGCATTTGATTCCGCAGCGTTTCTCAAAAATTTAACTTCTCAACCTGGCGTATACAGAATGTATAACGCCCAGGAAGAAGTCATTTATGTGGGTAAAGCAAAAAACCTTAAAAAGCGTGTTTCTAGCTATTTTCGAATGAATGTCGATAATGCAAAAACACGCTCATTGGTAATGCAAATTGCCAATATGGATGTCACCGTTGTAAATAGCGAAACAGAAGCATTTTTGTTAGAAAACAACTTCATTAAGAAGTACAAGCCACGTTATAACGTGGTCATGCGTGACGATAAATCCTACCCTTTTATATTCCTATCTGATCACCAGCATCCACGTTTATCGTTTCACCGTGGCCCGCAAAAGAAAAAGGGCGAATATTTTGGTCCTTATCCTAGTGCGGGGGCCGTTCGTGAAAGTCTGCGTTCTATGCAGCGTATTTTTCCAGTACGCCAATGTGAAGACAGTTACTACCGCGCTAGAAGTCGCCCTTGTTTGCAATATCAAATGCAACGATGCAGTGCACCTTGTGTTGAAGGTTACGTTAGCGACGAAGAGTATAACGAGCAGATAGACCTCGCTAGGCTATTCCTAAAAGGTAAAAACCAACAAGTCATTGGTACCTTGGTAGATAAAATGGAAAAGGCCAGCGAAGCACTAAACTTTGAAGCTGCCGCACGTTATCGTGATCAAATCAACACGCTTCGCAAAGTACAAGAGCGCCAATGGGTAGCCGGTACCCAAGATGAAATGGACGTATTTGGTTTTGCGGTAAAAGGCAATATGGCGTGTATTCAGGTGATGTTTATTCGTGACAGCCAACTATTAGGTAGCAAGGCGTTTTTCCCAAAAGTGCCGAACACGGCCGATGAACAAGAAATATTCGAATCCTTCTTATTGCAGTTCTACTTAGCGGGCAACAAACTTATACCTAAGCAAATGGTATTTGCCAGTGCGTTGTCTGATGAAGACGCGATAGCCGATTTACTTAGCGGTGAAGCCGGATACCGTGTAAATTTCTTTAAAGGTGCACGTGAAGAGAAACGCCGTTACTTAGAACTAGCACAAGCCAATGCTGAAACCGCACTAGAGGCCCAGTACGGCGAACAAAAGTCGGTATTTGCCCGATATCTCGATTTAGAAACGGCGCTTGAATTAGATGCGCCATTACAGCGTATGGAATGTTTCGACATAAGCCACACCTCCGGCGAACAAACCGTAGCATCTTGCGTGGTGTTTAATCGTGAAGGCCCGCTTAAAAGCGATTACCGCCGCTATAATATTGAGGGCATTACGCCCGGTGATGATTACGCCGCTATGGCACAAGCCCTTAAACGTCGCTATAAATCGGTTAAAGAAGTACAAAATATCCCTGATTTACTGCTTATTGATGGCGGTAAAGGGCAGTTGTCGCAAGCTGAAACTTTCTTTGAAGATTGGCCGCATGATAAAAAGCCTATGTTATTAGGTGTAGCGAAAGGCACAACCCGTAAGCCGGGGTTAGAAACTATTATATTGGCCGATAGCCACGACACCGTGCCTATGGACAGCCACTCACCCGCCTTGCATCTTATTCAGCATATAAGAGATGAATCTCACCGCTTTGCTATTACTGGGCACAGAAACCGCCGTCAAAAGGTGAAAACCACATCAAGTTTAGAAACCATACCTGGAGTAGGGGCTAAACGTCGCCAAACATTGTTGAAATACATGGGCGGGCTGCAAGGGCTTAAAAAGGCCAGTAAAGATGAAATTGCCAGCGTACCAGGTATTAGCAAAGAGTTAGCTGACACCATATACGATCATCTTCATCTTTAATCTCATCCAATACGCGCATTAATACGTAAATTGCGGTAATCTGTTAAAAATTGAAGGCTTAAAAAAAGCTGCGCTAAACCTGCCTATATTAGGCGAAAATTTTGAGATGTATTTATGTGGACGGTTCCAAATTTAATTACTCTATTCAGAGTAATTCTTATTCCTGTGTTTGTTGGTGTTTATTTTCTAGATTGGCGTTGGGCCCACGAAGCTGGCGCAGTTATTTTCTGGCTTGCGGCGATTACCGATTGGTTCGATGGCTACTTAGCCCGAAAACTTGAACAATCTACGCCTTTTGGTGCTTTCCTCGATCCTGTTGCCGATAAGCTTATTGTGGGGGCTGCATTATTAATGATTACCCACAGTTACGGTAGTTTATGGATTACTATTCCAGCCATTGCACTATTAGTGCGAGAAATTTATGTTTCTGCGCTAAGAGAGTGGATGGGACAAAATGGTGTGAGGGAAGCGGTAAAAGTGTCATTTATTGGCAAAGCAAAAACGACTGCGCAAATGTTAGCCATTATTGGATTATTATCTGGCCTTGAATCGTTTATGGGCATTCCACTTTATTGGGTAACCCTAGGACATATTTTACTTTATATCGCTGCAGTGCTGTCAATTTGGTCAATGATTATTTACTCCCGTGCTGCGTGGCCACACCTAAGTGCGGGTTTAAAAGATAAGATTTGATCGTCTATTGAACAATGTGAATAAAAATGTAGCAAACGATCACAAAATTGCATATTTCCTTGTTTTTCGTATTGACTCTTTCAGCGTTACAGGTAGAATTCACCGCACATTTCGAGACGGCAACAACGAAACGAAATGTAAGACTTTAAATGCGGGAATAGCTCAGTTGGTAGAGCACGACCTTGCCAAGGTCGGGGTCGCGAGTTCGAATCTCGTTTCCCG
>OJHK01001039.1_pt1 | contig 14272 bp, 13 predicted proteins | sample 1595161 | NCBI WGS metagenome assembly OJHK01 (sample SAMN05416842, study PRJEB24817) | seawater metagenome | isolation source: Sea water | place: Canada:Atlantic | collected 2013-07 | reverse complement strand
CACCTCTCTATTCGTCGGCAGCGTCAGATGTGTATAAGAGACAGACATAACCCTGGGCATGCAATGCAAATAACGCTTCTTCACTTGCAAGGTTATCACCTTGGTCATCACCATTTTCAGTCCCACCGTCACCAATAAAGTGTTTAACGGTACTGATGACGCGTTGGTCACCCAAAAAGTCTTTATCCACTGCTCCTTGAAGGCCTTTAACAATAGCACTAGCGTAATTCCTAACGATTTCAGGATCTTCAGAATAACCTTCATAAGTACGTCCCCAACGATCATCACGAACAACGGCAACTGTTGGAGCAAAAACCCAATCAATGCCGGTAACCATGACTTCTTTTGCAGTAATACTGGCGATGTTTTCAATAAGTTCAGGGTTATTAGCCGCACCTAAACCTATATTATGTGGAAATAAAGTAGCACCAATAACATTGTTATGACCATGTACTGCATCAGTGCCCCACATGGTTGGAATTTTACTTCCATCAATAGCGTCATCGATAGATGCTTGGTACATATTTTCAGCTAACTTTATCCAATCAGCTGGTGTTGCATGTTTATTGTTATCAGGAAATGCGCCTCCACCATTCAAATACGAACCAAAGCCATACTTACGCATATCTTCAACGGTGATATCTCGTATTTCAGGCTGGATCATTTGTGCAACTTTTTGCTCCAGTGTCATGGTCGATAATATTGACGCCACTTTAGCTTCAATATCCGTATCAGTCTTTACTGCGATATTAAGTTTTGGCCATATTTCAGTAGTAGGTGAGGTTATTGATTTTTGTGATACTACAGCTGTCTTATCAGATATCATCGTCGAATCAACGTCTTGTTTAGTGCCGTTACATCCAACAAATAACAATGTGATAGCAGCACATAGAATGCCTATACTGCTTCTAGCATTAAGAGTTTTAGTTTTTATTATATATTTCATGTGATTGTTTCTTACTTTCGTTAATTATTGTCTTTAATTGTTAAAATTTAATCGATGAAAGAGAGATCCCCCTTAGTTGGTGATTTCTTTTACTTTACTGCCCGATAAACCGTAATAAGCGATAAAGAAGTAACATAATATCGGTAAGAAAAACGCCGGCTGAACACCAATACTGTCAGCAAGCAGACCTTGAACAAGCGGAATAATAGCGCCACCAACAATGGCTAAACACAAAATTCCCGAGCCTTGGCTGGTATGTTTACCTAAACCATTGATAGCCAGACTGAAAATTGTTGGGAACATAATAGAATTAAAGAGTCCTACCAGTAAAATTGCCACCATGGCCAGCGTACCTGAGGTGAAAATAGCGACTAAAATCAAAAGAACTGCAATGGTTGCATTGAAGAATAGTGCTTTACCCGCAGCTACTTTCTGCATAACGATTGCGCCAACAAACCGACCAACCATGGCCCCGCCCCAATAATATGCGATATATTTAGCCGCTTCCGGTTCATCTAAACCAGCAATACTTGGTTCAGCTAAAAAACTCACTAAAAAGCTGCCTATAGCAACTTCTGCGCCTACATAAACAAAAATACCGACAGCACCAAGAACTAAATGACTATATTGCCAAGCACTCCCCGTATCTTTAGTTAAGTCCGCTTGCTTCTGTTCATCATTTACCGATAAATTTGGCAACTTTAACCAAGCAAAAATTGCCGCAAGAACTAACAACATCGCAGCTAAGAAAATATAAGGTAGTTGTACAGCTTCAGCCGATGCTTGCGCAGACATTGACTGTGCCGCATGGTCCAAAATTAAGAAGGCACCAAAAAATGGCGCTACTGTAGTACCTAAAGCATTAAATGCTTGCGTCATGGTTAAACGAGATGAAGCCGTTTTGGCATCACCTAACATACTGACATAAGGGTTCGCGGATACTTGTAATATGGTAATGCCACTTGCAAGTATAAATAATGCCATCAAGAAAACCGGATAGCTGTGCATACTAGCTGCAGGATAAAAGCATAAGCACCCCATAGCGGCGATGACCAAACCTAAAACAATACCTTTTTGATAACCTAGTTTTTTAACGAGCAGGCCTGCTGGCAATGACACAAGAAAGTATGCACCGAAAAAACAAAACTGAACCAACATAGCTTGGCTATATGATAAATCGAAGACACCTTTTAAATGTGGAATTAAAATATCATTTAAGCAGGTAATAAAGCCCCACATAAAAAATAAGGAAGTTAATGACGTTAGTGCAAAAGCAAAGTTTTTGTTTTGCGGCACATCACTCACCTGATTGAACGTACCTGAATTTGAATGCATTGCCATAATTTCCTCTTTTAAATTTATTTGCTTCGGGTTTTAACTTTTAATGACACGACTTACTGAGCAATTTCAATAATTAACACTTGCTTGACAAGCGGACAATTAAAGTCTTATTTTCAATAACTTAACCAGATAAAAACTAAAAACCAATGAAAGTTGTTGACCTAACTCGTATAAAGCACTAATCTAAATGTAAGCGCTTACATGGTTACATTAAAGAACATCCAGATATTTTTATCAACCTTTTTATAAGCGCTTACTTAAAAATATAATCATAAAAATAAAACACAGATAATAGCTAAATTAACTTAGCTTAAAAGAAATAGGTATATCATTCATGACTGTCAAACTTACTCTACCCGCTCAATCTGAAATGTTATCAAAAGATTTCATTTATGGCGTAGCAACCGCTTCATTCCAAATTGAAGGTGGCAAAGACTCACGACTTCCATGCATATGGGATACTTTCTGTAATACCGCAAATAAAATTGTTGACGGTTCCAATGGTGACATCGCTTGTGATCATTTTACTCGTTGGCAAGATGACATTGAATTAATTGATTCACTAGGAGTTGATGCTTATCGATTATCTATATCTTGGCCACGTGTAATAACTGAATCAGGCGAACTAAACCAAGACGGTGTTAATTATTACCTGAATATTTTAGAGCATTTAAAATCCAACAACATCAAAGCATTTGTCACACTATATCATTGGGATTTGCCACAACATTTAGAGGATGAAGGTGGTTGGTTAAATCGCAAAACAGCTTATAAATTTAGAGATTATGTCGATTTAATTTCTAAAGTATTCGGTAATAGAGTTTATGCTTACGCAACACTAAACGAACCATTTTGTAGTGCCTTTTTAGGTTATGAAGTTGGCGTTCATGCTCCCGGTATTGTCGGTAAAGAGTTTGGCAAAAAAGCAGCACACCATTTGTTACTTGCTCATGGCTTAGCCATGGAAGTATTAACTAAAAACAGTCCTCATGCGTTAAATGGTGTCGTACTCAATTTTACCCCTTGTTATCCTGAATCAGAATCATCAGAAGACATAAAAGCAACGGCCTTCGCTGACGATTACTTTAATCAGTGGTATATCAAGCCATTATTTGACGCAGACTATCCGCAAATTATATCGCAACTCCCCACTGAACATCAGCCAGATATACATGACGGTGATATGGACATAATTGCGCATAAAATGGATTTCTTAGGTGTTAATTTCTATACCCGAGCAATTTATCGTGCAGATACTGATGAACAGTTCATGCAAATTGAACCACCAGAGCCGCGTACCGATATTGGTTGGGAGATATACCCTAAAGCCTTTACCGAGCTATTAGTTTCCCTGAATGAGAAATACACACTACCACCGGTTTATATTACTGAAAATGGTGCAGCAATGGCTGATAAAGTCATAGATGGTGTCGTAAATGATCAGGATAGAGTAGATTATTATCAACAACACCTGAATGCCGTTAATGCTGCAATTGAGCAAGGTGTACGCATTAGTGGTTATTTTGCTTGGAGTTTAATGGACAACTTTGAGTGGGCTGAAGGTTATTTAAAACGCTTTGGTATTGTTCATGTCGATTACGATACTCAAGTAAGAACCGTCAAAGCCAGCGGAATTGCCTATAAAGCATTAATAACAAATAGATAAAACGAGTGTTATATCTGAACAATTGGAAGAGAAATGACTAAATTACCCTTTTATGAAAAAGTAGGTTACGCCATGGGCGATGCTGCCGCTAATTTAGTCTGGCGTGGCGCATTAGCCTATCTTGCGGTTTTTTATACTGACACTTTTGGCTTAACTGCCGCAGCAGCTGCCATGCTATTTTTAGTGGTACGTTTATCTGATGGTGTAACAGATATCATCATGGGCATGATAGCTGATAGAACAAATACTCGATGGGGGAAATTCCGCCCTTGGATTTTATGGTCTACCCCCTTTTTAGCACTTTTTATGATCTTATGTTTCACCACGCCAGAGTTAACTTATACTGGCAAGCTTATTTATGCTTACGTGACCTATATTGGCTTAACGCTCGCTTACACACTAAATAACGTGCCCTACTCCGCTTTAATGGGCGTAATGACACCAAGCGATACAGAACGCACTAGCCTATCAGGCTTTCGTTTTGCCGGCGCATTCGCTGGCGGTTTGCTAGTAATGGGTTTTTTACCCGATTTAGTCGCCTATTTTGGTAATGGTAATGATGCCATGGGCTACAAATATACCATGTATTTATTTGCAGTAATTTTAATCATCTTAATGGTCATAACGTTTACTAGCACTAAAGAGCGTATTACCCCAGAAATAGACGAATCAGTGAGCTTAAAATCAGAGTTAACTGATTTACTTAAGAACTTACCTTTTATTATTCTGCCCTTACTGTCCGTGACATTATTCTTCTACTATCGCGATATTTATAGTGGCATATTTTTTGTTATTGTCATGGTTTCTATGTGGGTACTTATCAAGAAATTACTCGAAGAGCCTACTGGAGATATGACTGGTACACAAAGAGATATGGTTGACTTATTGACCAATAAACCTTGGTTAATTCTGCTGGGTATCGGCTTTTTAACCATGATGTTTAACGGTATAAAATACGGCACTATTGCCTATTACTTTAAATACCAAGTAGGCGATGAACTCATGGCGGGTAAATATTTTATAGCCTTGTTGGTCGTATCTATTTTAGGCGCGCTATCAACGGATTATTTTTCAAGAAAGTTGGGTAAGCGTAAATTATTTATTGTTTCACTTATCCTTAGTGGTTTGCTCACCGCTGCCTTCTTTTGGGTACCTAAAGGTAATCTTAGTGCAATCTTTATTTTAGGTTGCTGTGCTGAATTTTTTGCCGCAATGATGCCAACATTATTCTTTACCATGCTGGGTGATTCTGCCGATTATTCCGAATGGAAAAATGGCCGTCGTGCAACGGGGCTGATCTATTCAGCCGGAACTTTTGTTCAAAAAACAGGAGGCGGCTTTGCCGGTGCACTAGTGTTAGTCGTACTTGCTGGTTATGGCTATGACGGCATGGACAAATCAACAATTGAAGCGTCTTTGCCGGGAATGCAACTACTCATGAGCTGGATACCAGCAACCTTCGCTTTTGCTGGTGCAGCAGTAATGATTTTCTATCCATTAACGAGTAAAGAGAATCAGCAAATTGGTGAAGAATTAATTCAGCGCAGAGCTCAGTTAATAACGGTTTAAGGGTTATCAGCAATTTACTGTTAAATTTACATATTCAAGTGTCGTAACGACTGACTAAACAATAGGTCAAATATTAATGATTAGTGTAAGAGAAAAAATAGCTTATGGCTTAGGTGATACCGCCAGTAATATCATATTTCAAACCGTTATGATGTTCTTGTTACTATTTTATACTGATGTTGTTGGTTTATCACCTGCAGTGGTAGGTACCATGTTTCTCTTCGTGCGGTTAATTGATGCAATTACCGACCCTATTATGGGGAATATTGCTGATAAGACCGATACTAAATGGGGACAGTTTCGCCCTTACTTACTATGGTTAGCACTGCCTTTTGCCTTGATCAGCATACTAGCATTTACCACGCCTGACTTAACCGGTAACGATAAAGTCATCTATGCTTTTGTCACTTATACTCTTCTTATGATCGCTTACACAGCAATCAATATCCCTTATTGTGGTTTAGGTGGGGTTATCACCGCTGATGCTAAAGAGCGAGTCACGGTACAATCTTATCGTTTTGTCTTTGGTATGTTAGGCGGCGTCATTGTTGCAGCCGCAACTATGCCAATGGTCGAATGGTTTGGCCAAGGCGATACAGCAAAAGGTTATCAATATACAATGGTCGCAATGAGCAGCTTGGGTGTTGTCTTGTTTTTATTATGTTTTTTAGGAACAAAAGAACGAGTAAAACCACCAGAAAACCAAGACTCTTCGATGAAAGAAAACCTGAAATCACTTTGGAAAAATGACCAATGGCGCATATTATGCTTCGCCTCTTTATTTTTACTCACAGGACAAGTATTACGCCTGACACTTGCCGTTTATTACGTTAAGTACTTTCTTGGCCGTGAAGATTTAATAACGCCATTTTTAACCTTAGGCGTCATAGCAAGTATGATAGGCTGCGCAGTCGCACAACCGCTTGCTAAACGTGTTTGCAAAATAAAAGCCTATATAGCGCTGCAAACTATATCTGCAGTCATCTGTCTAGCAAGCTTTCTGATATCCCCCGACCAAATTATTCTTGCATTTGTCGCTTTTATCGCCTGGAAGTTCTTTCTTGATATGGCGACGCCACTACTGTGGGCAAAAATGGCAGATACTATTGACTACGGCCATAAAAAAACAGGCATTAGGGTTACTGGTTTAGTTTATTCTGGCGTAATATTTTTTATCAAAATGGGCATAGCTATTGGTGGTGCTCTTGCTGGATGGTTGTTAACGTTTTACGGTTATCAAGCCGATATAGAACAAAGTGATGCCACTAAACAGGGGCTATTATTTTCTTTTACTGTGTTACCAGCGTTGGGCTCACTCGCCGTAGCTTGGATTATGCGAAAATATACTTTAACAGAGCACAAAGTAGTTAAAATCCAAGGGGAAATAAAGGCTTCGACTAGTTAAGATATTGGTAAATATGCTAGAATTTTGTCATTACAATTCAAAGTATTTACAACTAAATTGCTCAACTTAGGAATAACATGGCGACAATATACGAAGTTTCAAAACTAGCAGGTGTATCTTTAGCAACTGTTTCTCGTGTGATAAATAAAAATTCACGGGTCAGTGATAAAACCCGCGAGAAAGTATTGGCCGCTATGAGTGAACTTGGTTATCGACCTAATTCCATCGCACAATCTCTTGCATCAAATAGAAGCAACAGTGTCGGCATATTAGTGTCAGAATTACATGGCCCCTTCTTTGGCCAAATGATGGCAGGTATTGAGTCTGAATTAAGAGCAGCAGGAAAACACGTTATTATTACCACAGGTCACAGTGAAGAGGATAAAGAAAAAGACGGCGTAGAGTTTCTGATCAGTAGAAACTGTGATGCCATTATATTGCATGTTGAAGCGGTCAGCGATGATTATATTATTGAGCTAAGCAAGGGTAAAACCCCTATTTATTTAATGAGTCGATTAGTAAAAGGCTTAGAAGAAAAATGTATTAGCTTAAATAACGAACTGGGTGGCTACTTAGCAACCAACTCTGTCATTCAGCAAGGACATTCAGCCATTGCTTACATTGCAGGTCCGCAATTTAAGGCCGATTCGCAGGACCGTTTAGCCGGTCATAAACGCGCACTTGCTGAAAATAATATTGCTTTTAGTGACACGCTTTATTTTGAAGGGGATTTCAAGGAAACAGGTGGCAGTGACGGTTTAAAGTACTTTATCAGCAGCAAACAGACATTTAGTGCCTTAATTTGTGCCAATGACGAAATGGCTTCAGGCGCTATAACCTTCGCTCGAGAACAAGGGTTTTCTTTGCCTAACAACCTATCAATAATAGGTTTTGATAACATAATTTTTGCTCAGCATACCTACCCTAAACTTACCACAATAGATAATCCGGTGAATTTGATGGGTCATATGGCGGCAAAGTTAGTGTTAAAAAACATTTATCAACAAAAGGATATATCAATTACACATTCTTTTGAACCGACACTAATTACCAGAGATTCCGTTATTTTCAACCCCTAAGAGAGTTGAATAATAAATACATTTGAACGAGAAGTAAGACAAAAAATGATGAATTCACAAAACACTCAAGTAATTAATTTAGTTGCTGATATTGGTGGTACCAATATCAGACTCGCAATCACTGATAAGAACAATAATATCAACCAAATTGAAACTTACCAGTGCCAAGACTTTCCACATTTAACGAATGTAATTCATCACTATTTGAAAGAAAATTCATTACTAGATGCGCAAGTTAATGCCTGTTTAGCCATAGCTTGCCCTGTTGATACAGATTCAATATCTATGACAAATTTGCCATGGAAGTTTTCACAAAAACAACTTAAAGAAGAGCTAAAGTTAAATAGCCTCACACTAATAAATGATTACACGGCAATTGCCATGGCTATCCCATTATTAAATAACCAACAAAAAATAAAAGTGGGTCGAGGAAAAACTGCAGATAAACAGCCTATTGCTGTCTGTGGTCCAGGCACAGGTCTTGGCGTAGCTAACTTAGTTAATATAAACAATCACTGGTATTGTCTTGGTGGAGAAGGTGGTCACACCGATTTTGCACCTGTAGATGAACTTGATGTCAAAATATTTCAACAGTTAAAGACCACGAAAAAACGACTTTCTTATGAACAACTGCTTTCTGGCTATGGTTTAGAACAAATATACCAAGCATTAGTTATTATTGATAATCAAGAATTAGCGAGTACAGAATTAACTAAGCTATCAGCTAAAGAGATTAGTACACAAGCAATAGCTGGTACTTGCCCTATTTGTCAACAAGCGTTATCACAGTTTTGTAAGGTTTTAGGTAGCTTTGCGGGTAATTTAGCATTAACAACCGGTTCTTTTGGTGGCGTGTATATTGCCGGGGGTATAGTACCTAGATTTACCGATTATTTAAAAAATAGTGAATTCAGAGCAAGATTTGAAACTAAAGGTCGCATGTCTCATTTGAACGAAGAAATTCCAACTTACGTAATTACCGAAAGCCAACCGGGATTAATCGGCGCTGCCGCCTACCTAAATCAAATATTCCAATAACGAAAACAAAAAAGCTCAAGAATATCTTGAGCTTTTTTAGTGCTGAAATACTCGCTTAACAGAGTAACTTAAAACGGCATTTTCATCCCTGGTGGTAATTGCATACCACCAGTTAGTGCGCCCATTTTATCTTTGTTTTGCTCTTCGACACGACGTACCGCATCATTTACTGCTGCCGCAAGTAAATCTTCAATCATGTCTTTATCATCGTCCATTAAGCTTTCGTCAAGCTCAACACGGCGAACACTATGACTACCGGTCATGGTTACTTTCACCATGCCAGCACCTGCTTCACCCACAACTTCCATTTGCGCTAGTTCTTCTTGCGCTTTAGCCATTTTGGCCTGCATTTGTTGGGCTTGCTTCATTAAGTTGCCCATTCCGCCTTTCATCATGATATTCTCCAATATTGTTAGGTTGACTATTTTATATATTAATTCAGTTATTTTACCTGAAATACGATTTGTTTTGAACGTAAATGAAATGTATTTATTCTTCTAGAATGATGCCAAGATCAAAACAAGCGTTCAATGTTATTATTTAAAACTAACGTGGTGAAATACTTTCTTCATTCAAACTTGCCTGGAAATTGTCCTGTAGGGCAATCACCACAGCATCTTTTTTCAATAAATTTTTTGCGTACTCAAGGCGTTTGTCATTAATTTGAACTTGGATCTGGTACGGATCAGCAACCGTTTCCTCTACAATATCTAGGGTAACGGTAACCTGTCTTGATAAGAACTCGCAAATATAACTCTGTAATTGTTGATGAGCGACCTCTGTACTCAAGTGCCTAGTCGACTGATTTAATTGAAGAATTAAGTTATCATCTGTAGAGTTCTCACTGATAGTTGCATGTATCGCTAACTGACGAATACGTGCAGTAAGCTGCATTGAATCAATCATGTGTGCCCATTTATCGACTTGATTCGCTTTAGTAACTTTTGCAGGATCTATACTATCTTGGTGAAACGGTACCTCAGGCTCAGGCGCAATGACTACACTTTCAGTTGATGGTACTTGTACTTCAACTGATGGGCTACTATCAACTTTATCACTGTGAGTATTATTAGGTTGACGCAGAGCTGCGTCACTGGACTTTTTTGTTTGCTTCTCCAACTCTTTCTTTCGACTACGCAGCATATTTCGAGTTGCTAACACAGACCCTACCGGACTATGAATACTAAGCTGGCCTTCGGGTTCATTAGGTAAAATTGGCGCTGTACTTTGCTGTTCTTTATGACTTACTACAGCTGGCGCTTGTTGTGGCGCTGCAACTTCTTGAGAAGCGATTTGCTGCGTTGGAGCTTGGCTTACTGGTTTGCTATCACTTTTTTTAAATTCATCAGCTTGTTGTTCAATAGCAAGCATTTCTTCATTTAATTCAGTTTGATCTGTATTATCCGCGCTAACAATAGGGTTTGTAATATTGGCTTCCGCTGTATTATCAGAAACGCTCTCTACATGAGGTACTTTAGTTACCGCTTCATCGTTTGAAAGGCTGTCCGTCAACCTTGATAAATTAACATCATCTAAGTTAATTGCTGCAACTTGCTCTGTATTTTCTGTTGTTGTTTGATTAGTAAGTTGTGACTTTTGCATTGGTTTAAAGGCAAACAGTCGCAGTAATGTCATATCAAAAGCGGCTTGTTCATCAAAAGCGTACGGTAAATCTTTGCGTCCATTAAGGCTGATTTGGTAATAAAGCTGAACGTCTTCAGCAGACATAGCTTGACTAAATTTTTTCAATAAAGCTAATAAATCCGCGGGTAAATCAAAATGTTGTTCAACTATTTGCATCAAAGCTATTTGATGGAATAATTGAATTAGCTCGGCAAATAAACGGCTATAACTTGGCGCATAAGAAGCGATCTCCTGGGATAAAGCCATCAACGCTTGGCTGTCTTGTTTTAACAAGGCAACTAACAGTTGATAAACCCAGTTCTGATCTATTCCTCCAAGCATCTGTTGAATATTAGCTAACGTAATATTGCCTTGCCCTTGAGCAATAGCTTGGTCAGTTAAACTCAGCGAATCTCGCATACTACCGCGCGCTGCTTTAGCCAATAAAGTCAAACAACCTTGCTCGTGGCCAACTTGCTCTTGAGATAGTATCTCGGCGAGCTTATCTTCAATTTGTTTAACCGTTAACGCTTTTAAATGAAACTGTAGACAACGTGATAACACGGTAATAGGGAGTTTTTGTGGATCAGTAGTTGCTAAGATAAATTTAACATGTTCTGGAGGCTCTTCTAACGTTTTTAACAACGCATTAAAGCTATGACGAGATAACATATGTACCTCATCTATCAGGTAAACCTTAAATCGACCTCTGCTTGGCGCATACTGAACGTTATCTAAAATCTCACGTGTATCATCAACTTTCGTTTTCGAGGCGGCATCTATTTCCAAAAGGTCAACAAAACGCCCTTGGTCAATATCAATACAGGCATCACATTGCCCACATGGTTTATCTGTAATGCCAAGTTCACAGTTTAAGCTCTTAGCAAAAATCCGGGCAATAGTCGTTTTACCGACACCTCGTGTACCCGTAAAAAGGTAAGCATGATGTAAACGTTTTTGTGATAAAGCATTGGCAAGCACATTAACAACATGCTCTTGTCCCATCAATTGTTGAAAGTTCTTAGGACGCCATTTTCTTGCTAGGACTTGATAACTCATATTAAATTACTTTTAGATTCTTAGACAAACTATTCGCCTTGATATTGTATCAAAGAATAAGGAGTAATATTTAGCTCTGCAAGACATTTTTCACCACCTAAATCGGGTAAAGAAATAACAAAGCCGGCATCTTGTACTCGAGCACCTAAACGACGAATTAGTTTTGTTGTAGCACCAATGGTGCCACCCGTTGCTAATAAGTCATCAATAATAAGAACATTATCTTCTGGCGTTAATGCATCTTGGTGTATTTCTAAAATATCTTCACCATACTCTAACTGATAAGCTTGCGAGTGGGTAGGACGAGGGAGTTTCCCCGGCTTTCTAACAGGGATAAAACCGATATTCAAAGCTAATGCTAACGGCGCACCAAAAAGAAAACCACGCGCTTCTGTGCCAACGATTTTCGTGAAGCCTTTGTCTTTGTATTTATTTTCTAAAAGCTCAATCACAAGTTTAAAAGCTTCTGCGTCTTCTAATAGACTGGTAACATCACGGAACATGATGCCTTCAACAGGATAATCTGGAATAGTATGGATTGCGTTGATAAGTTGTTGTTGCTGTGTTTTATTCATAATACCGAGCTGAAACCATAGGTTCTGGTTTCTAAAAGTAAGTTAATAGATAGGTATGCTGAGCATAAAACAATTTACCTTTCTTTTATAGAGATAAAACGGTTAGTTAGATAAAATTATGAATTAACTTGCAGTGTCGCACTATCAAAGTGTGATCCTGAAAATTCAGATAAAATACTCAGGAACTGATCTTCATTAATTGGTTTATCAATGACCTTATCAAAAAGATTAAACTCAGCAAGTTCTTTAAGGCTATGTGATCCTTGTGTGGTCATGAAAAATACAGGAACTGAAGAGGATAATTGATTAGATTTAAGGTTCTTCGTAAGCTGTACACCATTCATCAAAGGCATTAGATGATCGATGACAAAGAGTTGATAATTTCCTTGTTGTGCTTTCCCTAATGCATCTAACCCGTTTATAGCTAAATCGACATTGTGTCCTTGTGACATAATAAGAGATGCAAGTTTTTCTTGAACTGTTTTATTATCATCAACAACTAATATATTCATATACAACTTTTAAATTTTCAAAACTAATTTGGCGCAAATATTACCCTATAATAATTAGAGTATATAGGGTAAACACACATGTTTTACGTAACAAAATGATCCTAATGTAACGCCAAATTAGCACCAACGTATAGTTAAGGTGCCAAGATGATAATTACTTTGACAACTTAAGTTTTGGTCGCTTAGAAGTAGAGGAGCTATTTGGGTTAACGTAAACATTACTTGCATTAGGTCTTGCGCCCTCGACCCAAGGTGATGCAGGAGCGTCTTTATTAGTTTTCTTCTTAACGTAATCTTTTTTGTTATTATTAGTTTTGGTATTACCAGTAATACTTTTCGTAGAATATGTATCAGGACTGACTATTTTACCCGTTCTTTCCACATGATAATTTTTATCAATAGCTTGCAAAAGATTTCGTAATACTTGATCTTTACACTCTCGATAATGCTTATGGTCAACTTTTCGTGAAAACGCACTTAGTTCAGGTTTACTGATTCTGAAGTCGACTTCTTCTAGCATTGCAATTATTTGTTCAGCTTGCAGATTTAGTGCTATTTTAAGTTTAGTTAAAATTATATTATTTGATAATCGCTTTTCTGGTACAGGTGGGACTCCTGGTTTTTTACCGCGTTTTTCGTTGATAAAACCATTTAAGAAAACAGCTAATTTAGTATCAAAAAGCGCAACAAAATCACTATCGCTATCTTTTTTAAGCCATTGACTTATCTGTTCACGAGTAACGTCCTCGCCTGCTGAGGCAAAGATTGCCACCATTGTTTTATCATTAAAGTTAAAGGTATAACGCAAGCGGCGTAAAACATCATTATTGTTCAAAGTGATATCCAGTAGAAAAGCATGAGGTAATTATTATACACGCTAAGCGCATGCGCTAATACATCTGCTAATGAAATACTTGATGGCTAAAGTTCATGTGCTTACCCGAAGTCATAAGGGCATGAAATCCCTCTTGATCGACACAAAGCAATGTTTCATGGTCACCTGCTTCGAGGTATACATTTAATAGCTTATCAAGTTTTTCGTCGCATACCATATTCATATTGTAAGCATCTGCTGCCGGAGGTATAGCACCTAAATTACAATCAGAAAATACTTGGTATACGTCTTGTTCTTTCATCAGACGATACTGTCCATGTAGACGGTCATTAAGAGCAGATAAACTAATTTTATGATCTGCAGGCAATATTGCCATTAGCTTTCGATCCTCGTGATTTTTTAGTAAGACGACTTTAGCTATTTCACTTAATGAAATATTTGACGATATAGCGGTTCCTATAGAGCTATTTGAGTGGAAATGACCAATTTCTTGATAGGGGATATTTTTGTCGATTAAATAGCGGGTCAGTCTTGTTGATATGTTCATATTAACCTCGATTTCGTTAGCTACCCTTATTACTGTCTCTTATACACATCTCCGAGCCCACGAGACCTCTCTACATC
>OJHK01001038.1_pt1 | contig 14275 bp, 13 predicted proteins | sample 1595161 | NCBI WGS metagenome assembly OJHK01 (sample SAMN05416842, study PRJEB24817) | seawater metagenome | isolation source: Sea water | place: Canada:Atlantic | collected 2013-07 | reverse complement strand
ACGAGATGTAGAGAGGTCTCGTGGGCTCGGAGATGTGTATAAGAGACAGTAATGGCGCCGATCAATATATATAAATGTTCTTTTTATGTTTCAATACAAAAATGAGAACAATGTAATATTTTTTCACTCTCCAGAACATCGTACTATACAGCCATAACGCGACAGCCTTTGGCTTATCTGAATTAATCCCGGACAGCCGCAATCATATAATTCATGGATACGTCCGGGCTAAGACGCCAGTCGCCGGTCAGCGGCTCATAGACCGCCCCTTCTGTCCGCAGCACCCTTAGCCCTTCGGTGCGAAGCGGACGGGCCAGTTCTGACGGCTTCATGAACTTCCGCCAATCATGGGTGCCGCGCGGCAGCCAGCGCAGGACATATTCGGCACCGAACTTTGCCAGCGCCAATGATTTGATCGTCCGATTGATCGTAGCGGCGATCAAGAGGCCGCCGGGTGCCACCATCTCTGCGGCAGCGCGCATGAATACATCCGGGTCAGGCACATGCTCGACCACTTCAAGCGCTGTCACGATATCGAACTTCGCGCCGCTCGCCGCCAAGGCCTCTGCCGTCTCCAGCCGATAATCTATCGTCAGTCCCGAATCAGCAGCGTGTGCGCGGGCCACGCCCAAGTTCTCCTCTGTCACGTCCAATCCCGTGACATCTGCGCCAAGTCGCGCCAGCGGTTCTGATATCAACCCACCCCCGCAGCCAATATCAACCGCTGTCATGCCGGTGAGAGCGCGCGCGCCTTCTGCGACGCCGAAATTCTCCTGCACGGCGTTCATAACGAACCGCATCCGCGCAGGATTCAGCCGATGGAGCGGACGGAATGGTCCATCTGGGTCCCACCACGATTCGGCGATTGCGGCGAACTGAGCAGCCTCACGCGGGTCCACGGCACCTTGAACTTGGGCTTGTATATCGGCGGGCATAACGATTTCCGGCCTTTCTTCTGGTTTCAGCGCTTGCGGGCGCCGGAACTCCAAAATATGTTGCGCGCAATCCCGACGGCAACTTGTGACAGGCCAGTCGGTCCGCGCGTTCAGCGGGCCGAGGCCAAAGGTATTTTCCCGTGGCGCGCATTGTGCAGAAATTCGGCGGCACTTCGGTGGCTGACCTAGATCGTATCCGCAATGCAGCGGGGCGGGTCAAACGCGCCGTTGACGCAGGCGACCAAGTCGCTGTGGTGGTCTCCGCCATGTCTGGCGAAACCAACCGACTGGTGGACCTCGTCCGCGCGGCTTCCCCCCTGCACGACGCCCGCGAATATGACGCCGTCGTCGCATCCGGTGAGCAAGTAACTGCCGGCCTAATGGCAATCATCCTGCAGGAGATGGGCGTGCAAGCACGCTCCTTCCTTGGTTGGCAGATCCCACTGCACACAGATGGCCTACATGGCCGCGCCCGCATCATGGATGTTGAAGGCGGGTTGTTGATGGAACGGCTGGAGCAAGGCCAGGTCGCCGTGATCGCTGGATTCCAAGGCGTCAGCCCGGAAAACCGCATCACAACCCTTGGCCGGGGGGGGTCAGACACAACGGCAGTTGCCCTTGCCGCCGCAATTAAAGCTGACCGCTGCGAAATTTATACCGATGTGGACGGCGTCTACACGACCGACCCACGCATTGTCCCCAAGGCTCGCAAGATCAACCGCATCACCTATGAAGAGATGCTGGAGCTTGCATCCCAAGGTGCGAAAGTGCTGCAGACGCGCTCTGTCGAAATGGCCATGAACCACAATGTGCCGGTCATGGTCCTGTCCAGTTTTGAAGATAAACCCGGCACCCTGGTAGCCCACGAAGAAGTGGGGGAGAATGCGGATATGGAGAATGAGGTTGTCACCGGCATCGCCTACGACAAAAACGAGGCGAAGATCACCCTGGTCAATGTTGCAGACCAGCCGGGCATTGCCGCGTCGATCTTCGGCCCATTGTCCGAAGCTGAAATCAATGTGGACATGATTGTCCAGAACGTTTCGCCTGATGGCGAGACCACAAACATGACCTTCACGGTGACAGAGGCGGACTTCGACCGCGCCGTCGCCATGCTGGAAGGCCGCAAGGACGAGCTGCAATATCAGCAGATCTTGGCGGACCGGAATGTCGTAAAGATTTCCGTGGTCGGCGTCGGCATGCGCAGCCACGCGGGCGTCGCCCAGCGGATGTTCAGCGCCCTTGCAGAACGCAGCGTCAATATCCAGGTGATTTCTACGTCTGAGATTAAAGTCAGCGTGCTGATCTCTGAGGACTATCTTGAGCTTGCCTTGCGCGCGTTGCATACCGCTTACGGCCTGGACGCAACCGAATCACTGGAAGCCTGATGACCGCCATGACCCGCGCTGACGCCCTCGCCCATATCCAGACACTTTCTGAACGCGGCCGCGCGCTGCTGGGCGTTGAGCACGCCATTCTTGGCGGTGCCATGACCTGGGTATCTGAACGTAAACTCGTCGCCGCGATCTCAAACGCTGGCGGATTCGGCGTGATCGCATGCGGTGCCATGACGACGGCCCTACTGCGCACAGAAATTCAAGCGACCCAGGCCCTCACCAAGAAACCTTTCGGTGTGAACCTCATCGTTATGCACCCGGATTTGGATGCGTTGATCGAAGTCTGCGGCGAAGAGGGTGTTGGCTGCGTTGTGCTGGCGGGCGGAATTCCGCCGCGCAAAGCCATGCGCCGAGTAAAGGAACTGGGCGCCACACTGATTGCGCTGACGCCAGCCCTTGGGATCGCGAAGAAGCTTATACGTGACGGTGCCGATGCGCTCGTGATCGAAGGCACGGAAGCAGGCGGCCACATTGGCCCCGTCTCAACCTCCGTTTTGGCGCAGGAAATCCTGCCAAATGTGCAAGATGTTCCTGTGTTCGTTGCAGGCGGCATTGGTCGCGGTGAAGCGATGCTCTCATACCTGGAGATGGGTGCGGCAGGCTGCCAACTTGGCACCCGCTTCGTCTGCGCTTTAGAAAGCATCGCCCATCCAGACTTCAAGAAAGCCTTCTTTAAGGGCGCTGCCCGTGATGCGACAGCAAGCGTCCAAGTCGATCCACGTTTTCCAGTGATCCCTGTGCGCGCGTTGGCAAACAACGCCACTCGCAAGTTCGCTGAAACTCAACATGATGTGATCGCCCGCTGGCGTGCAGGCGAACTAGACCAAAAGGCAGCGCAGCTTGAAATCGAGCACTTCTGGGCTGGCGCACTCCGCCGCGCAGTGATTGATGGCGACGTAGAAAATGGCTCCCTGATGGCAGGGCAGAGCGTTGGCATGGTCACGGCTGAACAACCGACCGCAGAGATCATTCAATCCCTCGTCGACCAAGCAGCGGATGCGCTGATCCAACGCGCTGCCAGCGCCGCATAGGCGCGCGGTGGCAGAGGGAGAACAGACCGGCTGGCGTCATATGCTCCGCGCCGTTCGCGATGCCGTTGCTATGGATGCAACGGCTGCGGACCGGCTAAATCGCGCCGTTGCCGTGATCGCAGAAGCGCTCTCCGCAGACGTTTGCTCGCTTTACCTGCAACAGCGCGACGGGGCGATGATCCTGGCTGCCACCCACGGCCTCCGCCCGGACGCCGTGTTCCGCACGCGGCTTACCGGTGGTGAGGGCCTCGTCGGCGTCGCAGCAGCATCCCACCGCCCCGTCGCAATCCGAGATGTGCAGACCCACGAAGCCTTCGCTTACCGCCCAGAAACAGGCGAGGACCCATACAGCACCTTCTTGGGCGCCCCACTGCTACGCGGCGGCTCAGCCGCTGGTGTTCTCGTCATCCAGCATGCTGACGACCGATCCTATTCCGGCGATGACATTGAAGCCGTCGCCATTGTCGCAGCGCTCATGGCCGAAGTCGCGGCAGACCCAGATTTCGCAGCCTTTGTCGCCGCTGGGGCAGCAGCCCCAGCCGCACGGCTGACAGGCGCACGCCTCTCTCCAGGCCTAGCCATTGGCGTCGCAGCGCTGCGGGACCCACCATTGCCGATCCAGCGCATGGTGGCCGAGGACGAATCAGAAGAACTCCACCGCCTCGCCCAAGGCGCTGACCGCATGCGGAACGAGCTCGACACGCTGCTGGATGATCCAAGCCTGAACTATGCCGGTGAGCATCGGGATATCCTTGACGCTTTCCGCCTTGCCGCCAGTGATGATGGATGGATCCGCCGCATCCGCGCAGGCATCGCCAATGGCATGACGGCAGAGGTCGCCGCGCGCAGGGTACAGACCGAAGCGCGCATCCGCATGCGCCGGGCGCAGTCAGCCTATCTACGTGACCGGCTGGCGGATATGGACGATCTGGCAGGGCGGCTTGTCCGTGCCATCGCTGCCCAATCTGGCGATGATGGCATGCACGCCCTGCCGCCAAACGCTATCCTATTCGCCCATGCGCTGGGGCCAGCCGAAGTGCTGGAACTTGATCGGGATGCGCTGGCCGGACTGGTTCTAGAAGAAGGTTCAGCCTCCTCCCATGTCGCCGTCGTCGCCCGGGCACTTGGCATTCCGGCTATTGGCGGTACCGGCAATGCGCTGGCAGGCGTGCAGCCAGGCGACCCGATTGTATTGGATGCAGATCGCGGGCAAGTGCTGCTGCGCCCAGCCAATCAGGTCATGGCGAGTTTTGAAGCCGCTGTTGCCGCCAAAGCTGCCCGTAAAGCAAGCTATGCCTTCCTCGACAATGGTCCAAGCCGAACCCGAGATGGCGAAGGCATTGCAGTCCTCGCCAATGCGGGCCTGCTGCTAGATGTCGAATCTGCTGTGGCTGAGGGTGCGGAAGAAATTGGCCTGTTTCGGACCGAACTATCCTTCCTTGGCCGCGCTGGACTGCCGACAGCCGAGGAGCAGATCGCGCTTTACCGGGAAGTGCGTGAAATCGCTGGCGACAGAGCCATCGCCTTCCGCACGTTCGACCATGGCGGCGATAAAACCCCGGCGTCACTAGCCGGCGCGCGGGAAAACAACCCAGCCCTTGGCTGGCGTGCGCTCAGGATCGCGCTCGACATGCCGGAAACATTACGCAGCCAGCTTTATGCGCTCGCCGTCGCGGCATCAGATGGGCAGCTAGACGTTATGTTTCCAATGGCAGCAGAGGCAGCAGAGATATCTGCAGCGCGGGCCATATTGCGCGGTGCTCTGGAGCAGGCGGAAGCGGATGGTGCGGCACCCGCCAAAGTCCGGGTCGGTGTCGCGATTGAAACGCCATCACTGGTTTGGCAAGGGGAAACAGCCCTGCGCCGGGTCGACTTCGCGACGATCGGCACCAATGACCTGCTGCAGTTTGCCTTTGCCGCTGATCGCGATGGCGTGCGCATGTCTGAACGCTATGACGCGCTCTCCCCGCCAGCCCTAGCAATGCTGCGGCATGTGGTTCAGTCAGCGAAGCGCGCCAATACGCCGCTATCGGTTTGCGGGGAAATGGCGAGCGACCCACTGGCGGCAATTGCGCTGATTGGCCTTGGGGTCCGGCGATTGTCTGTAGCACCCGCTGCAGTCAAGCCAATCCGGGCGGTTGCGGCTAATATTGATGCTGCTGAAGCTGCGGTGCTGATTGAGGAGCTGATTGGCTCAGAGGAGCATAGCGTGCGTGATCAGGTACGGGAATTTGCTGAATCTGCGGATATCCCCATAGACGAACAGTATTAATCCGTTGCCGCGAGCCCCAGGGCATTGTAAAAATGGCTTTAACAAACGACAGGTACGATTGCTGTGGTCATCTATTTTGGATCGCAGCACCGCGGGGGCCGTAAGCTGTCAGCATAGCAATTTGTAGGTTTTCACGTGGCGGGTAAAAGCAACCTCAAACTATGGGTTGTCGCAGGGGACGCGAGTTTCGCGGGGCCTAAGCCTTTAGTGCTGCCCGGTGAATCTGTCGGTCTCTTCTTACGGTTGCTGCGTGAGCGTGCTGGCCTGACAGTCCAAGAAGCCGCCGCTCAGGTCCGTATCCGCGAAGCCTACATTCAAGCCATTGAAGATGATCGCTTCGAGTCGCTGCCTGGCCGGGCTTATGCGCAAGGCTTTGTGCGCGCCTATGCGGAATTCCTTGGTGCTGACGTCGAATCCACTGCCCGCGCAGCCGTAGACGACATCGGCAAACTTCCAGCACCGGCCCATCGCGCCCGCAAGCCTGAAACGGAACGCGCCTCTCGCGCAGCACCTCTAGCCGCCGCCGCTATCTGCTTGGCGCTTGCTGGCTATGTTTACTGGTATTTTGAGAACACCAAGTCTCGCTTCGAAGACGCCGCCCAGACCCTTGCCCGGGTCGACGCGCCGGACTTCGTCGAAGGCTCTGAGCCCCGCAGCACAATCGCTAGCGGCCCTTACCGCCCGTTCCCCGATGCCGTGCCGCCTTCTGAGCGCACGACCGTCGCGCGGGCCCAGGCGCCCGTGGCCAACCGCCAGACAAGCGGCGCACCTTTGCCACCGAGTCGCAGCAATCCTGGTGCGGTCCGCTATGCCGCCCCAGACCAACCACCTTCACGGCAACCCGGGACTGTGGGTGCCGTACCTTTGCCGGACTCCGGAATTCTCGCAGCCGGATTGCCTGAGCCAAGGCTCGCAGCGCCACAAGCCTCACCGCGTTGGTCCATTCCAGCTCCTGGCCCAGCCATGGCATCCACGGATGTTAGAGGCGCGCCGCGCTACAACGCCAATCCGGGCGCTGCCTATGCCGCGACTCCGCCCCATGCTTCGGGCCTCGTGGTGCTGCATGCAGTGGACGATACCTGGATTGAAATTAAGTCTGTAAAAACCGGACGGGTCATGTTCTCCCGCGTATTGCGCCAGGGCGAACGGTATTCCGCCCCTGATCGGCGCGGCCTGGTCATGACGACTGGCAATGCCGGTGGCCTTGAGATTCTGGTAGATGGCCGCACTGCGCCATCACTGGGCGGGCACGGCAAAGTCGTGCGTGACGTTAGCCTTGAAGGCCATGCCCTGCTGACCGATCGACATTAGCGACGGCATGTTTCGCGCGCGCCCCGCGTAAGCGGCGCCTGTTGCAGCCCGAACCCATTTTCGCCCCGGTTTGGCCTTTCTCAAAGCAACGTTATATATCCCTATAGCATCGCGCTAACATAGCGCCTCCACGATCCTCCAAGGGAACCAGCTTCATTATGAGCGTTCGGCCTTACCGCGACATTCACCGCCGTAAATCCCGTCAAATCATGGTTGGGAACGTGCCTGTCGGCGGCGATGCGCCGATCACCGTGCAGACGATGACCAACACTCTGACATCTGACCCCAAAGCGACCATCTCCCAGATCCGGGCGGCAGAAGACGCGGGCGTCGATATCGTGCGCGTCTCCTGCCCAGACCAGGAATCGACTGCGGCGCTTAGGGAAATCGTTGACGGTTCTAATGTGCCGATTGTGGCGGATATCCACTTCCATTACCGCCGCGCCATTGAAGCAGCGGAAGCAGGCGCTGCCTGCCTACGCATTAACCCCGGCAATATCGGATCCTCGGAGCGCGTGCGGGAAGTCGTGCAGGCCGCAAAGGATAACGGCTGTTCCATGCGGATCGGTGTTAACGCTGGCAGCCTCGAGAAAGAACTGCTGGACCGATATGGCGAGCCCTGCCCCGAAGCACTGATTGAAAGCGCGCTGACCCACGCCAAAATCCTGGAAGACCACGACTTCCATGAATTCAAAATCAGCGTCAAAGCCTCTGATATCTTCTTGGCCGTCGCAGCCTATCAAGGCCTAGCGGATGCCTGTGATTATCCGCTGCATCTTGGCATCACGGAAGCTGGCGGCTTGCGCACCGGCACAGTGAAAAGCGCCATCGGCATCGGATCCATGTTGTGGGCTGGAATTGGCGATACGATCCGAGTGTCGCTGTCCGCCGATCCGGTTGAGGAAGTCAAAGCCGGGTTTGAGATGCTGAAAGCGCTTGGCCTGCGCCATCGCGGCGTCAACGTCATTTCCTGCCCATCCTGCGCCCGCCAGCAGTTCGACGTAATCAACACCGTGACAGTGCTGGAAGAACGCCTCGCCCATATCGCGACGCCAATGACTGTCTCCGTGATCGGTTGCGTCGTTAACGGCCCCGGCGAAGCACGGGAGACGGACTTAGGCGTTACCGGCGGCGGCAAGGGCACGCATATGGTTTATGTCGGCGGCCTGCCAGACCATCGCATTACCGATGTTGATCTGGTCGACCATCTGGTTGAGCAGATTGAGCAGAAAGCCCGTGAGATCGACGCTGAGCGTGCTGCCGTCGCAGCTGAGTAATTGTCTGAATTAGTATATCATACTGGAAGGTATGTCCGTCATGTCCGTTCGCCCAGTCCGCGGAACCGTTGATCTGTTTCCTGACGATTCGCGCCGCCACCGCCGCGTCTCCGAGACTGCGCGTGAGTTGGCGGAGCGGTACGGCTTCGGCGAAATGAACACGCCCATCTTTGAATTCACGGACGTATTCGCACGGACCCTTGGCGATGTTTCCGACGTTGTGACCAAGGAGATGTATACGTTCGAGGATCGTGGCGGCGAACGCCTCACGCTGCGTCCAGAAAATACGGCCGGCGTCATGCGGGCCTATATCTCGGCCAAACTGCAAAACGCACTGCCACTGAAATACTTCTATTCCGGCCCCATGTTCCGATATGAGCGCCCGCAAAAGGGCCGCCAGCGCCAGTTCCATCAGATCGGGGTCGAGCTGTTTGGCGTTCCTGGCCCTGCTGCCGATGTGGAAGTGATCGCGCTTGGCGCCCAAGTGTTGGCCGCATTCAATATGCTTGACCAAACGGTTCTGCACCTGAACACCCTTGGCGATACGCCGAGTCGCGACGCATACCGCGCAGCACTCATCGACTATTTCTCCGGCCATAAAGACCAGCTTTCCGACGACAGCCTGAGCCGGTTGGAGAAGAACCCGCTGCGCATCCTCGATTCGAAGGACAAAAGCGACCGCGCCGTTGTGGAAGCGGCGCCCGTATTCGACGATTATTTGACCAGCGAAGCCGCAGATTTCTTCGCCGAAGTGCGCCAAGGCCTGGACGATTTGGGCGTCGCCTATATCCGTGACCCACGCTTGGTGCGTGGCCTGGACTATTATTGCCACACTGCGTTCGAGTTCGTGACAGATGCACTAGGCGCTCAAGGCACCGTCATTGGCGGCGGTCGATATGACGGGCTGGCTGAGATTATGGGCGGGCCTGCGACTCCAGGCGTTGGCTGGGCTGGCGGTATCGAGCGCCTGGCCATGCTGGCTGACCAGACCATGGAAGAACAGGAGGCACCGCGCCCAGTTGCACTGGCGCCCATCGGCGACGCGGCGGATCGACGGCTCCGGCAATTGGCCTATGAACTGCGCGGCGCTGGGATCGCAACCGATATCGGCTATTCCGGAAATTTGAAGCGCCGCATGGCTCGCGCCGCTAAGGTGAACGCCCACACCGCCGTCATCCTTGGTGATGATGAGCTTGAGAAAGGCGTGGCCACACTTCGCGATATGGAGTCTGGCGAGCAACAGGAAGTACCACTTGATGGAATTGCCGCAGCGTTGGCGGCCAGGTCATGAGTTTCGACGAAAAGCTTCAGCAAGTCCTCGAGCGGGTCGATGAACTTTCGTCCCGCATGGCGAGCGAAACATTCGATGCAGACGATTTCGCCAATCTCAGCCGCGAATATAGTGAGCTTGAGCCGGTCGCGGAGGCGGTGCGTGCGCTGATGGCGCGCAAGGAGGAATTGGCTGGCCTTGGGGAAATTCTAACTGACCCCGACTCCGACAAAGAAATGCGCGATCTAGCGGCGATGGAGCAATCGGAGCTGGCGAAGCAGATAACGGCTGCAGAGCACGACGTGCGGATTGCGCTCCTGCCCAAGGATGTCGACGACGAACGGAACGCCATTCTCGAAGTACGCCCTGGCACTGGCGGGGATGAGGCCGCCCTTTTCGCCAGCGAACTGTTCCGCATGTATCAGCGCTATGCCGAAAGTGTGGGCTGGAAGTTTGAAACACTGTCCTTCAGTGAAACGGAGCTTGGCGGGCTTAAGGAAGGCATCGCAGAGATCGGCGGGCGCGGCGTGTTCGCGAAACTGAAATTCGAATCGGGCGGACATCGCGTGCAGCGCGTCCCAGTGACGGAAACCGGCGGTCGAATCCACACGTCTGCCGCGACCGTGGCCGTCCTCCCGGAGGCCCAGGAGGTCGACATTCAAATTGAGACACAGGATCTCCGTGTAGATACCTTCCGCGCGCAAGGTGCAGGTGGGCAGCACGTGAATACGACCGACTCGGCAGTGCGCATCACGCATATTCCAACCGGCACCGTCGTTAGCCAGCAGGATGAGAAGTCTCAACATAAGAATCGCGCCAAAGCGATGACCATTCTCCGCTCGCGCCTCTATGAAGCCGAACGTGAGCGCCAAGCCAACGAACGGGCAGAAGATCGCCGCAGCCAGGTCGGGTCCGGGGATCGGTCTGAGCGGGTGCGTACCTATAATTTCCCGCAAGGCCGTGTCACAGATCATCGGATTAATCTGACACTCTATAAGATCGACCAGATCATCACTGGTCCCGGCCTCTCGGAAGTGATTGATGCGCTCGTTGCTGAAGATCAGGCCACCCGCCTCGCAGATATGGACTGATGCCGGGACAAACGCTGTCTGGCGACTGGCTCCGCGAAGCCGCCGCAGCCCTTCACGGCGCAGACGTGCCGCGCGCCATGGCGGAAGCCCGAGCGCTGCTGGCGAGCGCTACCGGCAAGACGGCGTCATTTCTGTTCGCCCATCCAGAACGCGCTTTGACTGCCTCAGAGCAGACCCAAGCCGACGCAATCCTCATTCAACGCATCGACGGTGCACCGCTTGGGCGTATTTTGGGCGTCAAAGAGTTTTGGAGCCTGCCGTTCTTGCTCTCTAATGAGACGCTAGAGCCGCGCCCGGACACCGAAACCATTGTCCAGGCGGCACTCGACCATGCCCCCTCTGCTAAGCCATCTGTATTGGATCTTGGGACAGGTACGGGCTGTATTCTGTTGTCCGTCCTGCATGACCTGCCGGGCACGACAGGCGTTGGCGTAGACCGCAGCCTTGGCGCTCTCAGAACAGCCAGCGCCAATGCGGAAGCCCTCGGCCTTCAGGACCGGGTCGCGTTCATGGCAGGCGATTGGGGGGCGGCGCTTCAGTCAGGGGCCGCTGACCTCATTATTTCCAACCCGCCATATGTTGCGACCCAGCACGGCCCAGCGCCGGATTCCGCCACGGCACTGCATGATCCAGAACTCGCACTGTATGCCGGAGCAGACGGCCTGAGCGCCTATCGCGATATCCTGCCAGACCTGCCCCGGCTACTGGCGCCCAGCGGCGTAGCCGTGCTCGAAATCGGCATTGACCAGATGCTGCAAGTCCGTGCGCTCGGCGAACAAGCAGGGTTAGAATGGATCGAAGCGCGCCCTGACCTCGCCGGCATTCCCCGTGCGGTAATCTTTCGCGGAACTGCCAATAAATAAAAGCCTTGGCAAAGCCTGGGTTTTAGGCTTACTTACATATGCATCGGTTAAAGCATACATGCTTCCGGTGCAGTCGATCCGTTGCACAGATTTGATGTCTCCGCCGCTTCAGGCTCTTGTCTGCAGTAGCAAAGAACGATGACAGTGCGCGTTTGCGACTATCCCCGCCAACCATTGCGGAAATTCAACATGAATCAGCGTCGTTCCCGTGGTCGGAACAATAACAATAACGGCAGTAATAATAATAATAATTCTGGCGGTAATCGCGGTGGGCGCCCTAGCCCCCGCAACCAGTCGTTCGACAGCAATGGCCCAGAAGGCCGGGTGCGCGGTTCCGCGACCCAGGTGCTGGAGCGGTACCTTGCCCAAGCGCGGGACGCACAGACTGCCGGCGATGGCGTCCTTGCAGAAAACCTGTTTCAACATGCCGAACATTATTACCGTGTTCTGAGCGCCCATACCGCCCAGGCTGAGCAGCAGCAGCGTGAACGCGCGCAATATGAAGATCGTCGCGGCAATCGTAACCAGGGTGATGGCGAAAACGCCGAGTCCGGAGATCGCGACCAAGGCCGTGAGCAGGGCAGAGATCAAGCCAAGGATCAGGGGCGCGACCAAAACCGCGATCAGTCACGAGAGCAAGGCCGTGACCAAAATCGCGATAACGCCCGGGATGACCAGGACCGGGACAGCCAGAATCGAGATGGCCAGAACAGAGACGGCCAGAACCGGGCACCGCAGAATCAGGAGCCCGTCGCAGCCGAAATTGCTGATGACAAGGCTGCCGCCGAGTCGCCAAGTGCTACAGCCGAAGTTCAGGCAAAGCCCGAACCACAGAAAACTGTGGAAGCGCCTGTCGTTGAGGCTGCAGAAGCACCGCCGCCAGCGCCACGCCGTCGCCGTGCGCCACGGGCGAAACCAGCACCGGCAGAACCCGTCGAAACCGCTCAAGCCGACAACGGCATTGACGCTGCTTTCTTGAAAGCAGAGCCAAAACCACGCCGTCGCCGCAAGCCTGCAGCGGAAGTAGACGCCGCAGATTGACGCATAACCCGCCGAAGACAGCAGAATCTCCGGCCAAAACCCTTGACTGTTATGGCTTTGAGCCGTATACACCACCGCTTCTGAGTTCCACTGACATGCACCGTGAGACGTTAAATGGCCAACAGCAAACAAGCTGAAAAACGCATTCGCCAAACCAGCCGGCAGACGGCTGTCAATCGTATGCGGGTCAGCCGCTACCGCACCTACGTGAAAAAGGTCGAGTCGGCGCTTGAAGCGGGCGACAAGTCCAACGCGCAGACAGCGCTTAAAGAAGCGCAGCCGATCATGCACGGCGCGGTCACTAAGGGCATCATGCACCGTAACACGGTGAATCGTAAGCTTTCCCGCCTGGCAAAGCGCGTTAACGCAATGGCATAGTCGCCGTTTCAAATTGCGACTTTTAAAACGCCGGGGCTTGCTCCGGCGTTTTTGCGTTCAGATGGTACTAAGGACTTTTTCCACAGATTAAAGGACTTGGCCCGAGTCCCAACGCGGCAATCAGAGTCAAGCTTAGAATTTGCCTGAATCGCGATTATCTTCGTTGCAGCCGCCCATCATCCTAGATAGTCTGACTTTGCTTCGGGTGATGCCGATGCAATAATAATTAAGAAACGGCACGGACGACTGGGATTAAAACAACACGGTTACCCGCTAGGTGAAGTTTGCTTGAAGCATTCATCACGACCATTTGAGTAACAATATTGTTTCCTAAAGTACCGGTATAAAATCAATTGCTAATGACCTGTGTTATTAGCAAAAATGCCAATGGTGGCAGTAAATTCGGGGGCGATTTTACTATGACTAAGGCTTATACTGGCGATTTGACGCCAGCGCAGGCATGGAAATTGTTGGGCCAGGATGGCCAAGCGGTTCTCGTCGACGTGCGCACACAAGCAGAATGGCAATTTGTTGGATTACCTGACGCCAGCAGTCACCGACGTGACGCTGCACTTATCGCTTGGCAGGTTTATCCTGATATGAGTATCAACCCAGAGTTTATCGAAACACTCGCCGAAGCTGCGCCTGATAAGGCTGCGCCGGTCATGTTTCTGTGCCGGTCAGGCGTCCGCTCCCAGGCAGCGGCCAGCGCCGCCACGGCAGCAGGCTATGCCAAAGCCTACAATATTTCAGAAGGCTTCGAAGGCAATCCAAATGCCTATCAACAACGTGGCAAAGTCGGCGGCTGGAAGGTCGCTGGCTTGCCCTGGCGGCAGGGATAACGGCAATGGCGAGTCTTGAAGAACGCAGAAATGCCGAGTGGGCCCGGATTCGCGGTCGTCTTCGCGCCGATTTTGGCGATGGTGTATTCCGCAGCTGGCTCCGCCCGCTGACCCTCACCGCCGTTGACGATACCTCGGTCACCATGTGCGTGCCGACCCGATTCGTCCGCGACCGCGTGAACACTCTCTATGGTGATCGCTTGCGTGAGCTGTGGCGGGCGGAAGACGACGCGATTACCGGCATCGATATCGATGTTTCACCCGAGACGGCTGGCCGCAAGCCAAGCCTTATCGCAGCCCCGCCGCCAGAGCCGGAAGAAGTGGACGACTCGGCAGAGGCGCTGCTGGACAATAGCTGGTCAGACGGCGTCGCATCGCCACTGGATCCGCGCCTGTCGTTTGACGCGTTTGTGGTTGGAAAACCGAATGAATTCGCGTTCGCGGCTTGTAAGCGCGCGGCAGAAACAGAGAAACCTGCGTTCAACCCGCTGTTCCTTTATGGCGGCGTAGGGCTCGGCAAAACTCATCTCATGCTGTCTCTTATACACATCTGACGCTGCCGACGAA
>OJHK01001026.1_pt1 | contig 14359 bp, 14 predicted proteins | sample 1595161 | NCBI WGS metagenome assembly OJHK01 (sample SAMN05416842, study PRJEB24817) | seawater metagenome | isolation source: Sea water | place: Canada:Atlantic | collected 2013-07 | reverse complement strand
GGTCTCGTGGGCTCGGAGATGTGTATAAGAGACAGGTTCTACATACTACAATAATAAATAACATTAAAAAGCCTTAGTACTTTTTTAAAAAGGCTAAGGCTTAAATAGTAGTGTGCTTTAAAATTACCGTTATGTAATTACTTAGCTAACTTGTTCAAATTAGTTATTTAATTTAACAACTAATCCAGAAAATAAACGATAGGTCGCTGGATAAATACCACTGGGTTCGAGAAAATCTTGATAGTGCTCTGTCATTTTAAACCACTTATCTTTTCCTGACAGACCTCTATTTTGTTTTTCTGCTAAATGATTTGCACCCAAGCCTTTTAATTCACGTGCTAAATGAATCACGTTTTGATATTCCAATACGATATCTTGACACTTTTGTTCTACCAATTTACCGTTTTCATTATTGAATAAAGTATTAAGCTCTGTAACCGTTTTAAAATCGATAACGTGTTGGTCATTATCTACTTGTTTCCAAGATGATTTCAACTCGTGTAATGTGCCATCGACTAACGTGGTAAAAATAAGTAATCCACCTGGCTTTAAAACTCTTAACATTTCAGTAATAGCTTCATCCAATGGATCAAACCATTGGATGACTAAATTTGAATAAATGAAATCTATACTATTATCTCGAAGAGGTAATTTATGCGCATCGGCTTCTAACCAAACTATTTTTTTATTACGCTGTTCTTTAGCAAAGTTGAGCATCTCATGTGAAATGTCCAAACCAATAACTTGGTTATAAGTACCGGCTAATAAGTCTGTAAAAAAGCCCGTTCCCGATCCTAAATCTAATACGGTCAGATCATGACGATTCGGTAACCAAGGCATTAAATGCTTACCGGAAAAACGTTGCAATCTTGCTGATACATCATAAGATTTACTAGCAGATCCGAAACTTTTACCAATTTTTACTCTGTTTGTATTTTTATGTTCTGTTTGAACCATTAAGCTATTGCCTTATTAATGCATTCTGCTAAATATCTGATATCTTTAATGTTATGGTTCGCGCAAACGGTAACGCGTAACCTAGAGCTGTTAACAGCAACCGTTGGCGGCCTTATCGCTGTCAACCAAATGCCTCGTTTTTTGAGCTTATCACTCAACATAAGGGCTTTTTTCTCATCGCCAATTATTATGGCATGAATTGACGATTCTGTGGAGACTAACTCAATTTCTGGGGCTAATAACTTGCCAAACAATGTGCTCAATTCACTGATTTTTTCTCTGCGCCATTGCTCTTTTTTAACAAGCTCAATGCTTTTTCTCGTCGCCCATGCAATAGCAGGAGAGATTGCAGTAGAGTAAATATAGTGACGAGAAAAGTTAACCATATACTCGTGCAGATCTTCATTACAAGTCAAAAATGCGCCACTGGTGCCAATGGCTTTCCCCATGGTCGCCATCGTAATATCTATATCAGCAAAGTAATTACTGCCCTGTCCTTCGTTACCAATGACACCAACACTGTGAGCATCATCTAAATAAAGCCAGGCATGTTGTGATTTGGCAACTTGTTCAAGTTCTAATACTTTAGCTTGGCAACCATCCATGCTAAAAACGCCTTCAGAGGCAATGAGTTTATTTGGGGACTTGGTGGCTTTAGTTAGCAAGGTTGTTAAATGTTCAATGTTGTTATGATTAAACCGTTTTACCTTTGCTTTACTATGGTAGGCACCATCAATCATAGATGCATGACTGAGTTTATCTAGATAAAAGTGGCTTTCTTCATTTTTTCCTAATGCTTGAAAGAGCGCTAGGTTAGCAGCAAAGCCACTCGAGAATAATAAACATTTAGGTTTGTTTAACCACTGACAAATATCAGCTTCTAATGCTTGGTGAGCATAATGGTAGCCAGTAACTAAACTAGAGCTACTTGAACAAACGCCAAATTTGTCAGCCCCTTCTTGTAGTGCCTTATTTATCTCAATATGATTATTTAAACCTAAATAATCATTAGATGAAAAATTTAGATATGACTCACCATTGATAATAATTTCATTACTTTGGCTTGTTGTACTATTACAAACCAACTGACGATATCGCGACTTAGCTTTTTGCTCAATGACATCATGTTGAATAAAATCAAAATTCATAATGAAAATCTACTTAAATGGATAAGCTTAACAAGGGGATAGCGAGTATAATCGTTATCATTTTAATGATAACGATTATACCTAAGTTACCTGAAAATGCGAGTTTCAGAATGACTGTGCAATTCATGAGCGAAGTTCATCTTTTTATGGCTAGTTCCTTAAAAAGATAGTTAACGAATCTATGGTTTACTCAGACATAGTCGTAAGGCTGGTTAAAACAGGTCTTATGCTGATGCGTTGTAAAATAAATCACTATTTTGCTGGTCAACAATCGCTGTTTTAAGAATTTTGTCAGATAGCTCAGTATCGCCAGCGACTGTTTCAGTATTGATGCCGAGTTTTTCAAACAAAGCAATATCTTGGTTCGTTTCAGGATTTTCAGCGGTAAGCAATTTGCAGCCATAAAATATTGAGTTAGCGCCTGCAAGGAAACACATAGCTTGCATCTGCTCATTCATCGCTGTACGTCCTGCAGATAATCGAACATGACTATTTGGCATCATGATACGAGCAACAGCTATACAACGGATAAAATCAAAACTTTCTAAATCATCAATATCAGCTAAAGGTGTCCCTTCTACTTTAACTAACATGTTAATTGGCACACTTTCAGGTTGTGGACTTAAGTTAGCAAGCTGTATTAACAAAGATGACCGATCAACTGCTTTTTCACCCAGTCCAACAATTCCGCCACTACATACTTTCATACCGGCGCTACGAACATTGCTCAAGGTGTCTAGTCTATCTTGAAAAGTACGGGTTGTGATTATCTGATTATAATGCTCAGGAGACGTATCTAAGTTATGGTTGTAATAATCTAAACCAGCACCGTTTAATTGATCAGCTTGATCACCTGATAACATACCTAATGTCATGCATGTTTCCATACCAAGTGCTTTAACACTTTTAACCATATCAAGTACATAAGGCATATCGCGTTCTTTAGGGTTACGCCAAGCAGCGCCCATACAAAAACGTGTTGATCCCATTTCTTTGGCTCTTTGTGCCGCTTCTAATACTTTTTCTACCGCTAATAAACTTTCTTTTTCTAAGTCAGTTTTATTACGTGCACTTTGAGAGCAGTATTTGCAATCCTCTGGACAAGCACCTGTTTTAATAGATAATAAAGTACTAACTTGTACTTCATTAGGATTAAAGTTCTCTCTATGAACCGTTTGCGCTTTGAACATAAGGTCATTAAAAGGCATAGCAAATAAAGCTTCTACTTCTTTTATATTCCAATTATGGCGAACGATAGAGTGTAACGACTGTGATTGTACGGCTTCTGACATGTTTAAATCTGACATAGAACTCAATTGCATCTAATTAACTTAACGAGTAGTCTAGCCAGACTACTCATGATGTCAACGATTAATAACTTCTTTGGTTAACAAATGCACAATAAACATACAAATATAACTCCATCAGAACAAAATTCTCTTTTACGCTTTGATAAAGAAAACGTTTGGCATCCTTATACTTCGATGTCAGCGCCTTTACCCAGTTATTTGGTGGATAGTGCACACGGTGTAAATATTAATTTAGCCAGTGGTGAACAACTCATTGATGGCATGTCGTCGTGGTGGTCTGTTTTACATGGTTATAATCACCCGACATTAAACAAGGCCCTTCAAGATCAAGCGTCAAAAATGTCGCATGTGATGTTTGGTGGGTTAACCCATCAAAGTGCGATTACTTTATGCGAAAAGTTAATTAATCTGACCCCAGAAGGTTTAGATAAAGTCTTTTTGTCTGATTCTGGTTCAGTCAGTGTTGAGGTAGCAATGAAAATGGCGCTTCAGTATCAACACGCAGTCGCTGAAAAAAAGAAGGCTACGTTAACTAAAACAAAGTTGCTCACGGTTAAAAATGGTTATCATGGGGATACCTTTGCGGCAATGTCAGTTTGTGATCCTGTTACTGGTATGCATCAGATATTTGAACAAGTATTAATGCAGCACTATTTTGCGCCTGCACCTTCAATTAAGTTTGGTGAAACATGGTCTACTGATGATATTACTGAACTGACAGCCTTATTTTCCCAGCACCATAATGAAATCGCCGCATTTATTATCGAGCCAATCGTGCAAGGTACCGGAGGAATGCGCTTTTATCACCCTGAATATTTAAAAGCCTGTCGTTTACTTTGTGATGAATATGATGTGTTGCTTATCGTTGATGAAATTGCCACTGGCTTTGGAAGAACCGGCAAACTGTTTGCTTGTGAATGGGCAGACATCAGCCCAGATATTATGTGTTTAGGTAAAACCTTAACAGGTGGCTATATTACCCTAGCCGCAACATTATGTACTACACACATTGCACAAACCATTAGTGAAGGCGCGGCGGGGTGTTTCATGCATGGGCCTACTTTTATGGGGAACGCCCTCGCCTGCGCTGTTGCCAATGCGAGCATCGATTTATTATTAGCAAATGATTGGCAGTCTCAAGTAAAAGCTATTGAAAATACCCTTGTTAACCATCTCAAGCCTTTAGCAAGTCATGCAAGAGTAAAAGATACCCGAGTTCTGGGTAGTATTGGCGCTATTGAGTGTAAGCAAAACGTCAACGTAGCGCAGATACAAAAACGTTTTGTTGAATTAGGTGTTTGGATAAGACCCTTTGGTCAACTTATCTATATCATTCCACCTTTGATTATAACTACTGAGCAAATAACGATATTGGTTAATGCCATGGCAACGGTTTTAGATGAAGATGAGTGTTTTAATTAAAGCTTTCAGGGGCTTTCGTTGTTAATTTGATTAATGACTTATGTTAAATGAGATGATGTTTAAATGAAGTAATAGTTAAAGATACAGTAATTTTTACATCGATATTACTGTGCTTTAACCAATATATAGACTAACCACGTTAGGTTAACCGCTAATAAAAACATCAAATTACCCAGTGGAGCGTCACTGCGGCGTCGACTACGGTATTTATCTGTCATCAGGGCTAAGTAGCTACCTAGTGCACTTAGCCATAACAATATATAGAGATAACCAGTTAATGGCGTTAACCAAAATTGACGAATTTCAATGTCATAATAGCGCAGCACACCATAATCTTTATCTGGTGCAGCGTAATAAGACATCACCAGTGCAATTATAAAAAGCAGCCAACTCAGTAGAACTAAGGCTATTTGCGTGTAACTCCAAAAATCTGTCGCTACTCGCCTGTCAGCTTTTTGCTTTATATTAGTGTGATCGTCACTATGTTGTTTCATTGCCGCTGCTTTCATCCGTTTATGCGCTTTATACTACTATAGCAAAGGGATAATTAATTAACCCTATGGCTTTTTGTTATTGTTCATTGCAATTAAGCATTGCAATTCAGCCTTGTCACGGTAACATATCACCCCATTTTCAGCATAATGCCATTTAGTTTAATTTTATCCCTCACTTAGCGTAAAAAGGGAGCAAGTAAATTACTGGTATAACGCAATTTCAATCAATTACATAAGAATAAGAGGTCATTAAATGTCAGTTATAGCAATTACTGATGTATTAGCAGGTAACTTCCCTGTTAATGAGAGCATTACCGTCCACGGTTGGATCAGAACACGCCGTGACTCAAAAGCTGGTATTTCATTTTTAGCATTACATGACGGTTCATGTTTTGATGCTATTCAAGCCATTGTGCCTAATGAACTCGACAATTATGAAAGCGATATTCTTAAATTAACGACTGGCTGTTCTGTAAAAGTTACGGGGATTTTGGTTGAATCTCCAGGTAAAGGACAAGCTTTCGAAATTCAAGCTACAGCAGTAGAAGTATTAGGTTTTGTTGAAGACCCTGATACTTACCCAATGGCAGCTAAGCGTCATAGTATTGAATTTTTACGTGAACAAGCACATTTACGTGCTCGTACCAACATAGGTGGCGCCGTTACACGTGTACGTAACTGTTTAGCCCAAGCTGTGCATAGATTTTTGCATAGCAAAGGATACTTCTGGATTAGCACACCGCTTATTACAGGTAGTGATTGTGAAGGTGCTGGCGAGATGTTCCGTGTAAGTACACTAGACATGGAAAACTTACCACGTAACGATGAAGGCAAAGTGGATTACAATAAAGATTTTTTTGGCAAAGAGACGTTTTTAACGGTATCGGGTCAATTAAACGTAGAGACTTATTGTAACGCGTTATCAAAAGTATATACTTTCGGCCCTACTTTTAGAGCAGAAAACTCTAATACTACCCGTCACTTAGCTGAGTTTTGGATGGTTGAGCCTGAGATCGCTTTTGCTGATTTATCAGACGCGGCAGATTTAGCAGAAGAAATGCTTAAATACGTATTTAAAGCGGTACTTGAAGAGCGTCCAGATGATATGGCTTTCTTTCAACAACGTGTAGATAAGACTGTTCTTGACCGCTTGAATTCAGTAATCAATACTGACTTTGTTCGCCTTGATTATACTGATGCTATTACTATATTAGAAAACTGCGGCAAGAAATTTGAGAACCAAGTATCTTGGGGCGTAGATTTAAACTCTGAACATGAGCGTTACTTAGCTGAAGAGCATTTTAACGGTCCAGTTGTTTTACAAAACTATCCGAAAGATATTAAATCATTCTACATGCGTTTAAATGATGACGGTAAAACGGTTGCTGCTATGGATATTTTAGCGCCCGGTATTGGCGAGATCATTGGTGGTAGCCAACGTGAAGAACGTCTTGACGTATTAGATAGTCGTTTAGAAGAAATGGGCTTAGATATTGCTGATTACGGTTGGTATAGAGATTTACGTCGTTACGGCACAGTGCCTCATTCTGGTTTTGGTTTAGGTTTTGAACGTTTAGTAGCGTATGCAACAGGTATGCAAAACGTACGTGACGTAATTCCTTTCCCAAGAACGCCTAACAACGCCGCGTTCTAATTAAACATTACGTTAAAGTTAAATGTTAACGACGAAAAAGGCGACATTATGTCGCCTTTTTTATTGCCTAATTTTACAGGATAAACTGCCAATGGAAACTACTGCCAATAAGTCACCTTATCTTGATAATCTTTTGCGGGTTTGGTGTTACATTCTTTCTTTGGGGTGCCTATATATAAAAATCCGGCAATATCATTGCCCGCTTCAAGGCCTAAACCTTGTTTAACCGTTTCATTATATGCCAGATCACCTGTGCGCCACATAGCACCATAACCTAGTGAGAATGCAGCCATTTGCATTGCATGAGCACAACAGCCAGCAGTAATTAACTGTTCTTGCAGTGGTACTTTATTATGTTCAACATACTGTGTTGAGATAACAATAATCATTGGTGCTCTAAATGACATCTTAGCTACTTTCGCCATTTTTTCATTTAAGGCTTGTTCATCGATGCTAATACCTTCGAGTAATCCTGTTTGGTTAGCAAGGTTGCTAGTTGTTGCTTCTACGTAAATATCACTTAATCGTTGTAAGCCTTGTCCAGTAATCACATGAAAATGCCAAGGTTTTAATCCACCGTGGTCAGGCACTCGCATACCTGCTGATAATAATGTAGTTAAATCTGCTTCATTTGGCGCAGGCTCTGTTAAAACTGGCGTTGACTGTCTTTGTAATAATAATTCAATAGCGTCCATAAAATACTTCTAACAAGTGGTTATTGCTAAAGTTTATCGTTAACTTTGCGCTTGTGCAAATCATAACAATTCACATTAAACATCATGTAATGGTTTTTATCCTTGACTTAAATTTAGTCAACCGCCAATATGAAACGTAAATAAACTGTAAATCATGACTCAAGATAAAATAAGATTACTTAAACGATGAAAAGCACCCTACTCGCCATGACATATACTCGAGCCCATAAAGCAATAGCTATTAGCTGTCTGTTTGTGGTCAATCGATTGTGGCTAGTTAAGAGCCAGTCAAATTGGCCTTCCCTCTGCGATGCATTGAAAAATCATAATTAATCACCTTATTAATTAGTTCACTTTTAAAGCCGCAGAAATTACCTCTTGCGGCTTTTTTGTTTCTAGATTATTCCTGACAAAAAAACGCAACAATCTGCTGGATATCAAACAAGCTTGTTAGTTCGTTTGGTCTTTACTTTAAAACATCACGATAAAGCATATCGTCAACTTAGAAATTTTAAACGTAAAAAAGGGAGAGAGAAATGTCAGTGTCAATTGCCTATTTGGCGGTACTATTAATATGGTCTACCACGCCATTGGGTATAGTGTGGAGTAGTGAATCAATTAATCCGAGTTTAGCGGTATTACTTAGAATGCTGATTGCCCTAGTGCTTGGTGCTCTTGTGATTAAAGTACGTAGTATTCATATTCCTTGGCACAAACAGGCATTAAAGCTATATAGCTTCTCAGCGTTGGGTATATTTGGTGGCATGCTCTGTTCTTATCTATCTGCCGCTTATTTATCGTCTGGCATTATTTCGTTGGTCTTTGGCTTATCACCCGTTATATCGGCATTATTAGCAAAGAAAATATTAGCAGAGCCCAATATAAGTGCTATGCGTAAATTTTCTATGGTTATTTCGTTAGTTGGTTTAGCGGTTGTTTGCTCTGATAACTTTACCTTAGCGGATGATGGTATTTACGGCATCATTTTTATATTAATGGCAGTATTTTTCTTTAGTTTAAGTGGTGTATTGGTTAAGAGTGTTTCACTCGCAATTCACCCGTTAGCAACAACAGTAGGCGCATTATCGGTTGCCACTCCTTTGTTTCTAGTAAGTTGGATAATACTCGACGGCACTTTACCAATTGAAACTTGGCAAGCAAGGTCACTTTGGGCAACAGCATATTTAGGGGTGTTCGGTTCATTGATTGGTTTTTATGCTTACTTTACCGTATTACAAAAGTTATCAGCCAGTAATGTCACCTTAATTACATTAATTACGCCTGTGATTGCCTTGACCTTAGGGGCAGTATTAAATGGTGAGACTATCAATGATAAGTTGATATTAGGTGCTTTTATGGTGCTATTGGGATTAACTATTTATCACTTTGGCCATTTACTGCCACGCTTTAAAAAGAAGGGGCTCAGCCGTTAGTTGCCCGATAACTACTCTGCTATTGATATATAAAGTATCTAGGTGTTAGTGTTTTAGTGACGGATATAAAAAAAGCTGAACAGAATTTTTTCTGTTCAGCTTTTATTAATAAATTAGAAGATATGGTTATCTAATCAAATATACAATTAAGTATTATAAGACTAGTTAACATAGACCCAGCTAACTAAAGCGCTTCTCTTCTATCAAAAATCGTTTAGCAACAAAATGATCAACGCTGGTGTAGCGTCCGGCGCCAATGAAGAATAACGCAAGTAACATGATGAAGTATGTGGTTGAAAACTCTATACCGTTGTTCAGCACTACAATATTACCCTTTTCATATAACCAATCAGTATTGCCATTTTCTTCAATCAACTCACGCATTTTTTCAAGACGGGTAGCCGTTTGCTCACTGTTATCTAAACTAGCTTGTGCACTATCAACACCAAGCCAAATTGCAACTTTAGCTGGACTAATATCACTGTTGGTCGGCGTGATGGCAAACCAACCATTGTCAGCATGAACAGTTGTAGCGGCGACGATCATGGTAAACATTAAAGGAATGCTAATTAAACGTGTTAACGCGCCAAATAATAACAACCAACCACCAAAAAACTCTACCAAGATAACTAAATTAGCTAATAAAGCTGGAAATGGCAGTCCTAAACCCCAATCACTATTGCCAAACCAGGCAATTATATTAGGGTCAGCCATAATGGCACTAAACCCTGTGACCTCTTCATTGAGTAATTGAGTTTTACTAAAACCAGCCATGATAAATACGGGGGCAAGGTATAGCCTTAATAATAAAGCGGGGATACCGTCAAAATTTTTGAGCTGTGTTAAAAAGCTTTGGTAGTAATACTGTAGTCTTTGCATAGTGGATATCTTTTAATAAAAATTATGATTAATAATAAGAACGTTAAAACCTATAAAGTCTTTCAAAACATCTTTCACAAAGTATTAAAAGTTTTATAAATAGTTGTAAAAAGGCAATTGCCATAAATAGTTACAATCTAGCCTAGGTCATATGTTAAGTTTTGGTAAACATTAGGGTAGTATAGCTCTGAGTTTTCAATTTAATCAATTTAAGATAAATATATATGAATAATAATCCAGGCATTATAAAACGGATCTTTTCTTCAATCTGGCGTGTATTAACGTTTACCCGCTCTGTTGTGCTAAACCTAGTATTTTTTATACTGTTATTTTCATTCATTGGCGTCATCCTCTCAAGTGGTGAAGAAGAAGTACCGGTTCCAGAAAAAACGGCCTTAGTACTAAACCTTGTTGGTGATGTAGTAGAACAAAAACGTGAAGTTGATCCTATGGAAGCTTTTTTAAGTGAAGCCATGGAACAACAAGATGATAAACCAGAAGTTTTATTAGCTGATATTATTGACGTTATTGGAAAAGCTAAAAAAGATGATCGGGTAGAAATATTAGTTTTACAGCTACAAGGCTTAAACAAAGCTGGCTTAACTAAATTGCAAGACATCGCTGCAGCGTTAGAAGATTTTAAAAGCAGCGGTAAACAAATCATTGCTCTGGGTGACCAATTTTCACAAGACCAATATTATCTCGCTAGTACAGCCAACGACATTTGGTTAAATCCACAAGGTTTCATGTTACTTGATGGTTATGGTCGTTATAAAATGTACTTTAAATCCGCGTTAGAGAAATTAGCGATTAATCAACACATATTCCGTGTAGGTACGTTTAAATCGGCTGTTGAACCTTTTATTCGTGATGACATGTCAGAAGCTGCTAAACAAGCTAACAAACTTTGGTTAGCTGATTTATGGATGCAGTACAAAGAAGATGTTGCAGCACGTCGTGGCTTTGGCGTTGATAATTTTGATGAGAGCATTGATAGCTTAGTTGCCAAGTTTAGCGCCGCTGACAGTAGCTTTGCTCAATATGCACTTAAAAATAACTGGGTTGACCAATTAAAATCACGCCAAGAAATGCGCTCAGAATTAATTGAACTAGTGGGTGCTAACAAAAAAGGTGATAGTTATAACCATATTGGTTACAAAGATTACATTGCTGCTACTAGCTCTGCTATAGAAGAAAGTGCTGAACTTGCACTGAGTAGTGACAAAGTTGCTATCATTGTGGCTAAAGGCAATATATTAGACGGAACACAAAAGCCAGGTACTATTGGTGGTGACAGCACAGCAAAATTACTCCGTAAAGCACGTAACAATGATGACGTTAAAGCGGTAGTACTTCGTGTCGATAGTCCCGGTGGCAGTGCATATGCTTCAGAAATTATTCGTCAAGAAGTTGAGTTATTGAAAAAAGCTGGCAAACCTGTCGTTGCTTCAATGGGTACTTATGCAGCCTCAGGTGGTTACTGGATTTCTGCCCCAGCAGATAAAATCTACGCTGCACCTTCTACTATTACAGGTTCTATAGGTATTTTTGGCATGATGATGACTTTCGAAGATTCATTAAGCAAAATGGGGATTTATACTGACGGTGTTGGTACTACTGATATTGCTGGATTTGGACCGACTCAAGCGTTGACTCCAGGTATGGCCAATTTATTCCAATTATCAATCAACAGAGGTTATCAAGAGTTTATACAACTTGTTGCTACTAATCGCGATATGACATTAGAAGAAGTTGATGCAATTGCCCAAGGACGTGTTTGGTCTGGTAAAAAAGCAAAAGAACTCGGTTTAGTTGATGAACTCGGTAATTTAACTGATGCTGTTGTTGCCGCTGCAACGCTAGCCAAACTTGAACAATACGACACCTTGTTGATTGAAAAAGAGCAATCGTCACGTAATAAAATCATGCAACAGTTATTAGGCCAATCATCAAACTTGGTAAGCTTGTTCTCAGCTAATGAAGAAAACATTGCCATCGACTTGGCAACTAATTCAGTGAATAGCAAACCTTTATCACAGTTCATTACCATGATGAAAGACGAGTTAAGTTTAATGAACCAGTTTAATGATCCGCAAGGTCGTTATACCTTATGTATTGCTTGTGGCGCAAACTAAAATAGTAATAGGTTAAAGAGGTAGTTAAGTAATTAACTACCTCTTTTTTATGCCCTAACGTCTTTGGTGTTTTGTTTTACAATTAGCAGTCAACTAATCAATAGCCAACCCCCTCTTGCTTTGAGTAGCAGCACCCCATACTTGCACAGTAAATTAGCCCATTTGTTATAACTGCTATAGCAAATTTCCTGCTTGCTAAGATATAATATTACTCATATCAAAAACGATCAGATAAATCATTTTTTCTTATATTAATGAATACCGATCACTTTAAATTATCGCAATAAATAAGTAGTCAAAGTTATGATGAAAAAAAGAATTTACGTTGCCTACACTGGCGGCACCATTGGTATGATGCAAAGTACACAGGGTTTTGTACCTGCCAAAGGCCATCTTACTGAATCGATTAATGCCCTGCCTGAATTCCATCGTAGCGAAATGCCTGACTTTACCATCAGTGAGTATCAGCCTTTAATTGATTCATCTAATATGACGCCAAGTGATTGGCAACGAATCGCTGATGACATTAAAGCAAATTATGATGACTACGATGGTTTTGTTGTGTTACATGGCACTGATACCATGGCCTATACCAGCTCTGCATTATCTTTTATGTTTGAAAACTTAGGTAAACCCGTGATCGTAACTGGGTCACAAATTCCATTAAGTCAACTTCGCTCTGACGGACAAGTGAATGTACTTAATGCTTTATATATTGCAGCCAATTATCCAATTAGTGAAGTTAGCTTGTTTTTTAATAACAAGCTTTACCGTGGTAATCGTTGTATTAAAGCGTATGCCGATGGTTTCAATGCATTTGATTCACCTAACATGCCCGTGTTGCTCGAGGCGGGTATCAATATACAGTTAGTTGCAGGTACGCTTGCTCATTCGGTAGAGAGTGTTGAACCTTTGCAACTTTCAAAAATGACTCCGCAACCAGTTGGGGTAGTTCATTTATACCCAGGTATAAGCAGTGAAGTTATTGAAAACGTGATAAAACAACCAGTAAAGGCACTGATATTAAGAAGCTATGGTGTTGGTAATGCTCCGCAAGATAAAGCATTACTTGCTTGTCTAAGAAAAGCCAAAGAGCAAGGTATTGTCGTGGTAAATTGTAGCCAATGCATTAAAGGTACAGTGAATATGTCGGGATATGCGACAGGTAATGCGTTGAGTGAAACAGGCGTTATCAGTGGTCATGATATGACCCTAGAGGCGACATTAACCAAATTACATTATTTGTTAAGTAAAAACTTAAGCTACGATGAAATGTGCCAGCAAATGGATAAAAGCTTACGTGGTGAATTGACTTAATTGTTCGAGTTAATAAATTAATCACGCATAAAAATGAATTCTACCAACGAGACGGTTTAATAAACTAAGACGTAGTTAATCTCGTTGGTAGTCAATCGCAAAGAAACTTAACTTACGTTTTGCTCATCATGTAATTCAATATTTAGTTCTAACACATTTAAATCGCCATCTTTTTTATCAAGATTTATCGAAAAACTCTCATCAGAAACTTTAATATATTTACGTAGCACTTTAAGTATATCTTCAGTGAGCTGTGGTAAATAATCTGGCTGCTTATTTCGACTATTACGCTCATGGGCAACTATGATTTGCAGACGTTCTTTAGCTTTTGAAGCCGTTGTTATCTGCTTTTCTTTTTTACGTAAAAAATAATCTAAAAGTGCCATGTTATCCTCCAAACATACGACTGAAAATGCCTTTTTTCTCGGCAACTAAAAACCTGAATTCAACGGTTTCACCTAAAAGACGATCAATAACGTCTTGATATGCCTTACCCGCATCACTTTCAGTATCTAAAATGACAGGTTCACCGGCATTAGAAGCTTTTAAAACTGCTTGTGATTCTGGAATAACACCTAGCAGTGGTATAGAAAGAATATCTTCTACATCTTCTACGCTAAGCATTTCACCTTCTTCCACACGTTTAGGTGAATAACGGGTTAACAATAAATGCTCTTTTATTGGATCTAAGCCAAGTTCAGCTCTACGCGAGCGACTCGCCAACATACCTAAAATACGATCAGAATCACGTACTGAAGACACTTCTGGATTGGTAGTTACTACCGCTTCATCAGCATAATAAAGTGCCATCATCGCACCAGCTTCAATACCCGCAGGTGAATCACAGACGATAAAATCGTAACTTTCACCGAGCTCTTCAAGCACTGTCTCTTATACACATCTGACGCTGCCGAC
>OJHK01001024.1_pt1 | contig 14426 bp, 17 predicted proteins | sample 1595161 | NCBI WGS metagenome assembly OJHK01 (sample SAMN05416842, study PRJEB24817) | seawater metagenome | isolation source: Sea water | place: Canada:Atlantic | collected 2013-07 | reverse complement strand
CGAGATGTAGAGAGGTCTCGTGGGCTCGGAGATGTGTATAAGAGACAGTCCAAATCCGATGCCGCTTGCATAACGGCGGAGCTAAATGCGGCCTCATGCAAATTGCCGAACGGGAGGCTGGCAAACAGGCCCAGTGTATCCCCGGCATCCCGTCCCAACACTTGTCGGCCATGCCCATCTGCGACTTTGGCGACCGCTTCTTCTTTGCCGTTCAGCGTTCCCTCACCCAACCCTTTCAGCCCGCTTTCGCCTGTGAGTTCAACGAACAACCATGCGGTTTTCGGGGAGATTCGAACGCCTATAAGCCTGATATCAGTAATAATTTCGCCCACAGCGTCGTCTAAGCCTCCATCAGAATTGGTAGGGATTGTTGATATGCGGTTTCAGCCAATACTTTGACCTCATCCAATGTTCGGCTGCCAATCGGATGCTCGACCATCACAAACGGATAATCCGGCAGGCCTAACATGCGGGCAATGTTTTTCGCCGTTACCTCGAAAGGATCCGTGCAGACAACAATCGCCCGTTTGCCTAATTGTTCGAAGCTGACACCATCATGCAAACTGCACGTTGAGCAACTGCCTCAATCACCAAGCCCGGTTATGAGAAAATCAATCTCATCGGCTGCCTGCAGCAGCGTTTCAGCTGGTGCTGGCGCGCTGGCATTGAATTTCGAATAAACCGGCGCAATCTGGCAGCCATGGCGGGCGGCGAACAATTCCGCCGTCTCCCGTAGCATGTTGATCGCGTTGAGCTTGCCGTTATGCAAATAGCCAACGGTCTTGCCTTCCAGGCTGCTCAACGGCGGTGCCCGGCTGCTATCACGCTCCGGCCCCGCTACTGTTGGATCGTAGAGTTCCATTTAAACCTCCATTCAATCGCAATCAATGCAGACGCCAATCGGCTTCGACTGCATCAAAGAACTGCGCGCCCGGCTCCAGGATGGGATGAAGCAGGAATGCCCACCCGCATCGCCGCCGCCCATGGTGATAAGAATATCGGCAGGGCCGATACCGCGATGCATATAGTCGTCATGCAGCAATGGGCTGGCATGCGCTGGATCGCGCTGCCTGTCAAAATCCTGCTGGCGGAATTTACCGACAGCTTCCAGCTCCGACCGGCTCCGGCGCGCGTTCTCAAACAGATAATCCTGCGCCCGCTCCCGCGCCCAACCGGCATTACCCAGGATGCGCATATGCTCTGGTGCCAGCACAACGACCGATTGGCCAAGCGTTAGAACGCCCAAGCCCGCCATCGTATGCGCGATAGACCCCAACACTTCTTCCGGCGTGGCACCGCCATGATTCTCGATATTGAAAAACCCGCCGCCCGCAAAGGCCGTGACACTGCTAACGCCCTCTGGATAGTCCAACGTCTCGACCAGCAGCGGCCATGGGTTACCCCGGGCACGCTCAGCAATGCAGAAGCTGAACTTGTTCGGATTGCCCTGGGTCGACTTGTCGGAGATGCCAGGAATCATCTGGAATACATTCCGGAGAATCAACCGGGTCGCACGCCCAATCGTTCCGTTGGCGCGATTGCCTGGGCCGAAAAGGTTCACATCCGCATTCATGCCAATTTCGTCCGCAACGCCGCCACTCACGATCAATAACGGCGCTGATCCGCCCGTGCTTGCGGTGGATCCATGGAAGTTAAAATCCGGCTCATTCATCGCTTCAAATGCAGCCACGATCATTGGGAAATATTCCGGCAAGCATCCGGCCATGACCGCGTTAACAGCGGCGGCGTGAATGGTGCATTCAAGGCCAGTCGCCGGGTGGGTTGCGATGACGGTTTCGGGCGGACGGCCCTCATACATCATCATCGCCTCTACACGCTGGACGACAGGCGGCACGACGGGCAAGCCATCGGTCCAGCCCTGCTCATAGCAATAATCCATCGCTGCAAGCAGGTCGTCAGGCACATCATGGATACGGACCGAATCACGTGGCATCGCTCTATCCCTCACTCGTTACCGGGCGACTGTAGCGCGGAGTGGCACAAACGTTGAAGAAAATTGATGCAGCGGCCCATCTTCCACTATTGCCGCGCCGGAGATAGGCTCCATACATGAACAGTATCCCCTCCCAGATCGCGGCAGATTACGCACGCGATGGCTTTGTCTTCCCGCTGGACATTCTGTCGGCGGATGAAGCCCTAATCCTGCGTACCGACCTTGAAGAAGCAGAGGCGCTTTATGCTGATGATCCAAAGAAGCGTGCCATGGTGCGTGGGTATCCAGCGCGCCTTCTACCTTCATATGACGCACTGATCCGCCACCCAAAAATGATCGCTGCCGCCAGCGCCGTGCTGGGGCCGGACCTGCTCGTATGGGGATCTGGGCATTTCATCAAAGAAGCCAACACCACCAGCTATGTAAGCTGGCATCAGGACCTTACATATTGGGGTCTGGATGAGCCGGATGAAGCGACGCTTTGGGTCGCCCTATCGCCCGCCAGCGTTGAAGCCGGATGCATGCGCTTCATCCCCGGCAGCCATCGCGAGCGAATTATGCCTCACGCAGATAGCTTCGCGGATGAAAACCTGTTGACCCGCGGCCAGGAACTCCAGGTCGAGGTGAACGAAAGCGATGCTGTGGACGCCGCACTCAAAACCGGCCAGGCATCCCTTCATCATGGACATCTGTTCCACGCCTCCGGCCCAAACAGCACGAATGACCGCCGGATTGGCGCTGCGATCCGTTACATCAAGCCAAGCATGAAAGCTGAAGCCGGGCCGGAGACAGAAGTGTCCCTTGTCGCCGGTGAAGACCGGTACGGCCATTTCAAGCTGATTGATCCGCCGAAGGAGAAACTCCTGCAATCGGAGTTCGATGCTATTACTGCTGATATCGCCCGGCGCGAGGCAGTGCTGTTCGCCGGCGCCCAAGATAAAGGGCACCGGCGCAGCTAAGCGAAAGCTATATCAGCCAGCGCCTGTCAGGATTTTGACGCTCTGGGCGACTGCAGTCTTCGCGCGGTCTCTAAGCGCTTCGTCGGATGCGCTGCTGATCGGGTGATCAATCACGACAAACGGGAAGTCTTCCGCACCCAATACGCGCGCCATTAGGTCTGCCGCATCAGAGAACGGCTCTGTCATAACACCTGCAGATGGGACACCCATCCGTTCGCCAGCCACTGCGTCATGCAAACTGCACGACGAGCAACTGCCTCAATCGCCAACGCCGGATATAAGGGCGTCCCATTGCTGCGCTTCCGCCATAATGGCTTCGGGTGCCGGGGCGGAGTAATTGCCCTTGGTGCGCCAAATCACATCGGCGACGCCATAGGTTTCTCGCAATTCAGCTTCGATGGCGGCGAAGAAGCGCTTCGTGCCTTGCTTGCCGTTAGATATCACGCCGACGGTTTTTCCCGCCAGCGTGTCCAGCCTGGGTGGTGGGACAAGCCCCGCCACATTGGCTTCATGGGTTGGATCAAGAACTTGCAAGTTTTACGGGCTCCCAGTTCGAATTTCAGATTGTTCAGATTTCACAATCGACGCAGACGCCGATGGGGATCGTTACGGCGCGGCTTTTGTGGCCAAGCCAAGGTGCAATAACGGCTCCGAAACCGCCAGCCGGTCCGCCTGCTGCAATCACCAACAGATGATCTTCGTCGGGCAGTGCCGCATATTCCTGCTCGCCCCGCTGCTTGACGACAGAGCCCTTGCCAACGTCCGCCCATTCTTTCCGCAGAATACGGGCCTTCTCAAATACATAACGGCGCACATCAGCCTTCGACCATCCGGCCTTCTCAAAATGCGTACGGAGCTGGGGGGCGATGACGATGGCGTAGTTGCCGGGCCAGATCGAATAATGCCGCATATTCGCTTTGATTTCAGCAGCGAAGGTATCCAGGATTTCCTCAGGCTTTGTCGTCCACTCATTCATAAGCTGACGCGGCGCCATCGCGGCCATCACGGTTACAGAGGACGCGCCCGGTGGGCAATCACGCTCTTCCGCAAGCGGCAGCCAAGTTGTGTTTTCCTCGTCCTCGGCGATGCAATAGCTGAACTTGCCCGGATGGCCCAAAGTAGATCGATCGATATGGCCGGGGCGCACATCCATCAGGTTAATCATCGTCAGCCGGATCGCCCGGCCGATTACGGATGTCGCCCGGTCGCTGGACCCGATAGCGTTGAATTGGCCGCTCATGCCAAGCTCTTTGCGGACCGGCCCGTTGATGACGATAAGCACCGCACATCCGCCGGTGCTGGCCGTAGCGCCATGCATCAAAAACGGCTCCTGCAGCATCGCCGTAAAGGCCGCGACGACCACAGGGAAGTGCATCGGCAAGCAACCCGCCATAACGGCATTGATCGCCAGCTTCTCCGCCGTGATCACCCGCTCGCGCACAGGCTCAATGCCGACAAGTTGGTCTGGAGTCATCAGCGCCCAATCGAGGCAAGCCTGAACGGCATCCTCCGTTGGCGGCACAATCGGCAGCCCATCCGTCCATCCCCGCGAATGATAATATTCCTGCGCCGCCGCCATATCAGCGACGTCGTGGGTGCGAGAAGCAAAGGTCATAGGGTATAGGCTCCAATTCGGGCGCGAAGTATAGCGATGGCGTTGATCTTGTGAAGGTCGGGAAAGTTAGTGGCTCATACGGCAAAATACACGCCGTATGAGCCTCCGGTCAGGCTTAGAAAATCATCTTCAGGCCAGCAACGACATAAAGGGCATCTACCGCCTCTCCCTCGTCCCGCGCCAAGTCTGCCGTACCGCCAAACTTACGTTCGTAATGAACGCCCAGATAGGGCGAGACGGCACGATCAATCAGATCATAGCTCAGCCGCGCGCCGATTTCCGCTGAGAGCAACCTATCATCGACGCCGACTGCAGGGTCAGAACCAAACGAGAGATCGATTTCAGCCGACGGGGTCAGGATCAATCGATTTGTCAGCAGCAGTTCATAGTCCGCATCTAGCCGGGCAGAGAATTTCCCACGTTCGCTGAGGAAAAGATCGGCATCCAGTTCGAACCATTGTTGCGCCAACCCATGCGCACCAATAACCGCGAACCACCGGTTGGGGCCTATTGGCGCGTCATACCGGACTCCCGCCTTCACATCGAAGAAATCGGTTGCCAGTCTTTGAACAACCAATTGATGCTCCAGCACTTCGAACACCTCTGCCTTCAGGTCGAACTCCGCCTGACTTGTGAACCGGAGCTTCCATTCATCATTACCAATGAAGGCGTCTCCGTCCCACGCAAGCGCATCATTCGAAGCATCAGCGCCTGTACGATATTCAAGCTGCTCAAACGTCAGCCCATAGAAGATGAAGTCCTTCTCCTGGGCAGACGCTGGTGCAAGCTGAAGAGCCAGCGCGGCCATGAAGGCGGCGCTGGCCATTCTGATTTTACTGATCATGGTTTCAGCTCTGCCCCGACTTAACGGCAGTATCCGGGCCTCCTTCAACAACGATCTTTCGAAACATGCCGCTCGCTGCGTGATATGCGAGGTGGCAATGGAAAGCCCACTGACCCGGTGCATCAACTTCAGTCTCCGTGTAGACCGTAGACCCCGGTGCCACGCTGACGGTGTGCTTGATGGGGTTCCATTGCCCAGCACCCACATCAATGATTGTCCACATACCGTGCAGATGCATCGGGTGGGTCATCATGGTTTCGTTGACGAACTTGAAGCGCACCCGCTCGCCATACTTCAAGCGAACAGGCTCCGCGTCGCCGTATTTAACCCCGTTTATCGACCACATGTAACGCTCCATGTTGCCGGTCAGGCGAAGTTCAATCTCACGGGTCGGCTCCCGGTCTTCATAAAGCGGATTTGCGGCCCTTAGGTCATTGTACGAAAGCACCTTGCCGCCATTTGCCGCCACGGGCTCCAAGCCCGAGCCCGGCGCATAGAAGCTATCTGGCTTCTCATCCGCCATTGCGCCATGCCCCATAGCAGCGTGATCCATAGGCTTCGCTGCCGGAGCGCCATGGCCCATGGCAGCGTGATCCATACCGCCGTGGGACATGCCCATATCCGCCATCGTCAACAGCGGCGCAGGACGCAGTTCCGGCACAAACCCGACCATGCCTTCCTTCGACGCTAAAGTGCCGCGCGCGAAGGCAGTCCGGCCCATGGATTCAGCGAAGATTGTGTACGCCTTGTCCTCATCAGGCTGCACGATCACATCGTAGGTCTCCGCCACGCCAATGCGGAATTCGTCTACTTCAACGGGCTCCACATCATTGCCGTCCGCCTGCACGACCGTGAATTTCAAGCCGGGAATACGAACGTCAAAATAGGTCATCGCAGATGCGTTTACGAACCGAATCCGCACCTTCTCACCAGGCTTGAAGAGCCCCGTCCAGTTCTGCTCCGGCCCCTTGCCATTGATCATCGGCGTGAAGCCCTGCAGGTCTTCGATGTCTGTCGGCATCATCCGCATTTGGCCCCAATCGGAGCGGTCCGAAAGTGTGGCTTCCAAGCCCAGTTTCTTGACATCTTCGATGAAATCGCCCGCCGTCCGCTGCTTGCGGTTGTAATAGTCCGGCATCATTTTCAGATTTCGCAGAATGCGGTGGGATGTGTGCGGATGGGCGTCATTCAGCACCAGCACATGCTCACGGTCGCTTTGCGCCCGTTCGCCGCCTTTTGGTGTGATGACGATGGCGCCGAACGCTCCTTCTGGCTCCTGAAGGTTGGAATGGCTGTGATACCAATAGGTTCCGCTCTGTATGATTGGGAAGCTGTAGGTGAACGTCTCTCCCGGCTCAATCCCGTCAAAGCTAATGGTCGGAACACCGTCCTGCTGATAAGGCAAGATCAAGCCATGCCAGTGGATTGAAGTGCTTTCCGTTAGCGCATTTGTGACATTGAGCGTCACTTGCTCGCCTTCAGTGAAACGCAGCACGGGTCCAGGCGACCCGCCGTTGAACCCAACGCCCGTTCGTTTGAAGTCACCGCTATCAATCGTGACGCGCTCGACTTTAATATCATACACATCGGCCATAGCCGAGGCACCGCCTGCGACGGCGAAGATCGCCGCCGCCGACAGGGTTTTCTGTAATTTGCGCATATCGTATCCCCCTATTGGATCACAAGGCGTCCATGCATGCCGGACTCGTAATGCCCCGGCACATTGCAGGCGAACTGGATTTTCCCGGACTGGCCAAACTTCCAAATGACCTCACCAGACTGGCCCGGCTCAAGCAGGATTGAGTTCGGGTCGTCATGCTTCATATCCCCCATCTTCGCGTGGACGATTTTGTCAGCTTCCAGTGCGCCACTTTCCATCATGGCCATCATTTCGCCCTGGTGCGCTTTGTGCATTTCGGCAGTGCCTATATTGAACTCATGCACAAACTCGCCCTTGTTGATCACAGTGAAACGGACAGTTTCACCCGCCTGAACGCTGATGAATTTGGGCAAGTAGCTGTGATCTTTCATGGTGATACGAAGCGTGCGCCGCGCGTCTTTGGCGTCACCCGCTTCACCTACTTGTGGGTTCATTGCGTGATGACCGTCGCCACCCCCGTGCGCACCGTGACCGTTATCAGTCTTTGCAGGCATAGCACCGTGACCGCCATGGCCATGACCTTTTTCGCCGGCACTGGCGAATGCTGGAGAGGCAGTAATAGCGATCGCAATCGCTGCAGCGTAAAGCGGTAAGGAATACTTTTTCATTTTAGACTCCATAGCTGTCCGATCTAGCGGCTCTTAAAGCCGTCTACAGGTCGTCGAACAGTGTATTGATTGAGACGTGTTGCGGCGGTCGCCGCACTAGCGAAATTCGCTAGACCAGTCTCGGGGGCCTAAAAATACCGAATAGCGGGGCCGGCATGAGGATGTCTGACACAATGCCTGTCGCTGCCTGACGAACAGGCAAATGCTCTTCTACGGCAAAGTTGGCGACAATTATCCCAGCTGAGACTGTCGCGCAGCAATGACCAGTCTGAGAAATGGCATGTCCCGGCTCATGTTCGGCGCAATCGCCATCGTGATGAGTCTCGGATGCTTCGGACATCGGCGCAGCAATAGACGCGCTAGCAATGGGCGAAAGGACCGATAAGCCCAGCGCTACCGCTAGAAAAGAAACTATCAATGATCTAAAGACCAACCGCAACCGAAGACCCTTCCGACTTCTAATCGTACAGTACTGCTATGCCCGCCATTGGGATAGCATTTTGATTTCACTTTTGTGAGATCAACACCCACGTCAGTTAATCCCATTCGCCCGCTGGAGCTCTCGGATATAAGCGACGATCTGTAACGTACTTTCCGGCGAAACTCCTGGAACCGCCGGCATATTGCCAAACTTCCAATGATGCTGCCGAACGCCGTTCTGCGTTGCCGCAAGAAACGACTGATCGCCGTGATGACTAGGCTCGTAAATTTTATGGACTAAAGGCGGCCCCTTGTTGGTCCCAACTGCATTCACGCCGTGACAAACCGCACAATTGGCTTGGAACATATCACCCCCGCGTTCCGCTGAACTGGAAAATGTTGGGATGATGACCCCAGGGCGTGCCTCGTCACTAGAGATTGCTCCGAAATAACGCCAGGCACCTCCGCCCAGGACTAGTACAGCAATTGCCATCAGGGCAGCCCATCGCATGCTCATTTAGAGACTATGTCCTTTCTGTCGCTTAACTTATCCAGAATTGGGCAATTCGGGCGCTCATCACCACTGCATTGCTCGACAAGATCAGCCAGAACTAGCCGCATTTTTCGCAGTTCGGATATCTTCACATCTATCTCTGCCAAATGTCGGGCTGCCAGAATCTTTACATCTGAACTTGACCGTTGATGGTCTTCGTACAGATTTAATAATTCGCGACACTCATCGATGCTGAACCCAAGCTGGCGGGCTTGTCGAACAAAGGAGAGCTTATGTAGATCAGGTTCACCGAATTCGCGATACCCGTTCAGGCCACGATCTGGGTGAATAAGACCAATCTCCTCGTAATACCGGATGGTTTTTGCGTTCAAACCAGCCTTTTCAGCAACCTGACCGATGTTCATCCCATTCTCCAATGAAGTCTAGATAAGGCCTCCAGTTGCTGGAAGGTCAAGGATAGTCTTGAAAATTAAATTGAAATTATGGCCTAGGGTGTCCGTTATCAGAACATTTGGCTCAACTCGCGGCGTAGATTAGCGGAGGTTCGGCCTCGTCTGGGGGGTTATGCTAGGCGGCGAGCTTGCGGTGTTGCAAGCGCCGATGTTCGATGGTCTGTCGCTTGATCCTTTCTCGTTGTTTGATGATGTCGCTGGCCCTGCCGAAGTAGGCGTCAGCGGGCGTCACGTTCTTCAGGCTCTCATGATAACGCTGATGGTTGTAGTGATCGACGAAGGCTTCGATTTGGGCTTCAAGACCACCTGGCAAGAAGTAGTTTCCCCGCAGGATTCGGTTCTTCAGCGTCTGATGTCACCGCTCGACTTACTTTGGGTTTGAGGGTGATGTGGCGCACCACGAGGGTGTTATATGCCCTTGATGGAGCATAAGACAACGACGGTCACACTGGTCAGCCCCCACAGAGTGGTCCGGGTGTAATGTTAGTGCATAGATGGTCTCTGCTCTAGGGGCATGACCCTTTTGTCTAGTTTGCCTGCCATCTTCTGATCCTTCTCTGACGCGATAAATACTATCCCAGTGGATGGACCACTTCAGTGGGGCTGCTCCAGGGACGAAGCAACAGGCTTTTTTCTTTTCTAGACCAGGCGGCGCAGAATAGTCCTTCAAACAGGTAAACTGATGAGCAGAACAAGCATCTCTCACCCGATCAGGGCGGATGAACTGAGTGTAGGGAACGGCGTTCTGGGGCTGACATTTTGCCCGGGAAAGCACGGCGCGCTAAGGCAGCACAGCGCCATGCGGACGTTCTGCCGGTCATTCGGGAAATACAGGCGGCGGGGATTGTTTCGATGCGGAGGATCGCCCAGGCGCTAAATGCCCGCGGAATTAAACCACTAAGGAAGGGCGGAATGTGGTCACATGTTGCGGTGTCGCGGGTCATTGCCGCATGCGGCATGCGTAGTGCCTAAATTTCACACGGCTGAGGGAGTTTTGAATTTCCTAGTGCTCTTACCATAAATTTCTGTGTTGTGACCAGTGAATGTCTCGCCTATCCCAATATCTACCTCAAATTGCTCAAAACAAAAGTGGCAAGTGATAGTTCGTTGCGACGACATCTTACTTAGCCGAATCAACAGCAATCCATTGAGCGATATCGTTTGCTACTTGGTCCTGGATATCTTCGAAGCCATGGTGGTTCAGTGGTCCACATTTTCTGCCTGAAGCACCACCATCCTTGTAAGATAAAAACGCTTTTCGAGGAGCTTCAAGCTCTTCAAAAAAATCTTTTGCGTAATAAAACGACGTCACCTTGCAAGAATCTTTTTGATGATGTGCAACCAAAACAGCGACATCAACAATTGAACCCAAAATCATCTCCATTGAATAAAACTCTGCCTTCTTCGAGGAGTTTGTGTAAACTCCGGAAGCCAAAACGATACCTTTAATGTGATCGGGAAACAATTTTGAAAATTTCGCTGCGTCGACTGAACCTCGACTAAAACCAACTAGATAAATTGGGAGGTTATTGCGTTTGTTGATTTCCTTAGTAAGATTAAGAATTCTTTCCGCACGCTCCTCGCTTCCTCGTAATTTGTAGCTAGCCTTCTCATCCTCGGACCGATTCGGGAACAGATAAAAGTTCAAGCCTGCTGCAATAAAATTATTTCTTTGAGTAACAAGAAAATTTTTGCTGTTTCCTTGACTGTTTTTTAAACCCTTTCCACCAATCAAAGCGATTATATTTGCTTTTGCCTTGGCTTGTTCAACAATATGGATAGGAAGCTCAGACACATCTGGAAAGCTGAGGGTGACTTGATCTGCCAAAGCGGCAGACGATAAAGTTATCATAACAATTGTGTTAGCTAAAATTCTCTTCATTATTTTTTGCCTAATTTCTACATCCTAGTATTGAGAGTTTTGGTTTGGGTGTCTCTCAGATACAATGGAGATAATATCCTTCGTGTGCGTCTGCAGGTAATCCTGACTGTTTCAGGCAGTTGGCTCTAGGCACAGGATATAGTGCGCATCCCCCTGGAATTGCCATTAATCCCCAAATTGTGCCCTTAACAAGCCGCGCTTACCTGTATAAAACAGAAAAGCGCCGGAGTCACTGATTTGGCGATCTCCACCTCAGCGCGCCGAGCCTCAGCCCGCGGATCATCCTCTAGAACGGAACGCCCTCTAGGCGACCCATCTTCCCCGCCAAATAATCATGACGGGCTTGGGTTAGCCTTTCGGCACTGTCCATAACAAATGGGCCACCGAATAGAATTGGGCGCGCTGCCGTTTGTCCCCCGAGGATCGCGACCTGGGCTGGCGCGTCATTCGTTGTGAGTTGGACCGACGTCCCAGACGAAAGAATGGCCAGGGCCCCGGCTTCTACCTTGTCGCCACTGTCGATATGGATGCTCCCCTCAAGCACGTAGATGCCAAGCTCATCCGCTGGCTCTACTGCCAACTCCACGTTAGCCTGGGCCTCAAGGCGGACATGGATCAAAGTGGTTGGCGTCGCTAGGCCCATTGGTCCCTCGGCGCTGCCACATCTCCCGGCAAGCAGAACGCCGGCCCCGCCTTTCAGATCGAGCTGTGGCAGGTCGGCTGCACGCCAGGAGCCATAGGCAGGCTCTGCGAACTTCTGATCCGGCGGCAGGCTGGTCCAGAGTTGTAGACCGTGGCGCGGGCCAGTTGGCTTCTCTGCATGGAGAATACCCCGTCCAGCCCGAATCCACTGGGCGTCGCCGGGACCAATCTGATCACGAAAACCCATGCTGTCGCGATGCTCAACGCCACCCTCCAGCAAATAGCTGATCACTTCGATCCCTGCATGGGGGTGCGGCTGGTCGCCGATGCCACGAGCGGTTAGAGAGCGATAATGATCGATAAAGACGAAGGGCCCGAGTGCGTCGCGGGCTGCTGTTGGCAATGCACGGAACAGCCGCATATCGCCATCGTCGATTACAGTGTCCGCGGCGATCAGGGTATCAAGGTGGAGGCGCATGGGTTCGATCCTACCTTCGAGCATAGCCAGAACAGCCGTTAGCCATTGCTATGGCCTCAAGTTTACCACAGCACGCATGTTGGCTCGCTCATAAAGGAAATCGGTAGTATTACCAATTTCTGCGGGCTTACGTCCCAGGCTAGCCCGGCGCATCCCGTTTTGTCTGGACGCCGCTGAAGCCCCAGTGAAGCCCCAAAACGGGAATGCCCCGCCTAAGCGAGTCAAATAAGTCCGTAACCCATTGAAATCCTTGGTGGGCGCACACGGACTCGAACCGTGGACCCGCTGATTAAGAGTCAGCTGCTCTACCGACTGAGCTATGCGCCCCTAAAGGGGAGGGCGTGGAGTAGCAAAGGTGGGGTGGGGCGTCAAGCGTTCTGGCGGGTGTGTGCCGCCGTCTTGCTTAGTTATTCTGCGCCGCCGATGATGAGCTCGGCCTGGTCTTCCGGCACGTAAAAATAGTCGCCGGGGCGGAAGTCGTGGCCGAGATCGCCGATAAGGCGGCGTTGGCGGGGGGTCATTTGATCCAGCAGGTGCGTTGGCACGGTGCCGAAATCATAGGCGCGTACGAATAATTGGCAGTAATTGTACAGCAGTGTCTTCCGCGCTTTGCCGGAATGGTTCGGCGCGGGGCCATGCCAGAGCGCATGAGGGAAGAGGAAGCAATCGCCAGCTTTGCCCTTCAACTGCACACAACCAGGGCTGTGGGGGTTGAGCGGCGGGTCCCGCTTAAACGGCAGCGGACGGAAATGGGAGCCTGGATAGACAGTGAATGCGCCCGCGTCATCCTCCGTCACGTCAGATAGGAGATAGAGCGCCTTCATCGCGATGGGGCGGCTAGTTTCTGTCACGCGGATTTCACGGAGGCCTTCCCCGCCATCCGTATGGGTATAGCCAGGGAATTCCTGGGTGGATGCGCGAACGATCGCCTGGCTCATACTAAACAGTATGTTGGGCCCCATAATATCTACGACCACGTCAAATACTTCTGGCCGGTCCATCAGATTGATGAAATCTGCGCCGTAGGGCATCAGGTCTCGCCGGTCCATGAAAGCTTCAGGATCCTGGTCGACACATTGCTCAACCCAGCCATAGTGACCGCGCGGCAGCATGCCGGACAGTGGCTCCCAGCCCGGTTGCTTGCGCACCCCATCCACTTGCTCAGAGAGTGACTGCACTTCATCCGCATCCAGCACGCCAGAGAGATGCAAATACCCGTCCGTCACCCAGACTTCGCGCTGCTCATCGGTCAATGTGCGCATGTTCATGGCCCAAATCCTTCCGCTGTTTCCCAAAAGGCTAGAGGAATGGCAGGCAGCGTGGAAGCCTTACTTGGTTTCAGGCGCACCAAACGGCAAGATCAGTCCCAGATATGGCAAACGGAACCGACCATGACTGACATTCGTCCCTTCACGATTGACGTGCCCGAGACCAAACTAAATCGCATTCGGGAGCGTGTCGCAGCCTACCCCTGGGCAGATATGCCGAGCTTGGGCGGTTGGGATTACGGCACAAACCATGCCTATCTCCGCGGGCTATGCAGCTATTGGCTAGATGGCTTTGACTGGCGCCGTGAAGAAGCGGCGATGAACAGCTTTCAGCACTTCATCACACAGATCGATGGAATCGATATCCACTTCATTCTTGAGAAAGGCAGCGGGCCAAACCCAAGGCCGCTGATCCTATCCCACGGATGGCCAGGCTCCGTTGATGAGTTCCGCCACATTATCCAACCGCTGGCCCACCCAGAGCGGTTTGGCGGCGACATAGCGGACGCGTTTGATGTAGTAGCCCCCTCATTGCCAGGCTTCGGCTTCTCCGGCGCACCGCCGCAGCCATATGGCCCACGGAAAATGGCGGCGTTGTTCAACACCCTGATGACAGAACGCCTGGGCTATACTGGCTACTTGGCCCAAGGTGGCGATTGGGGTGGGGCGATCTCTAGCTGGCTGGGCTATGACCATGCGCAGGCCTGTGCGGCCATCCACTTGAACATCTTCACCATGCGCCATTTCGCAGGGCCTCAAACACCTGCAGAGGAAGCTTGGGCGGATGAATTCGATGTGCAACAAGCCAGCCAGAACGGATACCGCGTGCAACAGGCGACCAAGCCGCAAAGCCTTGGGTTCGCAATGGCGGACAGTCCTGTTGGGGTCGCCGCGTGGATTATTGAGAAGTTCAACGCTTGGTCGGATACATCCGGCGATGATGTGGAGGCCGCCCACACGAAGGATGCCCTACTCGCCAACATCATGATCTATCTGGTGACAAACAGCTTTGCGACCGCAAGTTGGATCTATGCCGGGCGTGAAACGGAGGGCGGCCGCCTGATTTCCACCTGTATCTTATACACATCTCCGAGCCCACGAGACCTCTCTACATCTCGTATGCCGTCTTC
>OJHK01001021.1_pt1 | contig 14437 bp, 16 predicted proteins | sample 1595161 | NCBI WGS metagenome assembly OJHK01 (sample SAMN05416842, study PRJEB24817) | seawater metagenome | isolation source: Sea water | place: Canada:Atlantic | collected 2013-07 | reverse complement strand
ACGAGATGTAGAGAGGTCTCGTGGGCTCGGAGATGTGTATAAGAGACAGAGTAGAAGGCGCGCTCAATAACGGTGGAATTGAAGCTGCTAAAGAGGTTTGTCGCAATACTCGCGGACCAGTAGCAACGATCTTCTTTGAAGGTTTAGACCATTACTCGGAGGGCCTAGACATGGTAGACAAGTCTATTATGAGCGTAGGTTCAGTAGAGAACGGTAAGCTTGAAAAGGGAGTTTCTTGGATCTCATTATTTATTGCCTTGGCTCCAATGCTTGGTTTCATGGGAACGGTAATCGGTATGATCGGTGCATTTGATGCCATTGAAGCAGCGGGTGATATCAACCCTTCTCTTGTAGCGGGTGGTATTAAAATAGCCCTTTTGACAACTGTATTTGGTTTGATCGTTGCGATTATCCTACAAGTCTTTTACAACTTAATCGTTGCAATGATTGACAGTATTGTAATAAACATGGAAGATGCTTCTATCTCTTTCCTTGATTTATTGGTAGCGTTCAATAAGAAAAACTCATAATTAGTATGGCTAGTAAACTTCCATTTTTTGGACGTATTCTAGGGATCTTACTAGGTGTGATTGGTGTAATCATGTTTATCATGGTTGCCTCAAATGACAGCAGTGCTCCTGGATTTGTGTCCTACGGAATTATCATTACCATTATTGGTGTGATCGTTGCCGTGTTGAGCTTTTTACTTTCACTTGTGGTCAACCCAAAGGGGATCAAAGGTGTAGGTATTGGACTGGCCGCAGTTGTGGTTTTAGGGATATTGAGTTATGCCTTTGCAGACGGGTCAGATTATCAGAATTATAAAGATGTGACTTTAGAGACATCACTTGCGGTTAGCGCAATGTTGAATGCGTTCTACATTTTAGCAGCAGGTGCTGTTTTAGCTGTAGTATATTCAATCGTTTCTAGAGCAATTAAATAAGGTCTAAATGGCAAGAAATAAAAGAGCCATACCAGAAATCAATGCAGGTTCAATGGCTGACATTGCTTTCCTATTGCTGATCTTTTACCTTGTAACCACTACCATGGATACGGATAAAGGGATCAATAGAAAGCTACCGCCGTTTGATGAAGAGCTGATTCAAGACCCTCCACCTATTAAGGAGCGTAACATCTTTACCGTTCTAGTCAATTCTAATGACCAGTTGTTAGTTGAGGATGAATACCTTGAAATCGGGCAATTGCGCGAGAAAGCTATGGAATTCATTGACAACAATGGTGACAGATCATGTGACTATTGTAAAGGCTACGGAATGTCGATCAGTTCAGATAACCCTGACAAAGCGGTTATTTCTTTGCAAAATGATCGTGGTACTTCTTATGGAATGTATGTGAAAGTTCAGAACGAACTTATCGCTGCCTACGAAGATTTACGCGACGAGTATGCAGAGAGTGAATATGGTCGCAGTTACCGTGAAATGGATTCTGAAGAGGACCGTGAGATCATTAAAGAAATCAAGACTTCTTACCCTCAGAAAATATCTGAGGCAGAACCGTTAAATATTGGTGGATAATGGCAGTACTTAAGAAAAAGAAGGATAAAGCTTTGCCGGCGATGAATACGTCGGCGCTTCCTGATATTGTTTTTATGTTGTTGTTCTTCTTTATGGTTGCTACGGTAATGCGTGAAGTTGATCTGAAGGTGGCAGTAAACAAACCTCAGGCTACGGAAATCCAAAAGCTGGAGCGGAAGTCATTAGTGACCTACATCTATGCTGGTGCGCCTAGTAAGAAATACCAAGATAAGTTTGGGAAATCACCACGTATTCAATTGAATGATTCTTTTGCTACATTGGATGATGTTCAAGCCTTTGTTATTTCGGAACGCGAGACCAAGTCTGAAGAAGAGCGTCCATTAATGACGATGAGTATCAAAGCTGATAGATCTGTGAAAATGGGTCTCATATCAGATATCAAATTGCAATTGCGCAAGGCGCAAGCGTTGAAAATTAATTACAGTTCACTGCAGCCTAAAAACGTTGATGCGCTTTACAGCTCAGAGAACTAGCAAAATATTGTTGTAAATTAAAAAAGCCGATCCCACTGGGATCGGCTTTTTTGTTGCTTCATTTTTTATTGGACTTGTTGTTACTTGAAATCACGTTACATCCTTAACGCAGCCAAGCGGTGTGTGACTGGTAGATGTTTCTGAGCCATAGAAGCCCCAATATGCAAGGAATTATGCCAAGAGCGGATATCCATGATCCAGCAACTACGGAGGTATCTGGGAGCACGCCATTGTTGATATAAGCACTTCCTAAAGCAAACGAATTATTTATAGCATGCAGCAATATAGGTGCCCATAGTGATCCTGTCCAGATTCTTACGAAGCCAAAAGTGAGGCCCATAAAAAAAATGGGCAGCATGCTTAATGGTTGTTGGTGGGCAAAAGCAAAGCAAAGAGCGCTTAGGATTACTGCCGTCGGTGCGCCGAAATTGCTGTGTAAAATCTTTTGTAAAACACCACGGAAGAAAAGCTCTTCACCAAAGGCGGGGATAACAACCATGACCATAACATTTGCCGCTAAAACCGATAGTGTCATCTCCGAGAGGAGTGTAGTGAGTGTGCTTGTCATCTGGTTTTCTTGTGCGATTAACGTTTCCGCCCAAGGGTAGTCTGGAAGCATATGGTTCATATGTGATAGAAGGTCTATCGCAAAGAAGGAACCTACAGCAACCATTATAAGTGCTAAAAAAGTAAAGTATGTAGGAGGAAGGTTCTTCGCATTCTTTCGAGCATGTGGAGCAGAAGAATAAGTGGGGAGTGTATTTAAGCCTAAAAAAGCTGCGGGTGTACTGGATGCGTGCTGTGCTAAAAAGAGTGGCGGCATCAGAAAAAGTCCAATAGATATAGAGAATTGTAGCCAGCGCATCCCGCTAGCACTCTCTAATCCAAAGGTGCTTTTAACAAAAGTCATTCCTATTCCGCCAAAGAAAAACAAGGAGACCATGGTGATTAATATAAAAACCATCATAGTTCTTGCAGTTCCCCACTCAAGTGTCTTGTCAGTGTCGCCCATCTGGTTGTATTTTTGCACTATGGTAAAGATAGGCGATATTGAATTAGGTGAGTTTCCATTACTCCTTGCTCCTATGGAGGATGTGAGTGATCCACCCTTTCGTAAGTTGTGCAAGGATCACGGTGCAGATGTTATGTACACTGAATTCATCTCTTCTGAAGGACTTATTCGTGACGCTGCGAAGAGTGTGAAGAAGCTGGATTTTTATGAGTATGAGCGTCCCCTGGGGATTCAAATTTTCGGGAATGAGATTGACAGTATGCGTCAGGCTGCTGCCATATGTGAGGAATCTAATCCGGATATTATTGACATAAATTATGGTTGCCCTGTTAAGAATGTTGCTTGTAAAGGTGCTGGGGCCGGAATTCTGCAAGACATTCCTAAAATGGTTAAAATGACTGCGGAGATCGTCAAGGCAGTGAATAAGCCAGTCACTGTTAAGACTAGATTGGGTTGGGATGAGAACTCCAAGTACATCGTTGAAGTTGCAGAGCGTTTGCAAGACGTGGGAATTCAGGCCATTTCTATTCACGGTCGTACCAGAAAGCAGATGTATAAAGGGGAAGCCGATTGGAGCTTGATCGCAGAGACCAAGAATAACCCTCGACTTCACATTCCTGTTTTTGGGAATGGAGATGTAGACAGTGGTCCAAAAGCTTTAGAGTATAGAAATAAGTATGGTGTGGATGGTATCATGATTGGCCGAGCGAGTATCGGGTATCCATGGATATTTGACGATATAAAGCATTACTTCGCTCACGGCACGGAACGTGCTAAGCCCACTGTTCAAGAGCGAGTTGCTGCTGCACGGGAACATTTTGAGCTCAGTCTTATGTGGAAAGAAGAGCGCTACGCGATCATGGAAACGAGAAAGCACTATACAAACTACTTCCGAGGACTGACCCACTTTAAACCTTATAGATCGAGGTTAGTGACCATTGAGAATCCTGCAGAGGTATTATCAACTTTAAACGAAATTGAGCAAGAATATATTTCCAAATACGGAAATGTACAGGAATTGGGTGATCTCAATAACCTTCAGTATGGCAAAACCGAGGAGAAGCAGATCATTGTTTAATTACAGCAACGTTTCTTGTCGCCCATGCGCTGAGTACTGTTCCAATGCTAAGCACAATAGCGGAGGTTAAGGCCAGATGTTCTATAGTTAGCTGAACAGGATAATACTCTCGAATGTAACCCGAGCCTAGAGGTACAATGCCTACATATTTCTGTAACAATATAACAAGGGTTCCAAGCGTTAATCCAGCCAACCAGCCAGAGGCTACAATGAGCATTCCGTTTTTAAAGAAGACACCTCGAAGCTGTTTTTCTGATGTCCCCATAGACCATAGAGTTCTGATGTCCGATTTCTTTTCTAATGCGATGATGGTCAAAGCAGATACAACACCAAAACTAGCCAACACCACTACGAAAGATAAAATGGCTAAAACAACAAGCCGTTCCGAGCGCATCACCTTGAAGAGCGTGGCTTCTTGTTCGAGCGTATTGGCTATAACGACACGATCGCCGAAGTAGTTTTCTAACGTTTTTCGCAGCTTCTTTTCTTCGCTAGAGTGAAACTCTAAATAAGAGGGCACTGTAGCGCCCGTAAATTCCCTTACCCATTTTTCAGGCGCAATTACATATTGTTGATCGTAGTCAGGTTGTATGGAGTGCACACCATTTGCAAATACAGTAACAGCATCAATAGCGTTGGAAAGATTCAGTGCCGTTGTTTTCGTAGTGACTTTGGGTAAATATACCGAGATGATGGGAGGTGGGTTTGTGCTTGAGATGCCAAGATGGTAGGCAACTCCTGAACCTAGACTAAGAGTATGGCTACCAAGGTCGAGACCAGGATCTGCCTGAGTGATTAGATGATCTTGTATTTTATGAGCGTCATTATAAGCTTCAGGGACACCAAGTAGATAGGCGATGTGCTGGTTGTCCCCATAGGTTAAGAGTACTCTTTTTTTGTAAACAGGAAGAACCTTTGTCTCGGGAAAATCGGACTTTAAACGAGCTAAAAATAAGGAGTCAGTAGTGTTAAGCTTGAGATGAGGACCATGTACAGGGCTTAGTTTTAAATCCGCGTTGGCATCTTCAAACTGTTCCGATATGAGTTCTTCTAAACCTGCAAAAGCACTTAGAACTATCGTCATTGCAGCGGTTCCTAATGCCAAGCCAAATAACGCGGTTAGTGACATTAACCTTATGGCTCCAAGCTTACCTAGGGAGAAAAAATATTTTCTAGCGAGAAATGTAGAAAAGGAGCCCAATTGTGAAATTATAGTATTGGGCTCTCGCCTTCACCGCGCAATAGACGGTCAATATTCTCTTCATACTCTAAGCTATCGTCCACAAAGACGACAAGGTTAGGCACCACTCTCAACTGGCGACCTACGCTGTGTCCTAATGCACCCCGGAGTTTTGCATTGTTTACGTTGAGGAATTTCTCTACTTCTTGGGTCATTGAAATTGGAAAAATACTGACATAGATTTTTGCCACACCCAGATCAGGACTTACACGTACTTTAGAGACGCTCAGTAAGGTTCCTGCAAAATGCTCACGGGCCAAATCTTGCAAAATAGTCGCCATTTCCTTTTGAAGAAGTTTGGCAATTTTAAGTTGTCTTGTGCTTTCCATAGGTGCAAATTTACGCATTGACATCTAAGCACTACCTTCGTTATGAATCAATTCCACAGATGAAGTCATTTTTACGCATTCTCCAGTCCGTAAAGCCCTACATGGGCCTTGTGATTTTAGCCGCCTTTTTTAATCTTCTGACGGTTGTTTTTAGCATCGGTTCTGTGGGTTCGCTGATTCCAATACTGAATTTAATATTTGAAACACCCGGAACCGAGTTAGGTGAAGCCGCTGTATGGAAAGCAAAGCTTGCCGCTATGGTGCAATCACACAAGCTGGAGAATGGATCGTTAGAGACCTTAAAGCTGGTCATTTTTGGTACGACCATATTATTTATTCTAAAAAATCTTTCTCGCTATGCAGCACTATGGCTGATGGCACCTGTTCGAAACGGAGTGGTCGCTCATTACAAGGAAGCGCTACATAGAAAATGGTTGGTCATATCCTTAAGAGCGCATGGCAAGGAGCAAAAAGGTGATCTATTGACAAGAGCTACCGCGGATTTAAATGAGATTGAATGGTCCATGCTCAAAGGAATGGAAGGTTTTGTTCGTGATCCTTTGATGATTATTGGAACCTTGATCGTCCTATTTACCATGAGTCCTGTACTGACGGGTTTAGCCATTGCCATTATACCTATTTCTGGCGGTCTCATTGCCACGGTAGGTAGAAGTTTGAAGCGCAGTGCTAAGAAGGCACAAGAAGAATTGGGCCAAAACACTTCTTTATTGGAAGAAGCATTAAGTAATGTTGCTATTGTACAGGGGTTCGTGGCTAACGAGGCCTTTAGAAGACGTTACGAGCTGAGCCTAGAGAATTGGCGCAAACATATGATTAGCGTCTTTAGAAAGCGCGATTTAAGCTCTCCCATAGCGGAGATTTTAGGCGTGGGTGTGTTGTTGGTGGTCTTGTACTTGGGAGGAAAAGAAGTTCTTGAAGGAAATAAATTAACCGGTGGAGAATTGGTTGCTTTTATTGTTCTTTTTTACCAATTAATACCCGCATTTAAAAACCTCACGAATGCACTTTACGACATTCAAAAAGGAAACGCTAGCGCGAACAGAATATTAGAGGTCATAGACATGCCAGAACCTAAGCAGGGATCTGTTCAGCCTTCTGAAGATATGTGGAGTAAGGGGCTATGGTTTGATGAAGTATATTTCAGTTACGACGGAGAAGTACAAGCGCTCAATGGAATAAATATTAAAATCGCCCCAGGAAAAACTACGGCATTGGTAGGCCCTTCCGGTGGAGGTAAAACTACTTTATTACACCTGATGGCAGGGTTTGATCAACCTTCGAAAGGCTTCATTAAATTAGGAGATACGGTCTTGGAAAACTTGTTATTAGATAGCTATCGTAAGGAATTAGGTTGGGTTCCTCAGCACGCTATGTTATTTAACGATACAGTCGCCTTTAACGTGAGTATGTCTCTGACTCCTGATATGGAAGGAGTTGATAAAGCACTAGAAGCTGCCCAATGCATGGATTTTGTATCTAACCTGAAGCCGGGTGCGTTTATAGGGGAAGGTGGTAAGAACTTAAGTGGTGGCCAGCGCCAGCGCCTTTGTATTGCACGTGCTTTTTATGTCAATCCCACTTTGCTGCTATTGGATGAAGCTACCGCTGCATTGGATAATGAAAGTGAAGCTCGAGTTCAAAATGCGCTTGAATCCTTAATGAAGGAGAGAACAACGGTAGTAGTAGCTCACAGACTGAGCACGGTACAGCGAGCAGATACCATTGTTTACATTGATCAGGGACGTGTGGTAGAGCAGGGTTCACACCTGGAGCTGATGGCCAAAGAAGGCAAGTACGCGTCGCTTGTGGCGCTTGGAATACTTTCAACGGAAGAATAAATGGAGCACTTAACTAATATTGAACACTTAGGAATCGCAGTGAAGTCTTTAGAGGAAGGCAATGCTTTATACACGAAAATTCTAGGTACACCACCCTACAAGCAAGAAGACGTAGTGGCTGAAGGTGTGCGTACAAGTTTTTTTAAAGTAGGTTCTACTAAAATCGAATTACTTGAAGCTGCGCATGCAGAAAGTCCTATCGCAAAGTTTATTGAGAAGCGAGGAGAGGGCTTACACCATGTGGCGTATGCAGTAGATAATATCAAAGCTGAGATGGCTCGTTTATCTCAAGAAGGCTTTAGGTTACTAAACGAAGAGCCTAAGGAAGGTGCAGACAATAAATGGGTATGTTTCTTACACCCCAAGGATACTGGGGGCACTCTTATTGAGCTTTGCCAAGACCGCGCGTAGTTCACGTTCTAAATCTCCTTCATGTATGTTAAACTGCCAGGTATGAATACCCAGTGCTTCCGCGGCAACTAGGTTAGCAGGGGTGTCATCAATAAAGAGTACTTCTTCTGGCACGGCTTCCATCTTTTCAAGAACATGCTCAAAGTAATTGGCATTGGGTTTTCTCATGCCCATTTGGTAGGAAAGGAAAAGTCTATCGAATTTATGAGTGAATGCATGCCAAAGAAATGATCCTGCTGTTTTTTGTATGGCCTTGATATGTGCCTCATTAGTGTTGCTCACTAAACACGTAGCATAATTCCTTGAAAGGTTTCGAAGGAATAATGTGTCATCGTTCAATTCTCCTAATAACGCATCCCAACCAATCTCAACTGCACGAGAACTTTGCAGGTATTTACAACTTACCGCGATATTTTGAAAAAATTGTTGGGTCGTTAACGCACCTATTTCATAATCCTCATTCAAGATTTGAAAATCAGATTTAGATAATTGTACTCCTCGTTTCTCAAAGCTCTCCTGTGTCCTCTCAGGAAATATAGGAATGAAGATATTACCGAAATCGAACCAAATTTGCTTAATCATTAACCTTGGTTATGAGTTGTGTATGCTTTGAACAAACAGATGCGAAATTGCTAATCGATGAGATGAATCACACCTCTAAGCTCCACGGTATTACCTACAGCTATTGATCCACATCGTGCCAGGATAAAGTAAACTCCTGGTGCAGCATCAGACCCTTCTACCATCCCGTTCCAGGTTGCGCTCAAGTCGCTTGTGACGAAGACTTCTTGTCCCCATCTGTTAAAAACCGACCATTCCGCCCAGTCTGCGTTTTGGATGCTTGGCTTATAACGGTCATTTATTCCATCAGCGTTAGGAGTAAAAAAATTGGGCAAACTCATTGTTGCACTATCAATAGGTGGCGGTGGTGGTGGTGGTGCAACATATTCGGTTCCATAGATGTTGTCGAAATAAATGACCCTATCCTCAGGACGTCCAGTGAAATCGGGGAAAATCACCATCTGGTCATAAGTATTTCCTATGTGCGCACTGAAGTCAAATTCAATCTGCTCCCATTGATTGACGAGCGTATTGGCAATCTTTATTTCGCCTAAGGACCAATTATCATAGCGAACCAACTTAATTCCCACGTCGCTAATTGTAGTTTTATAAACCATAATTCGTATAATTTTATTCGAATTATTTATAGTCCAACTTCCGATATCTGACCCATGCTGGGTTTCACATCCTGCAAAGGCTTGACCGTACTGCATGGCTTCAAAACGAGCAACGTTTGGACTCGTATTGATTCCTGTTGTATCGGGATTGGCGACTACTTGTAATGGCGGATTGAAATCATTTTCAAAGACCTTCCAGTTCCATGTTGAACCGAAACCATTTGGCTCAAAGTCAACTGGCGCATTTTGAGCACTGAGAATACCTGAAAAAAATAATACCGTAGCTGTACAGACTTGCCTCAAGGCCATCATTCTTGGATTTCGGGTAAAAATACGAAAGTAAAATTCCGTGATGCCCATTGTTATGGGACAATCACAGGACATTTATTAAACGCTTAATACGCTGAGTAAAGGAGTTTGTTATTAAAACAAGAAGCCGCAGAAGAATGCGCCAAGTATCATAATCAACTGAAATGTGAGGTGTTTATATTAAGTAGAAAAGAGATAAAGCCTAATCTATCTCACATCTAAATTGGTTTGCCAGGCTGTGTAAATACTAACCAAATAACATTTTGAAATACTGAGGTATAGTATATAATTTATACGGAGGTAAAAACTTAAATACTGAAATGAATTACAAAAGTAATGTGGGTGCGAGAGCTTAAATTATTTCTTAGACTTTTGACCTTAAGGTGTCTTTAAAAACGTCATTCAGTGTATATTTGCACTTCAATGTTGAATCTGACAATGTGCTAGTCAAACCTATGTTTGGGTGTTTTGACAGTATTCGCTTGAAGTTAATGTACTCTTAAAAGGCTTCCTTATTAAAGAGTGTATCAACAAGGGCCTATAGCTCAGTTGGTTAGAGCACCTGACTCATAATCAGGTGGTCCCAGGTTCGAGCCCTGGTGGGCCCACTGAAAATAAAGCACTTCCTAACGGAGGTGCTTTTTCATTTTTGCCCATCCGATCTGTTTGTATGGCCTTAAGATGTTTTTAAATTACCTCAGGATTAAATATGGTAACTTTAAATGGTTTATGAGTATTACGGAAGAGCTCAAAACTTAAGCTAGACTGAGTTTATTTAATTCGCGAGAGCAAGCAGTGACACATGAAATTAAGCCCTTGATGGTATGAGAGATTTAAAATATCTATTTGCGTACACAGTGCCCATTTCAGTTTATATGTCGTTTATTTCGACTGGGATTTGGACGTATTCTGCGGTTATCTATGTTTTCTTGATCATCCCATTGTTGGACTTGATTTTGGGTGAAGAAAAAGACAATCTTCCCGACGAAAGTGCTGCCAGCATTCAAAATAAGTGGATTTTCGATGTCATGTTATTTTTAAATGTTCCAATTGTTTTTGGATTATTGTTTGTAGGATTTTCTTCAATTCAAACAGCTGATTATAATACTGTTGAAACGATCGGCATCGCAATTTCAACAGGCGTTTTATTAGCAACGAACGGCATAAATGTGGCTCACGAATTGGGTCATAGACGTACGTATTTTGCCCGATTTACGAGCAAACTCCTATATATGCCGTGTCTGTACATGCATTTTTATATTGAACATAATTTTGGTCATCATTTAAACGTTGCAACGCCAGAAGATGGTGCTACTGCTAGAATCAATCAGTCAGTCTACTCATTCTGGTTTACGTCAATCACCAAGCAATATTTAGACGCTTGGAAACGGCAAAAAATAATCCTCGAAACCCAGAAAAAATCTTTTTTCTCTCTGAAAAATGACATGATTTTTTATCATTTGATACAGCCACTATACCTGTTCAGTATCTATTATATCTTCTCTTTTGATGTAATGATTTTCGCAATCATGGTTGGAATAATTTCGATTCTATTTTTGGAATGTATCAACTATATAGAGCATTACGGTTTACAGCGTCAAAAGTTAGCTTCTGGCCGTTATGAGGGTGTTAAGCCCCATCACTCGTGGAATTCAAATTTTAAAATTGGAAGAATTACGCTTTACGAACTAACAAGACACAGTGACCATCATTTCAAATCTTCAAAGAAATATCAAGTCCTGGATAACCATGAAGAGAGCCCTACACTGCCTATGGGCTATCCATCTTCAATCCTCTTAAGTTTTATTCCTCCGCTCTGGTTTAGAGTCATGAATCCTAAAGTGCCTCAAGTTAAGTAGGGGCAATGGAACCTATACGGACTATGATTACAACGTATCAAGTTCAGGAGCTTCTACCCTAAAGAAAAACACCCTGTTTAAGACCACAACCACAGCCAAGGAGCAAGGCGCCACTTCGCAGTCTACTCTAAAATTGAGCTTCACCCCACTAAAGACTCTGTTTTTCCTGTATCGCGTACCCGGGATTTCTAGCATACCAAACCGCCAACACCATGGCAACTAAATACAAACACAAGTCGATAGGGTCAAAGACTCTATTTACAATAAACAATTCTGAAATTTCCCATAGTATTGCGGCAGATATGGGAAATAGGGATTTTTTGTAGTCGCCCCAAATTACCCTGAAAAGTTGAATGCCAAAAAGTAACCAGCAGAGATCTACGCCATGATTTCGTAAAATTCCCTTGGAGAAGTAATGTAGAAGAACACCAACACAGAGAAGTGACAAAGCAATACCTAGTTGATCGTGCTTTTTCGCGACGAAGTTGATCATTTTACTCACTAAAAATTTGCACGTTTTGCACATCACAACTTATACCAGAAGCATGATCGTTTGTCTCTAAGTCAACATTAAAACTGGCAACTGTATCAAAGACAAAAATGATGGAAGAATCGCTAGCCAAGTCACTTACACCTGGAGGAAGTAAAAATGTTGTTGTAACACAATAGGTCCTATAATTCATTTCCACTTCGCAAGGTGCTACGCATCCGTTATTGCTCACTCCTAGACCAACGGAGGTGCACCCACAATCATCGACCGGTTGATCAGCTAGACCAACAAAAATCATGATACCCAATGCGAGTATGCTCAAAACAGTTTTTTTCATACCAATCCAGATTTAGGATACTAATTTATAGCTTCTGTACGAGAGGCTTGGTGTCTAAAAAATGATCATTGAATCGAGATGGTGATCAAATCGTTGGGTTTTTAGAGTATCTGTAGATTAGTTTCAACTCTTTCATCATAGATAAAAGTTTACGGTAATTGATGAAAATAAAAAACTGATAATTATTATCAAGCCTCACTAAAGATTGTTCCTTGGACACTGAAAAAACAGATATATACAAGTGTTTAGATGTCATAGCCCGTTCTACGGGATGTATATATTGTTCAATTATTGTTTGGACGGTCACGGATAAAAATACTAGCAAAAGGATAAAACATAGAAACTAATAAAAATTATCCATTACTGAATGAATGCCTAATTTCACACAAAATAATTAATCATGTTGAATTTCGTTTTCGGCGTTTTAGCTTTAGTTAACAGCGGTTTAGTTCTTGAAGAAATTCATAATCAAGACATTTTTTACAATTTTATTTTTTATCAAGATGAATTGTACTTGGGCTCAAATAAAGGAATTTACAAAATAGACCAAAGTGGTTCAAGAGATATGACTCTCTACGATCAGTCGGTTGTGGGTCGAATAAATCCTGATCTAACCCGATCTCGTACATTCAACCCTGATTTCATTGAGCGTCCTGTTCAATTACCAGAATTCTATCCTAACACTATAACAGATATAGCATATCAAGGAAATCGTTGTTATGTTATCACAAGGGGCAAGCTGTTAATCTATCATAGTCCATTATATTCTTTCTCTCCTCACCGTAGCGTACGATCAATTTCAAATAACGGTTTGGGTACCTATCGTGGGGTATATATTAACGGCGAGAAGCTAAATAAAATCTCTTACACTGATGGGCAAATAAGGGAGTTTGGGGATCTTACAATGGTTTGCTACAATGGCCTTTTAAAATATAAAGACAATGAAGAAGTTGTCATTTATGATAATGATAATTCCGTTTTAGCAGATGCGAAGTATGGACATATCAGAGATATTTTCTCTATCGGCAACTCAAAATATTTGCTTATTTCAACTAAGGGGATTTACGAGTATGATGAACAATCAAGTGTTTTCGACCTATTATATGCCTGTGAAAAGAAAATCATAACGATAAAAAATAAGATTGATGATCGAATTAAGGATAGAGGAAAATTTGATTTTATTGATAATGGAAGATACCTCTCATTAGATGTGCATGCTAAGGGATTCGATATTGTGGATAATGCTGTTGATGATAAAATAGTTGATGCCTTAGAATGTGCAATAGATGGCAGATTTTTTTATGTAATAACTGAAGATGCTAGGTTTTTGAAATATATAAGATCACCAGATGGTTTAGATTTAGTTACCCAGATGATTCTTGATTCACCTGCACATACAATAATGGATGTTGAGGACATAATATTTATTGCAGGTAACAGCGGATTGAGCGTTTATCACAGAATCAAAAACCAAATAGCTCGCGATATTATTATTGATGAGTTTAACAGCAGCGCAGTTTATAAATCGTCCAGTGAAATTAGTTTCGGTGGTATCCACGGTGTTTATACGTTTAACAACTTAAATCAACTCGATAAAGAATTAGTCTTCAAAGATTATGAAATCGATAATAATGGAAGTTTACTTTTAGGCGGTGTTGTTTCCTCACTCTTACTTTGTATTGGTTTTATAACCTTTCGATTTAGGAAAAAGACAATAGTATCCGATGAACAAATGATTTCAAGGATCAAGCGCTTTATTAATCTTAATTTGCCTAGTGTAACTTTAAAAATGTTAGAGTTGGAATTGGACTTAGACTACAACGAGCTCAATAGTTTAAGTAAAAACTTTAAGCCTGCAAAGTATATAAAAGAGCGGCGAGGCGCTATCGCAAAAGAAATGCTACTAGCTGATGAGTTAATATCTGAAGTTTCAAAAAAGACTGGTTATTCCGAGACTTATCTAGTCAAGAATAAATATAGGTTTATAAAATAAATTTCGGTTTCATCTAATCGAGGTTCGCATCAAGGTTAATAATAAGAATATGTTACTTTGTGATTTCGAGGTATCAAAAGTGACTTAGGAAATTGACTTTTAGTCATGCTAAAATTAATATTGGTGGAACCTGTAAGTAAGGAAGTCATCACCTTACCTAAACTTCTAGAATCGGTTTATCCGAGTTATGTTGATTGCTAATAATCGAACCACATATTCCATTACATAAGAGATTAAGACCCCGTTGCTTTTTCTTAACGCAATGAACATCGATGCTATAATAGAAAGAGGTCCTGTAGCGATATCCTAACGA
>OJHK01001020.1_pt1 | contig 14439 bp, 14 predicted proteins | sample 1595161 | NCBI WGS metagenome assembly OJHK01 (sample SAMN05416842, study PRJEB24817) | seawater metagenome | isolation source: Sea water | place: Canada:Atlantic | collected 2013-07 | reverse complement strand
AGAGAGGTCTCGTGGGCTCGGAGATGTGTATAAGAGACAGATTTGTGTTGGGGACCTCTTCTTCATGGTCGTCATGGTCCTCCTCATGATCGTCATGATCGTCATGATCTTCTTCATGATCATCGCCCATAAAGGAATGCGTAAGCTCCTCAAGCCGCTCAACCGCATCCTCATCGATCGCAAAGCCATCGATTTTTACGTTTTCATTCTCTCTGGTAAAATAATCTAAGTGAACTCCAAAATTACCAATAGAGCCATCGAACCGGAGAACCGTCTTATCTTCTCGACTGACTGAGTTATAATTTTGTTCTATTTGAAAATTAGTCTCATCAGTCAATTTTTCGGGGATACGGTTATCAATAACATTGATTACCCCGCCGATTGCACCGGAACCATACAATAAGGTAGACGGGCCTCGTACGATCTCGAGACGATCTGCTAACAAAGGCTCAGTCGCATTGGCGTGATCAGGGCTTAGGCTCGAGGCGTCAGTAATTGAAATACTGTTCTGCAAGACTGCTACCCTATTGCCGGTTTGTCCCCGCAGTATTGGCTGCCCGACACCGACGCCAAAAGACGCGTTATGGACACCAAGTTCATTCTTGAGTGTATCTCCGAGTGAGTTGGTGACTTTTTCCCTCAATTCTTCACCCGAAAGCACCGTTATGGGCAGCATTGTTTCTGCCCGAGTGCCTGCGAATGCTCCGGTAATGATAATTTCTTCTATACGTTCTTCTTCATGCAGCGGCCTTGGTTCTTGAGCGCCAGCGAGAAACGATGTCGAGGCGAGGGCTACTGCAATGGCAATACGCGTGGGGTATACAATTCTCATGCTAAAAAACTCCGATGAATTCCAAATTAATACTAAAAATATTACTTATTAAGTAATCAGCCCAGTACGGATTGTCCTTACGTGGCTAATAATTCTGAGCCAAGTGAATCGTAAGGTGGAGCTCGTATGTATATTCTTAATGAAGTCCTCTTTCTCGGAGCAGAATGACTGGCGCTTAACTTTCTTAAAGGCAAAATGCGTGCCGTACTATCAAAGGAAACGGCTAAAACGGCATCGCTTTTATTATTTTTAGGGCAAAAATCGCAGTCAGCGTGCACGCCATAATTAGCACTATGACTGTGAGTTAAGACTGCCACTTGTGTGGCAACGAGAAGGGCGCACGAAAGAGCCAAGGCCGAAAATAACCACCTAAATCTCTTTGAAGACCGCGACCATAGAGGTCCGACTAGTATCGACTGTTTAGCCAAATCAAATCACTCACGCTAATTTCTATAACTTATTTATGCCTACTGACGGCGCCGATATAACTCTGCAATTATAAATCCGGCTCGTACAACATGTTTAGTGAGAAATTAAGAGAGTGGGGGTGCTCTAACTTGAGCTTTGTAGATACGCGCGACTTGCGCATCCAGGGGTAGACCGTCAACCACGGTCGTTATTACTTTAAAAATCGGCATATGTACCGAATTCGCGAGAACGGAAACGTCTAGACTGATGCTGAGGCAAATAGCGCAGTCGGCACTTAAATCATGATTTTTATCATGGCCGTGAGATTTTTCTGCAACCTGCGCGAAAAGGAATAAGACACACAGCGCTACGACGCCCACTGCTGGGAGGCGAAAGCTCAGTAATTGAGTGAGCAATACTTGAAGGAATTTTTTTGACAGCATAGACCCAAGATTTTTACACAGATTGCCGAAATGTCAATAGGCCCAGCTTAATCATATAGGCGTGATGCTTTATCTTTCAGTTTATTTCTTGGCTCTTTAAAACAAAATCAGTAATTTCATTCCTTTACTCACCTTTCACTTTAAAGCGCCTAATGCCTAAAGCAACTCCGCGAACTCAGCCAATGAATCGACTCCAACGATGTCCTGTGCCAATAAGTAGAGGTCATGGCGAGGCAAGTGAGGAAGCGCATTATTTAATACATGCAGATGCGCTTGCTCTTGCTCATAACGAGCTAGCATAAAATCACCACCATCGGCCGGCGATCGCTTGTTAACCACGAGGCCAGCGACATTAACATGAGCGGCCTTAAGCTGCGCATAGAGCTCGATGGACTCAAGAACGGGAAGCCGCTCGGCGGCAAGAACGATGACAAAAGCGGTTGTCTCTTGATTGCTTAATTGGTCGCGCAGATTAGTAAACCTTAGCTTGCGGCGATGTAAGATTCCCCGAATTCCAGACTCACGCATCTTCTCGGCGTCTTGCGAATCGGCACTAAATGTCTTTTCTTCCATCGACGAATCACGACCTAGGTCGCGCACAACCTGCGCGAAACTGTCTGCCTTTTCTTGCCTTTTGATGAGTCCATCTGTCCATGCTGACATCATCTCCGGCAGCGCCATCAGCCGCGCAGTATGCCCCGATGGCGCCGTATCAAATACGATGAGGTCATAGTCTTTAACGCCCTGTTCGACAACCTCGGCGATGCGCTCCATAAGCGCCGCTTCCTGCATCCCTGGCGCGTCTTTTGATAGTGCCATGTGCTTGTCGATCTCACCACGCAGGTGAACCGGCATCAGTTTGTGTAGCGAAGACGTAATTTCTTTGAGATGCAGCCGCACTGTCTCGTCAGGATCCAATTCGAGCCCGTCGAGGCCAGGCGCGAGACGCACAGGCTTGGACCCGATAGCGCGATCGAAAAGATGCCCGAGATTGTGTGCGGGATCCGTCGACACAAGCAGCACTTTGCCCCCGGCCTGCGCACGCGCAAGCGCGGTCGCTGCCGAAACAGTTGTCTTGCCAACGCCACCCTTACCGCCGAAGAAAAGTATTTTTTTGGTCTGTGCGAGTGCTAACAACAATGGACATGATCCAGTGGTGACCGTTCCATGCCCATGCGAATATGCCAGTCATGAAAACGATCGTAGACGATTGGGAGCAGCTCCATCGTGTAGAAAGCGGCGGGGTTAGGAATGCCGAGCGTCTCGGCAAAAATGAGCAGCATAAAAAGATCTTCTTCGTCGCGCTGCGCGCGGGCGAAAGAGCGTCTATAAGGCGTCACATAAAATTCATGCAGCCCCCCTTCAACCCGCGCAAGAATATCGCGCAATGCGTCGAGTGCTTTTGCTTTATTGCTTTTCTCTGAATCTGTCATCGCGCTGTCGAGTGCCTCCTAGGCCTGATGCTCGTTTTTACGCTGCTTGGCTGCCTGTTTCGCGGCCTCTTTCGCCGCCTCTTTGGCTAACCGTTTTTCCTCTGCTCGGGCGAGTCTCGCCTGCATCGGATCAATAGTAAGCGGCCTGTATATCTCAATTCTATCTAGGTTCTGAACCGAATACTCGTGAGGCAACGGCCGCCCCTTGCCATCTAGAGGCTGTGAGAATATGCCAAGATCGAGATTGTCCATCTCGATCTCCGGAAAGTCTTTCACAATATTCGACAACCTCACGGCCTCCACCGCAGTGGTGCCTTGCTCAACGGTCAGCGTTACCAGTCTCTGCTTGGTTGGCGAGGCATAAACGACCTCAACCTGAATTTCGTTGCTCTGCTTAGTGTCCATTGGCCAGTTCGAATGATAAGAAAAGATTTTGACTAACCGCACTATCTAAAGCGATGAGTCTTATTATTGGCAAGGCTGCTAACCGTAGACCAGCATTGCACGATCTACTAGCGCATCAACTAGACTATTAGCAGAACCACTGACCAATTTGCCCACCGCCTTATCTACAAGTGAGTATTTGAATTCGAAATCCATTTCGAAACTAACTTTACACGCGGCATCCGTCAGCGCATCGAATTGCCACACCGCAGAAAACTGGGAGAAATTACCTTCCTCCAGCTTCATCTCTATGCGACTCGGTGCACAAAGCGTGTTACGGGTAACGAAGGTTTGTGTGATTCCTGCCTTAGCCAGACTTAATTCGCCAACGAGTTCGGTGTCAGAGAGAGAGAGTATTCGAGCCGAGCGGCAGCCTTGCATAAATTGCGGATACTGTTCGATATCATTCACCAGATCGAACATCTGCTGCGCCGAATAGCCGATAAGCGCGCTGCGCGAAACTTGTGCCATAGCCGCTCGCCCGCTAGAGATAGATCTGAATGACGGTGCTGACGAAAACTGAGAACAGCACTAGCGGGATAATTGTCCCAAGCGCAAAATTCAAATACCGCTGCAGCAGCGAGCCCTCATAATCATCGTCGCCGATTATCAGCTCAGAGGTCAGTCCGCTCATTTTCCAGCGGTAGGCAGTAAACAAACACACCGTAAAGCCAACAAGCGGCAAGATGGTTTCATAGAACACGTCATAGACCACGTCGAAAAATGATTTACTCAGGCCACCGTAGCTCGTAAACGAGGTGAAGAATTCGGACATGCCAAACGACAGCGTTGCAGGTATGGCAAAAAGTGTCAGCAGAACAGCCTGAGTCAGCACCGCCTTGCGGCGAGTCATTTTGAATTCGTCTATCCAATAGGAGATGGGAATCTCAATAATTGACACCAACGAGGTGAGCGCTGCAAAGAACACCAAAAGAAAAAATACGATAGCGACTATCGTCGCACCCAGATACCCGACGGCAGCTTGCATCGACAAAAAGATTTTAGGCAGAAATGAGAAAATAAGTCCTACGCTACTCGTCGATAGATCGTCGGTATTGGTGTTGGGATCAAAGGCGAAAATAGCAGGCAAAATGAGTAAGCCGGCAAAGAAGGCGATACTGGTATCCATTACCGCTACCGTGCGCGCCGAACCAGGAATACTATCCTCACGGCTAAAGTACGAGCCGTAAGTGATCAAAATTCCCATACCCAATGAAAGCGAGAAAAACGCCTGACTTAACGCACCATTCACTGTCGACAGGCTCATTTTGGTGAAATCGGGAACGAGATAGTAGGCAATACCTGCGCTCGCCCCTTCGAGGGTTAGTACAAACAAAGTGAGTGCAACCAACATCACAGCGAGCGTCGGCATGAGTACTCGCGCTAGGCGTTCAATGCCACCCTTCACACCGCCTAAAAGAATCAAGAAGACCCCAACAAGGAGAACGATTGCATAGCCGAAGAGCGAAGGCGCGGCGACAATCTCGCCGAAAGTCTGTTCCTGCGAGAGCCGATCGAGGCCGCCGCCCGCAAGCTCTTTTAAATAGACGACCAGCCAGACAGTAATGACCGTATAGAACACAGCAATCATGAACGGTGTGATAATTGCCAGCATGCCTGTAAGTCGCCACTTAGCAGAGCCGCCTGAGATCGCGTCAAAAGCGCCTACCGGATTCCGCTTAGCGCGTCGGCCCATAGCGATTTCGGCCATCATCACGGGATAGCAAATAAACGCGACGAAGAGCAAGTAGATGATGAGAAAGGCCGCGCCGCCGTTTTTAGACGCCATGACGGGAAAGGCAACCAAGTTGCCAAGACCCACGGCCGACCCCGCCGCCGCCAGAATAAAACCCAGTTTAGAGCTAAACTGCCCGCGTGCTTGCGACATGGAATCCTATTCCTTTTAAGACTGTTTTTCTATTTCGCATGGCACTCAACAAGCACTGCGCGTGAGCGATCGATTCTATCAGCGGCACTAGTGCAGCACAACGCGGCAGCTAGGTGATTAACCTGCAAAATACCCCGCCGAAAAGCGTGACAGACGGGGCTGTTTCTGACAGTTTTAGCCTTGTAGAAAATTTAATATTAACGGCCTAAAAGAGCAAAAGCATGATTCACACTAGCCTACTCCCAGAAATCACTATTCCAGACACTTTATTAACGCCTTATGTGCTCCAACGCGCAGAGCGGCTCGCCGACACTCCCGCGCTCGTCGATGGCGCCACGGGCAGAACACTTACCTACGCAGAATTCGCAGGTGCCGTGAAGGCCATGGCAGGCGGCCTTAAGGCACGCGGCTTTGGTAAGGGCGATGTCCTTGCGATAATGGCGCCGAACGTTCCTGAGTATGCTGTCGCCTTTCATGGCACAGCGTGGGCGGGTGCCACAGTGACAACAATCAACCCAACCTATACTGCGCATGAAGTGCAGCACCAGCTAAAAGATTCTGGTGCGACTCTTCTGGTCACCGTCTCGATGTTCTTGCCCATAGCCAAAGAGGCCGTTGAGGGTACCGGCGTTACCGAAATCTTTACTATCGACCCCAGCGATGCCTCGCCAATGACCGCATTGATGGGCGAGCCGCTGCTCGAACAGGTCGAGGTTTCACCTGACGACGTGGTGGCGCTGCCCTACTCGTCTGGCACTACAGGCCTGTCGAAGGGCGTGATGCTGACTCACCGTAATTTGGTCGCCAACCTCGTCCAGACCACTGCCGTGCTGGCAGTAGATGAGGGCGAAACCATGCTGTCTTTCCTGCCTTTCTTCCACATTTACGGTATGCAGGTTCTGATGAACAATGCGCTCGCGCAGGGCGGCAAAGTTGTCACCATGGCGCGTTTCGATCTCGAGCAATTCCTGCAGCTCGCGCAAGACCATCACGTAAAGCGCGCTTTCGTTGCGCCGCCAATCGTTCTCGCACTCGCTAAACACCCCTTGGTTGAGAAGTATGATCTCAGTAACCTGGAGTCTGTCTTCAGCGGCGCCGCGCCTCTTGGTGCAGAATTAGCAGAGGAGGCCGCGGCCAGACTAGGCTGCGAGGTAGTCCAAGGTTACGGCATGACAGAGTTGTCGCCGGTGAGCCATTCGACCCCGAAGGGCATGTACAAGCCGGGCAGTATTGGCATTCTCATTCCTTCTACCGAAAGCCGAATTGTCGACCCCGAGACAGGCAAAGACCTAGGGCTCGGCGAAGACGGTGAGATCTGGGTGCGTGGTCCACAAGTTATGCCTGGTTACCTCAACAATGAGGCGGCAACTAAAGACACCATAGACGACGAAGGCTGGCTACACACCGGAGATATCGGCCATGTAGACGCCGACGGCCACTTCACTATCGTTGATCGTCTAAAAGAACTAATCAAGTTCAAAGGGTTTCAGGTCCCACCAGCCGAACTTGAGGCTTTACTCGTCACGCATCCATCGGTCGCGGATGCTGCGGTTATTGGCATCCCCGATGACGAAGCAGGCGAGCTACCCAAGGCTTTCGTCGTGCTCAAAGACGGCGAGAATGTGAGCGCCGACGATATTAAGCAATTTGTTGCCGCAAAGGTTGCGACCTACAAACAAGTTCGTCTGCTTGAGTTCGTGGACGCCATTCCTAAGTCAGCGTCAGGCAAAATTCTGCGCCGCATGCTCCGAGACCAATAGAGGCCAATGGAGACCAGTTCTGATTAGCCAAGCTGGCCAGATCTACCTTCGAGCTCAGCACATAAAATACGTCAGTATTTATGTGCTGAGCTCGAAGTACCGCTAAGCCCCTCTAGCCGAAACTGCTATACTCCCTCCCATGGCTAAGAAAAAACCCACCGTCTCGGACGGCACTATCGCTCTTAACAAGAAGGCGAACCACGAATACTTCCTCGAAGAGAGCTTCGAGGCGGGCGTCGTTCTAGAAGGCTGGGAAGTCAAAAGCCTGCGCATGAAAAAGGTTCAGCTGGTCGACAGCTATGTGCTACTAAAAGATGGCGAAGCCTTTCTCCTCGGCTGCCAAGTCACGCCACTCGACACAGCGAGCACCCATGTCATCGCTGACCCCACGCGCATAAAGAAGCTGCTCCTGCACAGCAAACAGCTCGCTAAGCTTTTCGCGACCGTACACCAAAAAGGCCACACCTGTGTCGCCGTGAAATTGTATTGGAAGGGACACCTCGTTAAGTGTCAGATAGCGCTCGCCAAAGGTAAGCAAGACCACGACAAGCGCGCCACTGAAAAAGATCGTGAGTGGCAGGTCGATAAACAGCGCATTGTGCGCAACGCTAATCGCTAGATCGACCATTTCCCTCTCTGTAATGATTTATCGTGACCGATACGGTTTCGTGCTACTATTCGCAGCCATGGGGGTGATTTGGATTCGACGCCGGTATCAAAACCTTAGGTGCATGCCGAGAGGGTAGTAACTCTCGTAAATCAATTACTGCAACTTTATAGTTGCCAACGACGAAAGCTACGCCCTAGCAGCCTAAGAGCTTGCTAGCGATTACCGCCGGGATGCCCGTAAACTGGTATTTGGTAATCGTCATCTAGAACGGGATCGCCAGTGGAACGCGCTTGACGTGAAGCGGCTAAATAGTATCAAGCTCGCCCAATTCACCCTGCCCGTCGGGCCGATGAGGGTTAACCTAGTAGACGACGCTATGCATGTAGAGCCGAAGATAGAGAGCTGACGGACGGGGGTTCAATTCCCCCCGCCTCCACCAAATACCAGTCCACGCAAGTCCAACGAAGTCTTTAAAGCCCTGTTAATTAGGGCTTTTTTGGTTTTACTACTCCCTCGAAGTCCGTTAAACTCCTACTGAATCCAAATAATTAGGGGGTATTTTTGGGGGTACTTCCGTAAGATTATGCCAAATACCCCCAATTGAAAGCTATGCAAAAGCTAACAGCCACAGCAGTGAAGCAAGCAAAACCTAAAGCCAAGCCATACAAACTATTCGATAAAGCTTTTGTGTACGAGTGTGACGAGTATTAGCAATGAAACGACAGCAGTTTAACGTGGCTAAGCTGTCTACCTAGAAATTTACGCAAATCTTCAGTAAGGCAAAATCTACTTTTCAATTACCACTAAGGAAGGCGTGCAACAGTGCGGAGACTTTCGCAAACATGATGTAGAACTTGGACATATTGTAAGTGGACGTTTGGCAACAATAGCCACGCACTTACGGAAATGGCTTAGCTTCATAAGCAAAGGTATAAAGCTGAAAGAACCAGAACGCAATGCCTACGACCACGCTGGCACATTTTGCAATAATTTGACACCTATCCTTTACGTTTCAGCGGGCTTAAGCAGTCATACGGGAAAAAGATCAACTAAACTGATGCCTGTTCGCAAGCATAGAACCCTAAACTCGCAGTCTCTCGGGAGCCAGAATTTTATGCATACCCTATTTTCTAATCGGCAGCTGATTTTAGCCCCCTGTCTCAGTGCTGCGCTGATACTAAGCGCAAATAGTGCCAGGGCTCAGGATCCTTCCACCTCTCAAGATTCTACAGTGACCTACCCTGCCGAGTACTTTGCCCAATTCAACCCTTACTCCGTCAACGATATGTTGCAACGAATTCCCGGTATATCGCTTGCCCGTAGCGGTAGCCGCAGTGAAAGCAGAGGCGGTGGCAGAGGCCTAGGTGCGGGCGGAGAACAAGTGTTGATTAATGGTCGGCGTATAGCGGGTAAAAGCAATGAAGGCGATTCACAGCTTTCACGCATTCCCGCATCGGAGGTGCGTTACATTGAGATTATTCGAGGCACGTCAGGAGAGTTAGATGTCCGAGGAGGAGCCCAGGTTGTCAATGTTGTCTTGGAAAAGGCGCTCTCAAGCGTAAGCTTTGCTTATGAAGTGAGCACCGATCGAGCATTGGACGGGTCATTAATACCAGGCGGTAAGATCTCGGCGACAGGACAGTACGGCGCGTTGAATTATTTCCTTAGCGCAGAGCGGGAGCCGCGTTATGACTATCGCGACGGTTTTGAAAGAGCATTTGGTATTGACGGGGGTCTCGTCGAGACAGTGAACCGTGATGAAACAACAGACAGCTGGCCAATATCAGTAACAGCAAATTTTGGTTATGAACTAACGCCTACAGATACTGCAAATCTCAACTTTTCTTGGTCCGGAAATGATGTGGAGTATGATACTGACCGAATCATCACTCGATATCAATCCAACACGGTTGCTAGTAGAATTTTCGAACGGGATTCGCAGCCAAGCGATCAGAGCAATTTCGAGGTTGGTGGCGATTACATGCATGTTTTTGACAACAAAAGCAGGTGGAAAACTATTGTCGTTGTTAATGAAAAAGAAAACGAGTTCGCACGCAGTCGTTTCAAAGTAGATCTCGCCGCATCTACCGAAACGAAAGATCTGTACTTGTTTAACTATGAAAAGTACCAGGAACGCATAATTCGATCGTCATATGTTTTTAATCTGTCGCAAGATCAATCTATTGAGACGGGTATAGAGAGATCGCAAACAATTGTTGATACGTCTCTACGACTTGGATTGCTTAACGGGGTCGATGGCGACTATGAGTTTGGCGGCCTCACGCCAGCGGCTAATTCTATAGGGTCGGTAGAAGAGATGAGGCTGGAGTATTTCACAATCCATAATTGGTCAATGAATGAGAGGATGACGCTGGAGACCACGCTGCTTTTGGAGGACAGCTCAATATCTCAGAGTGGTACGTTGGCAAATACTCGCGACTTCTCATTCTTCCGTCCAAAAATAGACTATCGGTTTGATATTACACCAACCGTTCAATTAAGAGGAATTATTCAGAAGATAGTCAACCAGCTCAGTTTCCGTGACTTCACGGCAGGCGTAGACTCTCGGGACGACGAACAGAATTCATTCGAAGGGAATTCGGATATTCGACAAATGCAATGGTGGAACTATGAAGCTAATCTGGAATATCGGCTTCCTCAGGATGCGGGAGTAATTAATACTCAGCTGTATTATCAAACCGTGAGAGGCGTTATAGATAATGTCGATGTTTCTCGAAATGGAGAAATTCTCTCAGCTCGAGGCAATACTGGAAACGGAAGGCGCTATGGACTTAACTTGAGTAACAGTTTGCGTTTGGGATTCCTCAGTCAGCCCAATATGCTTTTAACCGCCGGACTCAGCCTGGAAGAGGCAACCCATAGAGATTCAATCCTCGGCAGAGACAGGGAGCGCTCAATGGGCGCGGGCAATTTTGGAGGAAGCAGATACTCAATTGGATTTCGTCATGATATTCCCAGACTAAACAATACAAACTGGGGTTTTAATGCAAACAAAAGGTTTTTAAACGATTTCATGAACTGGGATATTGATAAGACCGAGTATTACCCCCCTGATTGGTCCTGGTTTGCCTGGGCGGAAACTCAGGCTTGGGGTGGGCTTGTGTACAGGTTTGAGGCAAGAGACTCTGGTGAACGGTGTAGGCTACGCACGCGCTATGCTGGTGGCACGACCATTACGGGTTATGTGGACGAAGTAGAGGACTCATGTTCAGTAAATGGCCCTGTCTACGCGATCAAAATCCGCGGCACGTTTTAAACCATACAGCCAATCAATGTCTAAATGCGAAGTTAAAATAGCTGCTGTGGAATGAAATACAGCACAGGGATTTACCAGATGCGATACGCATATGAACGAGTATGCATACCCGCTGCTGGCCATTATAACTATTAACTGCACAACCAGACCCTCCCCACCCCTAAAAATCAAGGCCATTTGTTATATATCACTGGGGTTGAAATAGTTTTAGCGAGGGATAAAAGTAATTCTGGATTAAGTTTTTGATAAATAAGATGGCAGGCAGATAGAATTTCTTCTTATAAGTTGCTGATTATAATATATTTTCAAGCCCACCTCAGCTACCACTTCCTCGCTACAAAGCGATTTCTGAAAGTCCAACAACACGCACAAACCCACAGAATAAAGACATATGTTTGATCCCCTCCACTATTTAGCTTACTAACTGTTCGGTTCAGTGCGCCACTTTTATACCAGTCTACACCCTGGCAGTTGGCCTTAACGAAACTCGCGCCCACCAATCGCTCAAATTTGTCAATTCTGCCGGAATATGAATGCCCACAGCAGCTTTAGCCATAACGAAAGCGCACTGCGCCGTAATATCAGCGACCGTGTAATAGCCACCGGCAATAAATTCTCGATCGATAAGCTCTTTATCCAGCCATTCCATCCGTGACAGCACATTAACCTTGTTGATCTGAGCGAGCTCGGAAATTTGAGTGACTCTGCCTTTCCAAATCTCACCGGTATGCACAAAAATTTTGATAATGGGATCGAGCAATTCAAATTCCATCCGGCGGTGCCACATATCTACAAGAGCACGGTCCAGCGCATCGTTTCCCATCAATGAGGGATTGGGGTTAGTTTCTTCCAGATAACGGCAGATAGTAGCGGATTCGCTGATGCAGGTGCCGTCGTCCAGTTCCAGTACTGGCATCATTCCTAACGGATTTTTATCGAGGTATTCCTCGGTCTGGTTTTCTCCGGTCATCATATTTACCGGAACAGTAGGAATATCCAATCCTTTTTCGGCAATAAATATTCTTACCCTGCGAGCATTAGGTGAAGGTGGGAGATCATAAAGCTTCATGACGGAACCTATAGTGGTAGTTAATTGAATTCTTTTTTACCAAAGCTGATTACTTATAGCAGTTCGCCCGCGACGATATAGCGCTCGAGAAAAAGTGGTGGCAGACGAGTAGGTCTGCCATTGTCCAGGTTGGTGCAGACGAAATTGAAATATCCGCGTGCCAGCGTCTTACCGGTATTAACGTTGATGATTTGAAATTGGCGGCTCAGTCTGAGTTTGCCGTCGCTCTCGACAATCCAGGTAGCGATCCTCAGTCGGTCTTGATCATAGGCCGAGCTCAACAGATCGACATTGAATTTTACTGCAGCCATACCACGCGCCAGTTTTCTGCATGCAGACTCCGGTAGGCCGACGGCACTGGAATGGTCAAAGGCGCAATCGATCATCCACTTTATATAGTTGTGAGTGGAGACATGGCCGTAGCCGTCAACCTCGCTGGCGCTGACGACGGCATCAATTACAAATGGATTGCTGCGATCCCAGGTAAATTCTATTTCTTTGCTAAGCTGCATATGTAAGTTTTTTCCTAAACGTAAATCGTCGCTCTTTCAACAACGAGATTAGCTAAATTAACAGCGATTCAGTAATAGGATGGAAACAAGATACCACTCGCTTCAGCGAATCAGCTGTTAATGCGGGAACGCCGTAAACTTCCATGGGCACCCTGTGCTTAGTTTGCACTGCCTCCACTAAAAGATCGAAATCTCCGTCACCAGACAGAAGGAAGATTCTATCTAGCGAGGGTGAGTTTTGCAGCACATCCACCGTAATACCGACATCCCAATCACCCTTAGCAGATCCATCCGCCCGTTGAATATAGGGTTTTAGTCGGATACTGAACCCAATATGACGGAGGGCACTCTGAAATTTTCTTTGGCTTTCATCTTTGCGATCCGTGGCATACGCATTCGCTACAACGATGTCCCCCTTAAGCGAGAGAATTTGCCATAACGCGCGGTAATTAAAGGACCTCCCAAAGGCATCCCTTGTTGTGTAGTAGACATTCTGGACATCCACAAAAACGCCTATTTTTTCGCCGTGCGGGCTCAGCAAATCGACTCCCACCGGGTGTCATCAATAAGCAGTAGGGTGAAGAATGTAGTGACGAGTAGTTTTATAGCCTTATTCTCAGAAATACCTAACCATTCGTCCACAATAGTATGTATACGGGTGCAATGGAACCATCCTGACTTATCGGGGTGTGCGCCCTCGGTGGGGTGCAAGGTAGAAGGATACTAGAAAAAAGGGCACTCCTACTTTAGGTGAGTTAACCCAAATATCTATTTTTCAATTGCAAAGCTGCCACGCAAAGTTCGCCCAACAAAATCAAACGCGTTGAGAACTCTGGGGGGAATTGATTCCCCAGTATGATCGGCTCGATGCACTAACCGATACTCATGTTTTAATCCGGCATCAAAAAGTAACCGGTGCAACATTTCCCCGCCTCGGAAAAGATTCAACCTATCTTCATTTCCAACTTCGATATAAATATTTAGGCCAGAATCCTTCAGAGTTTCCATGTTCTCGCGAGCGATGTAAGGCGGATGATTTAACTGCCAATAATCACGATCCACGGGGTTCCCAAATAAACTCTGGTATAGCGCTTCCGATCGGTATGTCCTATCGATAGCATCTATTGTGTCGTATGAGTAAGCTGCCTCAATCGCTGGCTCTAAAGCTGCTACCGCAAGAAAACTAGTTGGGTCTTTAAACGCCATGCGCAGCGAACCCATACCACCCATCGAAATACCCATTATCACCGTCCTCGAAGCATCTTGAACCACATTGAAATTAGCTCTTAGATGCGGAATCAAATCTGATAGGACAAACGTTTCCCACTGCTGACTATTATCCTGAAAATCCAAATAAAAAGATCTCTCGGCTGATGGCATTGCAACTACCGCTGGGGGAAGGATATTTCGTTTCCAAGCCTCTTCAATAATTGGACGAAACCTATTTAGGTCAGAACTAGAACCACCTCCACCATGAAAAAATAGAATTAGGGGCAGTGGACCTTCAGAAGCCTTAACTTCCTCAGGATGTAATACAGCAATTTCTACTGCGCCTGGCACATACCCAGACTCTAGTGTGATTGATTGCAAATGAGATTGTTGTGCCCAAACCGACAGAGGCAATAACATCAAAAAAATGGCCGCTAGTTGCTTTCTACACATATCCATACCCTTTTTTTCAAATTTACCTTGTACGAGTAGATTAGCCTACTATCTGTCTCTTATACACATCTGACGCTGCCGACGAATAGAGAGGTGTAGAT
>OJHK01001003.1_pt1 | contig 14606 bp, 10 predicted proteins | sample 1595161 | NCBI WGS metagenome assembly OJHK01 (sample SAMN05416842, study PRJEB24817) | seawater metagenome | isolation source: Sea water | place: Canada:Atlantic | collected 2013-07 | reverse complement strand
TAAATACCCAACAAATCGCTGCAAAAACAATCTCGAAAGATCAACAGCCCCTAATAATAATAAATTCATCGCTCTGAGCTAAAAATGACTATGATTGGTCAGTGATTTTTTTATGCCTGACTGAATTTTTTAATCTGTTTCTTAGCTGATTAAATGCCAGATCAAATGCATCTCTTGCGTATCTAGAAATTACTTTTATATCTATATTTTTTTTACCAAGTAAGTGTAGTGATATGTGGCAACCATATTTAGCATTGCCTTTTCTACAGCTATCAGTTTCAAACGTTACTTGTATACAGTTAATCAGGTCAGTATAAAAACTTAGATTTTCTACAATTTTATTAACATAGGATTTCAATTTAGAATCCTGAGTTTTATGACGAAAAGTGGTTGTAACCATCATAAGTAAATCTCCACGAAAAATTGGCGACATTACATCGAAATCGACACATGACCTGATGTAATTATAGTTGTGAAATTTATATGATGAAAAAAGGAGGTGATCGAGGGCGTAAATATTGAAATTTATTATTTAATAGCGGGAAGTGACTATTGAGTGAATACTTAGATAAATAAGTAAGATGAAGCAGTCGATTATTATGATCTATATTAGAAATTGATAAATCGCATTCCAACTCTGAGTCAATTTCAATGTCAGTGAAGGATTCAAAAATCAACTGGTTTGAGCTGTTTGCGTTTATTTCTTCAGCAATATTAAAACCCGACTCAGCATGTGAGTTGGTTGCAAAAAGCAAAAATATGGCAAAAATAAACTTATACACAGAGTTCTCAATATCATCGATTACTACTATTTATATTGAGTGAAAAATATATTATTTCAAGAAAGTAAATGTAAATTTTTATTTCAATTTAATAGCTGAAAGGCATTTTCTTAGACTAATCATAGGTTCATCAATAATCTACTAATGGTTGTTCTCCCTAAAGTGCCAAGTAATAAATGACTATGACTGAATAATTATCATTGTTAAATCAAAGACTAAAAATAAATTAATACAGACGGGTATTCAGATTCGAGCTAGCAATACAACGTTGGGGGGATATTGGACTAGCTTTTTTATTCGATAATGATAATCTGGCTATAAAGTAATTTATCAAAATCAAAATAATAATGAAAAATACTTACATAGCAAGACAAGCTATTTTAAATGAAAAACTTGAAACCATTGGCTATGAGTTGCTATTCAGAGATAGTCTTGATAATAAATTCCCTGATATTGATCATGATGTTGCGAGTTCCAAGTTAATTATTCAAAACCATATTCATGGTGATATTCAAAAAATTAGTATGGGTAAGTTAGCTTTCATTAACTTCACTGAACATTCTTTAATTCATAAATTTCCGTTAATGTTTGATAAAGATACTATTGTTATTGAATTGGTAGGCCATGAAAAGCCGACCAAAAAACTGTTAAAGATAATAAAGTTTTATTATAACAAAGGTTATAAAATAGCGTTAACTGAGTATGATCTAGCGCCGCATTGGGATGTGTTATTTCCTTACATTGATATAGTAAAAGTGGATGTTGGCAAAATAAACCCCAAACGTTTGCCTCCTGCTGTTACTCGAATGAAACTCTTTAACGTTGCTATCGCCGCAGAAAAGGTAGAAACAAAAAACCAGAAACAAACACTGGTAGAAGTCGGCTTTAACTATTTTCAAGGTTATTTTTATCATCAGCCTGAAATCATAGAAGGCCAAGCACTCGCACCAATAAAAACACAGATGTTGCAATTATTAAGCGAAACATTTAATTACCCGCTGAATTATGAAACGGTAGCTGAAATAATAAGTCATGATGTTAATTTAACTATCGGTTTATTAAAAATGGTTAATAATGTCGCTACAGGAACAAGAGTAGAAATAACATCGTTAAAACAAGCCGCAGCCTATTTAGGTGAAGATAAGTTAAGACAGTTCGTGTCTATTTTAGCGTTATCTAAGCTTACGTCTGACACGACAGATGAAGTCTGTAAACAAGCGCTTATCACAGGTAAAATGATGTTTGCTTTAAGTGACAAAGGTGTATTTAAATCCGTGAGCGATTTTGCCTTTATTACAGGGTTACTTAGTGCGATCGAAGTAATGCTGTCTATGCCTATGGCGGAAATAGTGAAAACAATGCCATTAGCTCAGCCAATTGAGACTGCGTTAGTTAAACATGCGGGATTACTTGGTCAATTACTGGATCTCACGACTAGTTATATATTGGGTCATGAAAATTTAACAAGCAATGGCAATTTAAATGAAAGCCTACAACAATACTCACTAGACCAAAAACTGGTACAGGAAGAGTTTTTAAAAGCTAGTGAATGGTGTCAAAGTTTGAATATTGATAAGTTGTAAACGCTATAAATGAAACGTTAAAGTCTAATGGTAACATCTTATGCTAAGGTTACTCTCTCCGAAGAAGCTACGACGAAGAGAGTTGTTGTGATCCGCAACAGCGGCTTTTTCATTTTATTAAATCATAAAACTTAAGTCATAATTTATAAGTAACATTCTGTTACTTATAATAAAAAAAACAATAAAATATTATATCAATCTAACCTCGCCAAAAAATAAAAAAGCTCATTTTATTGCTATTCAATAAGTTAAACTAAAAAAAAAGCTGATAAATCTTTCATACTATTTTATTTATTTTTTACCTTTTTTAACGCCAATATTTCCCCTTGAACATTAATATACTGATTGTTACATTCCGCATCCTCTTGTACCAACAGGTACGTTTACAAGTTATTACTTTCGATAAATGTAATAACCTTTTTAGTTAAAAATATTTAATACATACCGAGTGAAAATAAAAAATTTTCAATAGCACTACCTTGTCAGGCTATCCAGAAAACACTGATTTTTGACGTTTAGTATTAACTTTTTATAAATAGTGAGAAAAAACATGTTTCATAAAACGTTAAAAGTTGCAGCTTTTAGTTTATTTGCAGTGGTGAATATAGCTTCGGCTTCAGAGAGTGATTTTAAGCAAGGAGAAATTGTAAAGCTTGGAGGAAAAAGTGCCAAAGTATATGTAGGTACAGCCAATTCCATTGTGAAAGGTCAGCTACTAGAGATAAATAGATTGCTAGCGACAAACAGTGTGCTTGAAGGTGATCCTCTTTATTCATACCAAGAGGTAGGTAAAGTGCTGGTTGGTGATATCGGTAAACCTAATTATATTAATGTTCAAATTACCCAAGGCAGCCTCAAAGTAGGGGATAGAGTAAGAATAAATAACTAGAATATTCATTATTTCTAAGCATCTCTTGTTCTTGTTTTGAGGTTAATTCATTACCTTATTTCAAGAGCTTTCCTGTGATTATTATTCTAAACATCGAATCAACTTGGCTGGAAATCGTACTATTACTTTATTTTAATATGCGTACACCAAGCTTGTTTGTGTGATGAAAATAAAACCTCAGCGTATACTTATTCAACTAATATAATCTTCACTAGACTAACCTCGAGAAATAAAATAGTACAAAAAATGGACTTTTGTCTAATTTGAACTAGGGACAATACTCGCTACAGTAGTACATTGAGGTTATAACTTTCTCTTAAAGATATTGTGCAATAAAAAATTAGGCTAAAGCGATATTTAAACAGCACTCATGACCTCAAGTTGATTTTTATAAATCTTTTAAAATACATTTTCTTATAACGTTTTTCTAGGGTAAAAGTTTAGCCTAGCTCTATCATAATGGGCCTTTTCTAATTGTTTGGAAAAGCATTTTTTTGTAGGTTATAACACTGTTGCGGTTGGAATTAATTTAAATCAAAAGGATGCTACAAATATGAGTTCAAAAATAATTTACACCTATACCGATGAAGCACCATTGCTAGCGACCTGCTCGTTACTGCCAATTATTAAAACTTTTGCAGCGTCGGCAGACATAGATATCGAGCTAAAAGATATCTCTCTTGCCTCCAGAATTTTATCTGCCTTCTCCGATGTTCTACCAGCAGATCAACAAATTCCTGATGCGTTGGCTGAGCTAGGGGTATTAACCCAACACCCTAATACTAATATCATCAAACTACCTAATATCAGTGCTTCAATTCCTCAACTAAAAGATGCTATTAATGAGCTGCAAGCACAAGGTTATGCTATTCCTGATTATCCAGAAGCGCCAAAAACAGAAGAAGATAGAGTGAATGAAGCTAAATATTCAAAAACTTTAGGCAGTGCGGTGAATCCAGTACTTCGTGAGGGCAACTCTGACCGCCGTGCCCCACCATCAGTGAAAGCGTTTGCTAAGAAAAATCCACATTCCATGGGTAAGTGGAGCCAAGCTTCAAGAACTCATGTTTCGCACATGCACTCAGGTGATTTTTATGCCAGTGAAAAATGCATGACTATGGATAAAGCCTGTGATGTGAAAATTGAGTTTGTCGCTAAAAATGACGGTGCAGTGACGGTATTAAAAGAAAAAACTTCACTTCAAGCAGGTGAAATTATTGACAGTATGTTTATGAGTAAAAAGACTCTCTGTGAATTCTTAGAGCAAGAAATGGAAGATGCGAGGGAGACTGGGGTGATGTTTTCTTTCCATGTTAAAGCGACCATGATGAAAGTATCGCATCCCATAGTTTTTGGCCACGCAGTAAAAGTTTATTATAAAGACCTGTTCGCTAAACACGGCGAAACCTTCGAAAAATTAGGTGTCAATGCTAATGATGGTGTTAGCAGTATTTATGAAAAAGTAAAACAACTTCCTGAATCGTGGCGTGAAGAAATATTAGCCGATTTACATGCCTGTTATGAAAAACGGCCTGAATTAGCCATGGTCGATTCGGCTAAAGGCATTTCAAATTTACATACGCCAAATGAGGTTATTGTTGATGCCTCTATGCCGGCGATGATTAGATCTGGCGGTAAAATGTGGGGGCCCGATGGTAAGTTGAAAGATACTAAGGCTGTTATGCCTGAAAGTACGTTTGCAAGAATTTACCAGGAAATTATTAACTTTTGTAAAACTCACGGAGCATTTGATCCTACAACCATGGGAACCGTGCCAAATGTCGGCTTAATGGCACAAAAAGCAGAAGAGTATGGTTCACATGATAAAACCTTTGAAGTACAGGGAGACGGCTGTATTCGCATTGTTGATGATGAAGGTAAAATACTATTAACAATGGACGTTGAAGAGGGGGATATTTGGCGGATGTGCCAAGTAAAAGATGCACCAATACAAGATTGGGTCAAATTAGCTGTTACTCGTGCTAAGTTGTCTGATACCCCAGCGGTGTTCTGGTTAGATGAATACCGTCCGCATGAAGCTGAGTTAATCAAAAAAGTTAAGCTGTACTTGAAAGATCATGATTTGACCGGATTGGATATTCAAATAATGTCACAAACAAGAGCGATGCGTTATACGTTAGAGCGTATTCTACGTGGTGGCGATACCATCTCTGTTACAGGGAATATTCTACGCGATTACTTAACTGATTTATTTCCTATTTTAGAATTAGGCACTAGCGCAAAAATGTTATCCATAGTGCCATTGATGGCAGGTGGCGGCTTATTTGAAACTGGGGCAGGCGGCTCAGCACCTAAGCATGTTAAGCAGCTAATAGAGGAAAACCATTTACGTTGGGACTCTCTCGGTGAATTTCTAGCGATCAGTGCTTCTCTTGAAGACTTAGGTATCAAACAAGACAGTGCTAAGGCTAAACTACTGGCAAAAACGTTAGATCAAGCAACTGCTGAGTTATTGGAAAATGGCAAATCACCATCGCGTAAAACTGGTGAGTTAGATAATAGAGGTAGTCACTTTTACTTAGCGCTTTACTGGGCAAAAGCATTAGCTGAACAAACGGAAGATACTGAACTGAAAAATCACTTTGCGCCGCTAGCTCAATCATTAAGTGAAAATGAAGCGGTAATTGTCAGTGATTTAACAACAGATCAATGGCACTCCGTTGATATAGGTGGTTACTACAAAGCGGATACTAAGAAGGTTATTGAAATAATGCGACCATCCAAATGTTTTAATGAGGTATTAGCTGCGTTTAAATAAATTTCAGGACAAGACAGTAATTAGTCAATAAAAAGCCCGAAACCTTTGAAGATTTCGGGCTTTTTTCGTTGGTAACTTCAGCCTGAACGTTGGTCTTAACCCTATTTCAGGTAGAGAAACTATTACTTAGCATTTAGCTCATGTTCATGGTGCTGAGCTATCTCATCTTTAATGGTTTGCTGTTTCCTTTGTTCAGATATCTTACGTTCGGTTAACCAATAAAAGAATAACGGCACAAAGAATATCGCTAAAAATGTTGCCGCTATCATGCCGCCCATAACACCTGTTCCAACACTATGGCGAGCACCGGCACCGGCACCTGAACTTAATGCTAAGGGAACTACACCTAAAATAAAGGCAAGTGAAGTCATAATAATAGGTCTAAAACGTAAACGAGCAGCTTCTAATGCAGCAGCACCTGTTGTCCAGCCTTCTTGCTTTTTCATTAAAGCATATTCAACAATTAAAATGGCATTTTTACTCGCTAAACCAAGTAAGGTGACTAGGCCTATTTGAAAATAGACATCACTGGTCATGCCGGCAACCCAAACGGAAACTAACGCACCAAATATACCAAAAGGTAAAGCTAACAGTACTGATAACGGCAGAGACCAACGTTCATATAGAGCCGCTAGAATTAAAAATACCATAATTACCGCCATACCTAGTGCTATGGCGGTAGAGCCAGAACTTCTTTTTTCTTGATAAGCAGTACCCGTCCATTCATAACTCATGTCTGATGGTAATACTTCCTTGGCAATACGTTCAATCTCAGCGATTGCTTGACCAGAGCTATAGCCCGGTGCTGCACTACCCAATAGTTTCACCGCAGACAAGTTATTGTATCTGTCTAAACTATCAGGACCACTGCTGTAGTTAATTTTGGCAAAGGCAGAAATAGGGACCATTTCACCGCTATTACTTTTAACATAAATACGCGAGATATCTTTAGGACTCATTCTAAACTCAGGCTCTGCTGACATAAGTACCTGCCATGTTCGACCGAATTTATTGAAGTCATTTAGATAATAAGTACCCATGGTTCCAGCCAAGGCATTAAAAGCATTGTTGATTGGAATATCCATAGCACGCGCTTGTTCACGATCTATTTCTACTGTCAATTGTGGTGAGTCTGAACGCCACAATGTTTGTACTCCGGCAAGTATTGGGCTTTGCTGAGCAGCGCCCATCATCGCTTGCATACTTTGTTTTAATTTCGCTACACCACCGTCACCACGGTTCTGTAGATAGAACTCAAAACCACCGGTATTACCTAAACCCGGTATCGCGGGTGGGTTAAACGCTAAGACTAAGGCTTCTTTAATATTAGCGGTTTTCATAAATAACTCACCTACTAATTGCTGAGTACTTATTTCTCTATCATCCCAATGTTTTTGGGTAACAAAAAGCGTTGCAGCGTTATTTTTATAACCACCACCAAGAAAATCAAAGCCAGTAAAAGACACAACATTTTCATTCGCGGGGTTTGACTCTATCGCGGCTATGACTTCTTCTACTACTTTACTGGTTCTTTGTAATGAGGCGCCATCAGGTAAAAATACCGCTGAAATGTAAAAACCTTGGTCTTCATCGGGTACTAAAGAACTCGGTGTTTTTAACCACATATTTGCTGTGATAACGACCATGCCAATAACAAGCATCAAAGCCAATAAACCACGGCGAAGGAAGAAACTTACACCGGTGACATAGTGTCCCGTCACTTTATTAAAAAATCGATTGAAGCCGTTAAAAAAGAAGTTGGTTTTTTTATCTTCATGTTTCAAGACTAAAACACATAAAGCAGGTGTCATAGTCAAGGCCACCAGGCCTGATAAACTTACCGAGATAGATATTGTTATAGCAAACTGACGGAATAATTCGCCGGTTAAGCCACCTAAAAAGGCAATAGGGACGAAGACTGAACACAACACCAATACAATAGCGACGACTGGGCCACTGACTTCTTTCATTGCTTTGATCGCTGCATCACGAACAGAGACATCTTCTTCATGCATAATACGTTCTACGTTTTCAAGTACAACGATTGCATCATCAACAACAATACCAATGGATAACACCATACCAAATAAGGTTAGGGTATTAATTGAATAACCGAGAATATACAGGCCTGCAAACGTGCCTAATAAAGAAACGGGCACGGCCATGATAGGAATTAACGTCGCGCGCCAATTTTGTAAAAAGATGAAAACAACGAGGAATACCAGTAGCATAGCTTCGCCAAGGGTTTTTAATACTTCGCGAATTGATACTTTTACAAAACGGGTGGTGTCGTATGGCAATAAATGCTCAAGCCCAGTAGGAAAACGGGTCTCTAAATCAGCAATGGTGGCATTAACTTCGTCAGCAACATCAAGAGCATTAGCCCCAGGTTGTAGAAATATACCTAGCAGTACTGCTTTTTTACCATTGATACGGCCATCAAAGTCATAATCTTTTGAGCCTAACTCTACACGGGCAATATCTTTTAAACGTAATGAGCTACCATCGGTATTCGAGCGGATAATGATATCTTCAAACTCTTTTGCCGTGCTTAATCGCCCTTGTACTTTGACACTGTAAACCAATGATTGTGGGCTAACAGAAGTGGGTGTTGCGCCAATTCTACCTGCTGCATATTGTGAGTTTTGCTCACGTACCGCATTGCTAATCTCTTCAACAGTTACGCCTAATTGGCTCATCACATCAGGACGTAACCAAATACGCATGGCATAATCTTTTGCACCAAAAATTTGTACGCTAGTTGTGCCTGGAATACGTTTGATTTTATCAAGAATGTTTAAGGTAACATAATTAGACGTCCATAATGCTTCACGACTATCATCAGGCGAGTAAAAAGCATGTACATGTAAAAAACTTGATGAGCCTTTAGCAACCACGACACCTTGACGGCGTGTTTCTTCAGGTAAACGAGCTTCTACTTGTTTAACACGGTTATTAACGTTGACTGAAGCTTGGTCTGGATCTGTACCAATTTCAAAAGTAACTGTGATGGTTGTTGCGCCAGAGCTGGTTGATGTTGAGGACATATACATCATGCCTTCAACGCCAGTGATGGCATTTTCTAACGGCGTAGCAACAGTTTGTTCTAATACTTCAGCAGATGCACCAGGATATACGGCTGTGACTTGTACAACCGGTGGCGACATTTCTGGGTATTGTGCGATAGATAAACTGCGCATAGCAGCCAATCCAGCCAACACAATAAAAATTGAAATGACAAAAGCAAAGATAGGTCGATCAATAAAATAACGAGAAAACATAAACCTGTCCCTTATTGCTGTGCGGCAGACGGTAACTGATCATCAGCTAAACGTATTGGCATACCAGGGAAGAAAATACGCGCCATGCCATCAATAATAACTTGGTCGCCAGTTTTTAAGCCTTCACGAATTACCCAGCCATTTTCTATACCTGCGGCTTCTGTTACCCATTCTCCTACAACTACCGGAGCAGGTAATGCGACAGTCATGCCTTCCTTATTTTTAGCCATAACATAAACAAACTTACCGAGGCCATTATCTAAAACAGCTCTTTGCGGAACGACATAGGCATTTTCACGTACAGCACCCTCTAAAATGATACGAACAAATTGTCCAGGTCTTAATGAAAAGTTTGGATTTGGTGTTATTGCCTGTAATTCACTTGTGCCGGTTTGACTATTTATTCGGATATCGCTGAAGTTAACTTGTCCAATTTGAGGATGAAGTGAACCATCAAACAATTTTATTTTTGTGTTCCAATGACCTTCTTCTGGCAAGGTTAGTAAACCTGCAGCGGCATCATTACGCATTTGTAATTGCTCACGTTCAGATAAACCAAAACGTACACGAATAGGATCAATTTGCGTTAATTGTGTTAACAAGACTTCAGGGCCTGAAACATAAGTCCCTTCAGATACTAATTCACGACCAACAATACCGGTAACAGGAGATATTACCTTGGTATAATCTAAGCGTAATTTCGCTTGTTCTAAATCAGCTTGCATTGATTTAACATCAGCCAAGTTAATATCTGCACTTGAAATAGCGTTGTCTAACTCACGTTGTGAAATTGAATTTTTTTCACGTAATGGTCTTATGCGATTAACTTCACGCTGAGCTTGCTCAAGGCGGACTCTTGCAGCATTTAAATCGGCTTTGCTTTTGGCCATTTCAGCAGCATAGGTTTTCGCATCTAAGCTAAATAATGATTGTCCTGCTGTGACTTTATCACCCTCACTAAAATTTCGGGTTTGTAAAATACCGGATACTTGAGCACGAATTTCTACTTCTTTTGCGCCCGATAACGTAGCAGGTAACTCAATACTAAAAGGAACTGATTGAGTTGTCATGCTCATCACAGACACTGCAGCAGGTTGCATACCTGCAGGGGCAGACTGTTGTGCTTGTTCACAGCCAGTAAGCGCTGTAGCTAGGAGTACACTGGAGGATAGTAATAATAGACGACTAAAAAGTGGTTTTAGTTGACCATTTAACACAAAACGTAATGTTGACATAACAAACCTATAAGGAAGTGACCAAACACATAATAACGACAAACATTACAGGTTTGGTACAGAATAAAACAAAATGTAAACTACTCGGTGCAGTTTACCTATTTTTATTGAAAAGTAAACTAAACAGTGTAGTATTTACCCATGATTCGATTTTTATAATTAAGTAGTATGGAAAAAGCATTAACCCTAACGGAAAAAAAGCGTTTGGATATATTAGCTGCCGCACAAGATGAGTTTAAAGAGAAAGGTTTTCTCGGTGCAAGCATGGACTCATTGGCAAAAAGAGCCGAAGTATCAAAACGTACCGTCTATAATCATTTCCCTAGTAAAGATGTTTTGTTTCACAACATTGTTAAAGAGCTTTGTGACTCCTTCAGTCAAGCGGCTAATATCCAGTACCATCCGGATGAACCACTTGATGAGCAATTGCATATTGCTGCGACGAGTGAAATTCAATTATTAGCGTCTGAATGTTTTCGTGACTTAAACCGTATAACCATTTCAGAGTGTATTCGCTCCCCTAAATTAGCAGCGAGTACTTTAGAGCACTTAGGTCAACAAAAAGATGGTTTACATGTTTGGATTAATGAGGCAATGAATGACGGTCGACTAAAAACAGCGGATGCTCACTTTGCTGCTCAGCAGTTTTTAGGTTTGATTAAGGCTAGTGCTTTTTGGCCACAATTATTTATGAGTCAAACTTTCCCATCTCTTGAACAGCAAAAAATAATTGCTGATGATACTGTGTTAATGTTTTTAGCTCGTTATGAAGTATAGTATTTAAAATAATTACAGCTGACTTTTTACCCAGTAACTGTTAGCGCACTAGTATTAAATGAATAGTGCTAAGTCTATATTGCTCAGCCGTTAAGAGTAGAAAACCTATCGGCGCAATTTTTATGTGTTGTTGAAGCAAAAAACTATCTCCTAACTATTCCTCAGACTCCTATATCATTTACACCTAGCAATAAAGACACTTAATATTGTGGCAATATTTTATTGCTATACACCCCAAGGTATTTAAAAACTTCTACCTTTTACTCTGAAGGGAGCATGTTTGTTTGCTCTTTTAACAACCTCCTTGTAGCACTAAGGTAGCACTTCTTTTTAGTCTTTTGTTTATTACAGTTAGTTTTGTTTAATAAATGTACTTATGAACAAAGCCCAAAATCTAACTAAATAAGAGGTTAACAATGATAATAAATATAATAACCAAAATTAATAAAGTGGTATTATTTCTGATCTTAATATTTACCATTAACATCAGCTATGCCGCGTGTGTAGATAACGTAGTTTTAGTCCATGGTAATTCAGGTTCGCCGTCAGATTGGGACAATACTTACGACTTACTGAAAACTAATGGTTATCAGGACAGTGACATTTTTCGCCCTACATGGGGGAGTGCTTATGCCAGTAATAACAATCACAGTGGTTCAGAAGAAACGCCGGTAAAAAATGCAATAAATAATGCGCTTGCCAGTTCATGTACAGGAAAAATAGATATTATTGCGCACTCGATGGGGGTTACCTTAGCGGCACAACAAGTGATTAAATTAGCTAAAAGTAATCAGGTTGATACTTTTGTTGGCATCGCAGGTGCTTATCGTGGTTTATGGACATGTGGTGCTTACCCTTGGAATATTTATACGCCAACTTGTGGTGTGAATGGCTTATCAGTCTCCAGTCCTTTTCTTGATTGGTTATATGGAAAAACAATTGCTAATAAGGTTTATTCCATAAAGAGCTGGAGCGATGCCATTGTTTGCGGTAGTGGTGTTTGTACAGTAGGAGGAGTGCATTCCAGTCAGATCGTAAATGAAAATGCCAGCTATACTTATGCTTTAGGGCATTTTGGTTTACAAACTTATACGGCAAGTAAACAGTATGACTTGATTCAATAAGTTAATTTACTGTCTTCGTTGTGACACTTAACCCTATATTTTCAATATGAATTACTATTTTTTTCTTAATTTTATGTCATTAGTATGAGTGGGACTTACTTATTAAATTAAGAAAATGCGCGCTTAGGTTAAGCCAAATAATACAGATTGATTCTATAGACTTGTGAAATCAAATAAGGCAGTATCAAATATATAGCTTATTATTGTTTTAGCGGCAGTAATACCAATCGGATTAATTTATTGATCACTTAGCGAGAATTAAAAGGCTTAGAGGCAAGGCATTGATTGAAGAGAACGGTTATTCCCTTGTCGAAATCAATAACGCCGCATATAAGCCTTTACCTTTTATTAGGTACTCGCCCTTTGGGAGCTCATTAGCAAACTGATAACATCACAAAATAAATAAAATATAGAATAACTATGTTTAACTCATTTTGTTTGTTCTAAGCTCGCTACTTAAGCTCTAAGTTGGTCAATTAATTAATCCGCTTGGTATTAGACTATTTTGATAGAGATAGTGTCAGCTTTAGGTTCATCTTTCAATGAACTTATTTCAGCATTTTTCGCTGCATTTATCACACTTCGCTTAGTTCTATCAAAAACATCACCCGCTAGCTGACCACAAGCCGCATCAATATCTTCACCACGCGTACGCCTAGTGATAACAGTTAAGCCATAACTTTGTAATACTTTATCAAATCGATCGATGCGAGAGTTGCTTGAGCGAGAATAAGGTGAGCCAGGATAAGGATTAAAAGGGATCAAGTTAATCTTACTCGGTAAGCCTTTTAAAGCGTGTGCTAATTCATGTGCTTGGTCAGTACTATCATTAATATGGTCAAGCATAACGTATTCAATAGTCGCTTGTTTATTCGCTTTTGAACCACTGATATAACGACCGGCTGCGGCAATAAAATCTTCTAATGGGTATTTTTTATTAATCGGTACTAATTCATCACGCAACTTATTATTGGGTGCGTGGATCGAAATAGCTAAAGCACAATCAATTTTTTCTTTAAGCATATCTAATGCTGGAACAACACCTGATGTACTTACGGTTACTCGGCGCTTAGATAAGCCATAACCTAAATCATTCAGCATAGTATCGAGTGCTGGAATTAAGTTCTTCATATTTAATAATGGCTCGCCCATGCCCATCATTACAATATTGGTAATAGGTCGAGTACCTGCGATACGCGTGGCGCCAATATCATTGGCAACACGCCACACTTGGCCAATAATTTCAGCCATAGATAAATTGCGGTTGAAGCCTTGCTGAGCCGTAGCACAGAAGGTACATTCTAATGCACAGCCAACCTGAGATGATACGCATAATGTTGCACGATCATTTTCAGGGATCCAAACGGTCTCTACTTCTTGTCCGCCTTCAAGTTTCAAAGCATATTTAATAGTACCGTCTTCTGACACTTGTTTTTCAGAAATATCAGGTGCTGATATCACACAATTACGCTGTAATTTCTCACGTAATTTCTTATTGATATTAGTCATCTGCTCAAAATCACTGTAACCAAAGTGATAAATCCACTTCATGATTTGATCTGCTCTAAAAGGTTTTTCACCAATAGACTCTAGGTATTCACGCATACCTTTCTGATCAAAATTAAGTAGGTTTACTTTTCCGCTTACATTATTCATAGAACAAAATCTCACTAACTAAAATTAAACTACTTGATAAAGCAGCCTAAAAAACAAGGCGCAAATTGTACGCTTTTTAAGCGTCAATCGCAATTTTACTAGGTTATCGTCAGAAGAATTATTATCCGCTTAAAATAACAAAAGGATTTTACTAATTGCTCAGTAAAATCCTTTTAATTTAATTCATTATTTAAGAAAAGCAAACGAAATGAATTCTTGGAGACTGCCCAGAGTTGACGTTAGTCAATGAGTACAGTCGACAACGAAGTCGTGAGCTTTGCGAAAATTTAAAATGAATTAACGTGTGCGTGGACAAATTTCATCGTTAGAGAAGAAATAAGCAATTTCACGAGCAGCTGATTCTAAAGCATCAGAACCGTGAGCAGCATTTTCGTCAATTGAATCAGCAAGGTCAGCACGGATAGTTCCTGCTAATGCTTCAGCTGGGTTAGTAGCACCCATGATTTCACGGTTTTTAAGAACAGCGTTTTCGCCTTCTA
>OJHK01001002.1_pt1 | contig 14637 bp, 17 predicted proteins | sample 1595161 | NCBI WGS metagenome assembly OJHK01 (sample SAMN05416842, study PRJEB24817) | seawater metagenome | isolation source: Sea water | place: Canada:Atlantic | collected 2013-07 | reverse complement strand
GAGATGTAGAGAGGTCTCGTGGGCTCGGAGATGTGTATAAGAGACAGCTTCGGAAAACTATTTGCGCTGGGATAGTTTAGGAGAATTCCTTGCTCTAGGAGTAAGCTTAGAACATTTTGCGGAAAAAGACGGCAACCGAAAGGCAGCCATTCTCTCAAAAACATTGGACGATGCTACCTCTAAATTTCTAGATACTGACAAGAGTCCAACACGAAGAATTGGAGGGATTGATAATCGTGGGTCACATTATTATTTGGCCATGTATTGGGCACAAGAATTGGCGAGTCAAAATGACCATGCTGAATTAAAAGCTCAATTCACACCACTATCCGAAGCGCTTGCACAGAATGAAAGTAAAATTATCGAAGAGTTGATCGCGGTACAAGGACAGCCTGCTGACATAGGAGGCTATTACTATATGAACGACGCACTTGCCACAGCAATCATGCGTCCTTCGTCCACGTTAAATTCAATTATTGATCATTTTTAACTGATCAGAGTGTCAAAAAAAAAGCCGGGTAATCCCGGCTTTTTTTTGATACAAACTTTAGCTGTTAACGCTGTTTCTTCAACATGAACAATAAGGGAATATGTAATCTCTTCGCCCAACTTAATTCGTCGTGCGCAGCCCCTTGAAACTTTTGCGTTCTCCAGTTCACATCTTTGTGAAACCCGTTCCACTCTAAAATGCTGTCTACCTGCATTTGAAAAGGCTCATACATCTCATCTAAGGTCTCAGTACCGTAATCGAAATAGATCTTACCAACCTTATCTTGTTTTATGTTCGCAGCGATGTAAGATTGAAATACTTGAGGCACATCTTCGTTAGGAGCGTAGCCACCAGGCCAATGCGTACTCATGCATATAGCCGATCCAAAAACGTCGGGGTACTCTCCTATCGCATACATACTCATTAAACCACCCATGGAACTTCCTGCGATCACTGTAGCACTTTTATCTTCATAGACATTGAACGATTCATTTATAACGGGCATTACCTCTACAACTATATAAGAAAGGTAATCGTCACTTTTCACGCGAAAAACACTATCTGAGCCGTAATGCTTCGCGATATCAGCCATCATAGAATCTGAAAAAGAAGCATTTAATTCGTTGTGAGGTTTCTGTGGAAAGTATTCAAAATTTCGCTGCTGCCCACCGTTATATAGTGCTACTACGATCGTAGGTAATATTTCTTTCAACTCGAGTAAACTGTCTACAACCTCGTCCACACGCCATTCCTTATGGTTCCATGCCTTAGCGGCGTCAAACAACATTTGGCCGTCGTACATATACAACACTGCATGTTTACGTTTAGCGTCGTAGGTAGAAGGCAACCAAACCTGTAAGGGTCTATTGGGAATATAAGCGCTTACCAGTTCATTAGTCTGTAACAAGACGCCCTGAGAAGGACCAGCTATAGTATCCCATACAACACTTTTTTTACGCTTATTCAAATCAATGGAAGAGGTGCATGAACCTAGCGTAGTCACTAGAATAATCGTACCTATGAATTTAGTTAAGTTCATTATTTCAGTTCCATAATTAAGGTTTCCATGGGTCCAACTGTCAATACATTATTTAAGTTGATTGCTTCTCCAGTGATTAAGTTCAAACCCGTTTTCAAGCCGTTCGTACCTTGACTGTATCTAGCTAAATTCAGTTCTTTAGATATTTCGTTTCTATTTGCAACCACCATGATTCGCTCTAATTCCAGCGATCTAAAGTAAACGTATACTTCACTATCAGGTATATAATGTAGGAGCTCACCTGAATGTAATGCTGGGCTACCTTTTCTGATTTCCGCTAATTTTTTTATCCAATTTTGTGCCTCTAATTGCTGACTGGCAAGACCTAAACCTGTGAAAGCATTGACTTGATCACCCTCCCATCCTCCGGGGAAGTCAGTCCTAATAACACCATGGTCATCCGAGTCACGATTGGTCATAAGTATTTCAGTTCCATAAAAAATTTGCAGCGTACCTCGAGTAGTAAAGTAAAGACTCATTGCCATTTTCCAATGGTCAAAGTTCTCCTCTAATTGGGTGAAAATTCTACTCATATCATGATTGTCAGGAAAGATCATGATGTTATTGACATCACCATACTTATAATCATTTGCAAGGCTCTCGTATATTTTAGTCATACTTGATCTCCAACCTTCTTCTCCCTGCAAACCTTCTACAATAGCCGTCTGAAGTGGAAAATCCATAACAGATGGCAAATAACTTTGATAGTCATCTTGTCTCTTCGCGCCTGCTTGCCAGTAACTAATCAATCCTGCGTCACTAACCCATTCCTCACCTACAATATTAAATTGGGGGTATTCCTCTAAAATGGCTTTGGTCCAATTCGATAAAAACTCCTTGTTTGGATACGACCAAGTATCCATTCTGATACCATAAAGGTCTAGATATTCAACCCACCATATAGAGTTTTGAATCAAGTATCTAGCCAACTTTGGATTGGCCTGGTTCAAGTCGGGCATGGTTTCCACAAACCATCCATCCGTAAATTGTTTACGATCTACTTCCGCAGCATGGATATCGAACCTACTGACTTTCATATGGTTAGTCTGTGTAAAAGCCTCCCATTGATTTACCCAATCCCCTGATGGCAAGTCAGACATCCACGAATGATGGCTACCAATATGATTCGCAACCTGATCCATAATTAAACCTATGCCCTTTTGTTTGGCCTCTGAGCTCAACCTTTTATAATCTTCATTAGATCCAAACCTTGCGTCTACTTTATACAGATCTGTCATGGCATAACCATGATAGCTATAATCAGGCATATCATTTTCAAGAACAGGGTTCAACCACAAACCTGTTACACCAAGGTCTTGGAGGTAATCTAGGCTTAATCTAACCCCTTCTATATCTCCACCATGTCGTCCACCCAGCTTAGTTCTATCCGATTTCTCCATGCCATTAATATTGTCATTTAATGGGTTGCCATTCCTAAAGCGATCTGGCATTAAGAGGTATATAAAGTCAACTGAAGAAAATCCTTTTCTCTGAGCACTACCCTCGCGACGATCTAGAATGTCTACAAAGAGCTCACCTGTCAATTTTCCATTTGGAATTCTAAACGAAATTTTATGAGGACCTATTTTTGTCGAATTGGTGATAACAGCAGTTACGAATAGATAATTTTCACTCTCCAGTCTCTCAGACTTTGTGATTTTTAATGTCTTAGACTCCGCCTTGAGATCAGCAATAGCGCTCCCGTAAACCATAAACTCTACGGTATCCATAGACATACCTACCCACCAGGAAGCGGGTTCGATTTTTGACAACTTTTGTGCATTTGCCACTATTCCAGTAAGCAATAGTATCAATATGACGGTGTTTTTCATTTTCAGGTGATTTTATCGTCACTAAAATACAACCCTTGGGCTTTGCGTAGTGCTCATTTGTTAAGGACCCCGTAGTTTTGCATAAAACCTGAGCAAATGTCCAAGCTTAAATTACAAGAAGAAGTTTTGCACGCCCTAGAGGTGAATGAAATGATACCATTTACTAAAAATCAGATGCAATTGGTCAGTGCTTTAAAAAGTGGACAAAACCATTGGATGTGTTATACAACTTCCGATGATTGGGTCGCTCCAATTACTGCAACGATCATTCACAAGTTAAGGTACAGTCATGAAGATGTCGCTAGAGCACTTATTCTGGTGGAAAACGACATCCGTGTAGCGCAATATTTAGAATGTTTTGAGAAGCTTGGTAAGCACACTGACTTAAGAGTTTGGGGGGTGTTCCCTGGCCCGCCAGTCCTTAAACAGAAGGAGAATATCTATTTTGGAACAGATGTCGTTATTGCAACATCAAAAGGTCTGAATAATCTCTTAAATATTGAAGGATTTAATAGTGCGTCTGTACAAACACTTGTTGTAGATCGAGCAGACCAGCTCATGAAAGTTGGTGTCACGGGCTATACACAGAGAATTGCTGATAGCATACCTGAGAAACAGCGAGTTATTATCTCCCCACCTGCCGTAAAAGGCGTTCAGACCTATATGGATAAATATGCTTTCCCATTTAAGTCTATGGATCAAGTCCCCGAAGACAACGAACTAGCTCAATAATTCTATTCTTACATCTGGCCAATATCCAGAGTTACGCGCTGGATGTTTTTCACTCAATTTTTTCAAGCTCTCATTCCACCATGTCGAGCAATCTTCGATTAATTCAGTCGCGCTTGAGCTTGATACTGGAGCTTTTCTTACATCTACATAAGCATTGATTGAAGATTCCTTACATACGGACCATAGGTGGCTGAGAAAACTTACTCCTGGAGGATATCCAGTTATGGCGTTATCAAAATGTAGAGACCACTGATAAATATTAAAGTTGTGATGGGCCGACTCATGGAACATCCCTGGCTTTAAGGGCAACAATAACGGCCCTTCCCAAGAAGTTCCCTCAGGAAAAAGAACGACCGTTTGACCAGAATGAATGGCATCAATTATACTCTCTTTAGTTTGCGTCCTGCTTTCTTTACTCTCTCTTTTAACCCACAACACGCCAAGTGCTCGACCTGCAAAACCAAAAATTGGCCACGACCGAATTTCTACTTTACCCACAATGGTAAACAGCTCTGAGGTTGGTATAAATAATACGTCTAAATAAGAGCGGTGATTCGCCATGATCAAACCGGGTCCTATACCCTCCATCTTAGGACCATGTACCTTAACGCCAACAGCTTTTAATAAACTACCCTTTAGAAGCATGAAAATCTGATGGGCCGTTTTCCTAGAAGCAAAGGGCATTATCAAAGCTAGAATGGATATACCAAAAAGGAGAATATTGAAAATTAGAATAATTCTAAAAAATGCTCGTATCGTTCGCATAGCCTAAATATGTTGATTAAATCTCATGAGCCTTGATTCTATTTATATCCTTATTATTATCGATTTTTCCTGTTATAACATGACTAGAAATTCCATCGATCACTGAAAGTGTCTTTGATATCTATCCCTAATTTAAACTTAAATCCGGGAGTCGCGCTTTGTGGCTCAAGCATATAATATATTCCAAAACGTGTTGGGGTATCCCATAATTTCACTTTACGTTCTAGTCCTACAAACGACTCCAAATGAAATACATTTTCATTTGGAACAGCCAGAAATGCTGCCCCTATGGCTGTGCCTAATTTCAGCTTTCGCAACACCGGAATTTTATTCAAGAACCATCCGTCAAAATGATGCATAAAAGAACCAGTACCATACAAACTGGGTGAAGCAAATGTGCTGTCTAAGGTTTGATAAGTATACAATGGGTTTGTAAACAGGAAGTAGTCACCTCCTCTGAACCATTTGTGCTCTATGAATCTCACCGTAGATGCATCATTTAGAAACCCACCCGATCCTAATCGATAAAAGGAGGTACCTACCTTTCCAAACCGCAGCATGTCTTCAATGAGCATCTCGTACTTTGTGAAACTCACATCACTACCAAGGATATCTGGTATACCCTGTTTCAGAGTGAATTTGAAATCTGGCCATTTACTCGACAATACTATTTTCTGTCGTCCCTTTAAGTAATAGCGCTGAAAGGGACGAATAAGTATTTCAATTCCAAGTTGCGCCACAGTATAGGTTTCAAAAGATGCAGGTTGATTTCTAGCACCAAATAACCCATTAGTCCAATCTGCAAACTTAAGACCCTCTATACTTTCTCTTTGGCTGTATTCTAGACCTAATCGAGTGTAGAAACCATTGATCCATTCGTACCTATGGTAACTTTCTATAAAAGTCTTTCTGATAAAATTTGATCTCGCAAATATTCCAGCTAAATCAATGCTTTGTGTGATTTGATCGTATTCATCACCCATGGTAAAACTCACGGAACCATTGTGTAAGGGCGCATAGGTGTATTCAAGGTCTAAGGAACCCTTTAGATCATTATTTAGAAATCCATAATTAACGTTTGAGCTCAACTTAATACTTTGATAATTTGAAAAACGCTTGCCCACAACTATGGAAGGCATCCAACGAACACCTCCTATTCCCACGAAATTCCATTGCCCAATCAATGGAGCGAAGTAAAAATATGTACCCTTACTCCTTTTACGATAACCAACGCCACTAACCAGTGGTTCGTACCAATGAAAGGCATTATAAACTGCATCCGCACTGTCTAAGTATACGTCTGAATTAAGATAGCGTATGAGACTATCTTGCCGTGCGGTCCATGCATCTAATGCTTCGGATTTAGGACGGTAGGTGGACCAAAAATCATTTCGTAGCTCCTGCTCTTCAGGTACAGATGCGACCATCATTTTATTTTTTACACTTCTTTGAATATCAACGTTCACTGCAACAACTTTCGACTCATAGTGGTTGCTACCTGAAGACCATGAAAACAGCATGGAATGAACATACCAGAGATTGTCTTTGGCAAATTCTTGTTTGATTTCTATATCCTCAATAGTTGCAGTTATAGATTCTACTTTAAGTTCCGTCGAATTTATCGATGCACTCCCCGTCCAACCGATTCGATCATTTTTCGGCTCAAAATTCAACACTATGATATCACGACCATCAATAAATTGCTCACTCTCGATAGAGAAAGAATAATTTTGCAAGGCACCTGTAACAAGTAATCCAGGGATAGGGTGAGCGTAGTATGCAGATAAAACGGATCTAGATAGCGGAGTCCATGAAGTATTTTGAAAAGAAGTCAACGGATATTTTCCGAAAGTTCCTTCTGGTTGATCTTCATTAAAATCAAAACCTGGTGACATATCAATATCAATTCCTGCTTGAATAGAAGCGCCAAATTCTTGACGTTTTTCCTCATAATCCTTGTAAGCTTCAACCTCTTGAAAGCAATCCTTACCAGAGAAATATAAAAAATCCAACTGCTCAAATATGGTTTTATAATCGCCAGAGTATTGTCGAGAATATCGCTTAAGATTAGAAGGCTTGAGCCTATCCATTTTTGCGTAGACTTTAATGAGTGATCTTACCAGAGCCTTAGCGGGGTCTTGCCCATCTATTATAGTGACCTGGTTTAATATCACCGAAGTATCCGGGACGGCATTGTAAGCAAAGACACTACTTGTAAATAGGGATATAAAGAACGCTAAACAATGCTTTTGAATCATAGAACAAAGTTAATGTAAAAACCCTCTCAAGTTTTGCTTAAGAGGGTCTTTGAGTACTATTTACTCGATAAATATTAATCAAATAATCTTTTCTTTTTTGCCGCATTCCATCCCATAGAAATACCAAATCTATAAGAGCTATTGTCTCTTGCCGGAATAAAGTAAAGATTTACTGGAAAATTCATTTCTCCACTTTTAACCGTTTTACCTACGGAAAAGACAAGCGATGTACTAAACTGTAAGTCGCCTCTAGAATCTAGCTTGCCGTCTAGCACTCGTGATAAATCAATGGTAGGCCCAAAGGCTACTTCCCAACCATTTTTATTGGATCTAAGACCGTTGAGAATGGTTAACGTAGGAATTAGTCTATTTGACTCCAAACCACTAACCATAGGAATTATTTCAGCAAGTGCTTGCCAATTACCTGTGGTGATATAAGCTTTTTCAAACTGATACCCGAACTGAGACATGATTGGTAGTTGCTGGTCAAACCCGCCCTGGTCACGAGGTAGCGCAAGAATGTTCGCATTGTTACCCGTTACAAAACCAAAACCCATTCTTGGTCCTTCGGCAATTAACGTTCTGTCAGATGGATTATTTAGAATGTTTTCGTAATCATTCTCAATAGTTACTCTGCGTACTAATTCCGGATCATTTTCTAACCCCATCATATCCTTTAAAGTAAGTTCGGCCATAAGTAAGTCGTTCTTTGGAACATCTACATAATTTCTATTGACGCTGGTTACAAAAGTACCTTCCTTAACATCAAACATTCTGACCGTTGTGCTCACTTTCTCACCCAACAGGTTCATGGAACCTGTAAGAATAAAATCAACCTGAAGCTTATCACCCAATTCCTTTAAACATATTCTTGAAAAACAACCCGTAAATACGGTACTATCTCTTTTCGAAATATATTCAATATCATAGTTATCTACTACTTCATAGTTACTCATATTGATCATCTCAAGCGAAAGCTTTTGTATGATTTGATACCTTTGAACTTCATCATAACCACGAGTATCAAAATCAAGAATTGCCACTGAAGGAATATTTTGACCAAAACTCAGTGAACTCAATAAACAGGTGATCGCTAAAAATACATTTTTCATCTTTTCCGTTTTAATTTGATATTAACAGCAAGATATCGGTATTATTTCATTGACTCAACATTAAACATATCAATATCGAGGTATTTATAGTCTGTAATCATCTAAACAACGCTTATATATCCTGGTAAATCTCATTTAAGAGATGTTTAATGCTTTTGTTAGCCCTCATAAAAAGAAATAATGCTCTTCTGACTACCCACACATATGGCAAAAATTTGATTAATTCACCAATATTTTGAGTTGTTAACAGAACATTAATAACTAAATATCTGGAAATAATATAAAAGGGCTAAGTAGCCAATTATAAAATATATATTCGCTTTGTGTTAATACAAAAACGTAGAATTATGAATCCTATTTGTAGTATTAACCAAGCCATTAAACACTTCAAGGGTGATTTAATCCGTGTGAGTCAGTATTGTAAGGATCGAGGTATCTCGATAACCGATAAGGCATTGAAAGCACGCTTAAAATCTCTTTAAATCAAAAGGGCAGCTCTTTAAAGAGCTGCCCTTTTTTTATTTAGATTTGATTCGTAGAACCAAAAATCATGAAGAAATTATTTTTCTGTTTTGTTATAATCAGTGTCATGTCTTCATGCGCAAGTCCAACCCGTGCACTATACGATACCGCAAATAACTTATACGGTGGTAGCTGGACATACATTACCACCATGGTAATTTATCCCGATGTTTTGTACAGCGATAAAATCACCACAGCAAAGCAAACTAGAGAGATTGTTCTCCACGAAGGGTTAATCAGTTACGAAAAGATGCTTCACGATGCGAGGTTAATTTACGGAGATAGCGTTACGATCGCTAATGTCCGTATCTACTCTGAAGAATTTAAAACAAAGTGGTTTGGTCGTAATTCTGATGTACAAGCGCTCGTAGATGTGGTGTACGTAACAAAGTGATCTATCACCTTTAATGGCTTATTGTACTATTTTTTGGACTACATAAAGCGCTGAGGATCACGAACTGTGCGGAGTGCCCACTGTATTAATGTACTGATCTCATCCTCTGGCAACAAACCTCTTGAGATCCCTGCTTGCTTGGCGCCAAGAGTGAGATGATGAAGTACAATTCCACAACTCACTGAAACATTGAAGCTTTCCGAAAATCCCTGCATTGGAATATAAACCAATTCATCTGCAGAGTCCATAAGTTCCTGGCTTGCGCCTTCTTGCTCATTTCCGAAACATATGGTAGCAGGAACCAATGGATCAATAAATTCAAGAGGTTTTGCAGTTGGACTTAACGTCGTGACATATAGTTTCTTTCCCGTACTCTTTAACTTTTCTGCCCATTCTTTTTTGCCTCCTTCATCATACGTATTATGAAAATCAGTCTCTATCCATTTCTCTGCGCCTTTTGAAATACCAGAGCTCACTCGGAACTTTTCACTCTTATCATAAACATCTACTCTATGAACTCCGAATGCATCTGCAGTACGCATAAGAGCTGATGCATTCTGACTCATCATCATATCTTCTAGGGCAAGTGAAAAGTGACGGGTTCTAAGTCGTACTTTTTGACGAAAGAGCTGCCTTTTGTGAAGGCTTATTTCCCCCGACAATTTGTCGTAGAATTTTTGTTTTTCTTCGAAGCTCAAGGTTCTCCAATCAGTTCTGCTCATTTCTTTGTTTCTTTGCGATATTCAAAAATAAGCAGATGTTAAGTAAAATAATACGTTTAGGGTTAACTGCAGTAATTTTCGGCTGGTCAGTATGGCAATTTGTAGATGGTGAGATAGGTAATGGCATTGCTCTACTACTCCCAGCTGCTATTGTCTTGTTCACATACTTCAGAAACGAACGGATTTTAATTTCGCTCTACCACATGAGAAAAAGCGATGTTGCTAAGGCTGAGAAATCATTATTGCGCATTTCTTCGCCGGAAAAATCATTAATTAGAGGACAACTGGCCTACTATTATCTTCTGTTGGGAATGATCGAGAGTCAACGAAAAGTAGGGAAAGCTGAGACATTGCTTAAAAGAGCTTTGAATACTGGTCTCAGAATGGACCAAGACAAGGCCCTGGCAAAGCTTAATCTCGCGGGAATAGCATTGTCTAAACGTCGCAAAAAAGAAGCTCAGATACTACTTACCGAGGTAAAACGCTTGGACACGAAAAATGCGCTCGCTGAACAGACAAAGTACATAAAGCAACAAATGAAACGAATCTAAAATGAAATCGTTTCACCCGCGTCATGAACTCAATAACGCGAGCCGTGTTGTAAAGACAACAAAAGCTGATACATGTATACATTAGAACGCACTCAAAGACTTCCTATAAGCATTCAAGAAGCATGGGATTTCTTTCAAAATCCCAGTAATTTAGCGACAATAACCCCCGACTACATGGGGTTTGACATCATGTCTGAAGTCCCTAATGAAATGTATCCCGGTTTATTCATTCATTACAGAGTGAGTCCGTTATTGGGTATTAAAATGAATTGGACGACGGAAATCACCCAAGTGCATGCTCCTCACTATTTTGTGGATGAACAGCGCGTGGGACCCTACTCAATATGGCATCACGAACATCACTTCAAGGAAATTGATGGCGGTGTAGAGATGCTTGATCGTGTGAGTTACAAGATTCCATTTGGGATTTTAGGAAAAATTGCACATCCTATCCTAGTGAAGTCTAAGCTTCAAGAAATCTTTGATTACCGAATTAAGAAGGTAGAAGAAGTTTTCGGAGTATGGAAAAAGTAGTCGTTGGTATAGACTTTGGCAGCAAGCTTTCAGGCTTTACAGCTCTAGCGGTAAGTGATTCAACTGGAGTGATTCATCTCTTTCAAAGCGAAAAGAAGAAAAGCGCGGATCTTTGGTTGAAGGAAATCCTAGCGCGGTTTAATCCAGATGTTATTGGTATAGATGCGCCGTTAAGTTTACCTGGAGTCTATAAGGGATTGCTAGGGACGAAGAACTACCACTACAGAGAATGTGATCAACAGGTAGGTGCCATGAGTCCTTTATTTTTAGGAGGATTGACAGCGAGGGCTATGGAACTTAAATCATGGGCAGAACAGTCACTTTCCTCCACTGTAATTGAGGTTTACCCTAAGTTAATGGCTCAGAAAATCGCATTAGACCCTAAATTATACAAGAAGTCTCGGGAATATCTGTCAGAGGCGTTTGAACATTTAAGTAAGGACCATTCGCTTGGGATTAACACAAATAATAGTATAGATAATTGGCACCAGTTTGATGCTTTATTAGCACTTGCAACATCCTTGAGATTTGCTACTGGCATAGCAGAGGAAATTGGACGTAAAGACGAAGGAATCATTTATTTTTAACACATGTCTGAAAAGAAGCGCACATTTAACCCCATTGATCCAGATAAAATAGCTGAGGACGCGAATATTCTTCCCTATGGCTCTAGTGTAAGTGCACCAGCGTTTAAAGCCGTGGATGTTCTCAAGAATAAATCGCTCGACGTCAATGCCATGGAGATGCAGACGGACATGCAACTTGACCAGATCAGAGCTCAAATAGAACTGCTGGCTGAGCAGGCACAGAAAATTCAACGTAGAAAAGAATTGAGCGAGCACATCTACAATGCGCAGATGGGATTTAAACCCGAAATCAATCACACCTATTACCTATACCAAAGGGAAAACGCATCGACTGTATTAAGTATGATAGGACCCCAAGAATGGAAGAAATGTCCTTATGATTTTTTACATAAGGTCTTGCTGTTGGCTGACCACACCTGGGATATCGTTGAATAATGCTAGAACACGTTTCATACATAGATAGCCCCGAGTCTCCTACCCTTATGCTGCTGCATGGGTACGGTTCCAATAAGGATGATCTTTTTAGCCTACAACCTTATTTTCCTGGGATGAACATTCTTTGTTTCCAGGCTCCTAAAACGCTTGATCAAGGAGGATTCGCCTGGTACGATATTGATTGGACCAATGGTACTAAAATAATTGATCCTGCAGCTGTAAAGGATATCTCTAGAAGCGTCATGAGTGATTTAGACACATGGAAAAATGAAAATCACATTACAGGTAAAACTATAGTCGGTGGTTTTTCGCAAGGTGGGATTCTTAGTATGTCCATATACAGCTTGAATTATGAAGCAGATGCATTCGTTGTTATGAGTGGATATATGCTACCTGAATGGGCTGAATTCAACTGGCTAAAAGACACTCCTCTACTCCAAACACACGGCATGGCAGATCCTGTTATTCCATTTGAATGGGCTGAAGCAGGAGCACTAAAACTAGGCATGAATCCTAATTATAGCTTCAATTCTTATCAAATGGGACACCACTTAAACGCGCAGTGTATTACTGATGTTCAGCTGTTCTTAGAAGCTATTTAGAATGGTGAAGCAAGGTTTGCACGATTTGCAATGCTGCATTTCCGGATCCATAACCCTTAAAAGTATAATTAATCTCTTTCGACTTCATACGTTCGATAGATTTAGCAAGATTGCTGTCGTTTGAGGTAAATAACTCGTTCGCACCAATTTCTAAAAGCTCCACCCACTCTGTCTCATTTCTCAACGTGATACACGGGCGCTTCATAAAGAAGGCTTCCTTTTGCAATCCACCACTATCTGTTAGAACCAAGGCGCATTGCTCTAGCGCCCATAACATTTGTAGATAGCTTACAGGAGGTCCTTGATGTACTTTTAATATCAATCCGTGTTCCTTAAGTTTTTTGACCGTAGAAGGATGCATGGGCATCCATACAGGCATTAAACTATAGTGGACGTTGTTTAATTCTTCGACCAACTCGCTTAGTCGGCGCTTATCATTCACATTCTCGAAACGGTGCATCGTAGCTAAAACAAAAGGTGCGCTGAATATATTGAGCTCGCCCATCGAAGAATGATAGGAACTTTGAGGTAGAAAAGTATGAAGGGCGTCTAACATGACATCACCGACCTGAACTATTTTTACCGGAAAAGTATCAAACCCTTCATTCTGAAGGTTTTTATCAGCAGTATTTGTTGGAGTGAATAAAAGGCTCGACATTCTGTCAGTCAATATTCTATTCATCTCCTCTGGCATGTCCATATTAAAGGATCTTAGTCCAGCCTCTACATGAACTAAGGGAATCCTCATTTTTGTTGCTGCCAATGCTCCGGCCAATGTAGAATTCGTATCTCCATATACCAGGACATAATCGGGTTGTTCTCTTGCTAAAATTGGTGCCAATTCCAATAACATTTTACCCACCATCGAGGTGTGATCCAAATTACCACAATCCAATCTTACTCCAGGCTGTGGCAGGTGCATTTCCTCGAAAAAAACATCACTCATTTCTGGATCATAATGCTGACCTGTATGTATCGTAAACTCCTTTATACCAAGGTTTTGAAGGGCTATGCTTACAGGAGCACTTTTAATAAATTGAGGACGTGCACCTATGATCGTTACTACTTTCATTCTCCCTCAATTAGATATAGTTCATCACCCCGCAGTTGGTACTTTTCTTGGGTCTCAGTACAAATACCGCAGCCATTTTCATCCAACTTTAGTTTCATACCATTTCTACTTACCCAACCGTGCTGTTTTGCAGGAACGCCATACATCAAAGCATAGGCGGGAACGGTTGATGTTACCACGGCACCAGCACCTATAAAGGCATAGACTCCAATGTTGTTACCACAAACTACCGTTGCATTAGCACCAATAGAAGCACCTTTACCCACATTAGTTTCAGCGTAATCCTTGCGCTCAACAAAGCTTCTTGGTGTATTTACATTCGTAAAAACCATAGAAGGGCCAAGAAAAACATCATCCTCAAGGGTGACACCGCTATAAACACTGACGTTGTTTTGAATTTTCACATTACTCCCGATTTCAACTCCGGCAGCAATAAATACATTTTGCCCAAGGTTACAATGCGTACCAAGGGTTGCTCCTGACATGATATGTGAGAAATGCCAAACCTTAGTTCCCGCACCTATGTGAACTCCGCTGTCAACAATCGCAGTCTCGTGTTTAAAATAACCCATCAGCTGAAAAAATCATGAATAGCGTTAATGATATACTGTTGCTCGATCAAAGTAAGTGACTCATCTATAGGCAAGCTTAACACTTCTTCTGTTGCCATTCTAGCCTGAGTAAGCTCTATGTCTGAACCCCAATGTTTATAGGCCTGTTGGTCTGACAAAAGCATGGGATAATATACCATAGTAGAAATGCCGTTGTTCTTTAAATACAACGCCAATTCAGCCCTCCTATTGTCTTTCACTCTAAGTGTATACTGGTGATAGGCATGTGTAGAGTAATCGGTCGTGATGGGTAATTGAATCCCTGATAATCCAGTTAAAGCCTCTTTATAACGGTTGGCTATTGCATATTTCGCGTTTATCGAAGCCTCAAAATATTTTAGCTGTCTCTTATACACATCTGACGCTGCCGACGAATAGA
>OJHK01001001.1_pt1 | contig 14641 bp, 14 predicted proteins | sample 1595161 | NCBI WGS metagenome assembly OJHK01 (sample SAMN05416842, study PRJEB24817) | seawater metagenome | isolation source: Sea water | place: Canada:Atlantic | collected 2013-07 | reverse complement strand
GAGGTCTCGTGGGCTCGGAGATGTGTATAAGAGACAGCTTTATGGGATTGTAACTATTGGATAATTTTTTATTTTTTGCCATTTTATCTGGTGCAATATGTCATGTAACTTGGAATATTCTTTTAAAAAAATCTGTAGATAAAGTTCTATTTACAAGAGCATTTACTCTTGTTGCTAGTATTTTTTTTATACCTATTTTATTTTTTGTAGACCCGCTTGCTCCTGAAGCATACTCATTCTTTATCATTACTCTGGTTATTCATACACTTTATAAATTCTTTTTGTGCCGTGTTTATGATAATTCGGAACTATCTTATGGATACCCTCTGGCTAGAGGAACTCCTTCATTATTAGTTTTGTTTGTGACCCCACTAATATTTTCTGATGATTTAACTGTTAATAATATTTTTTCAGTATTGGTGCTATGCCTTGGTATTATTTTGTTAATTTTTGCAGATAGTAGATTTAAAAAAATAAACTTCAAGGGGCTTTCATATGCATTGCTAGTTGCTCTGATGATAGCTATCTACACAATTGTGGACGCGCTTGGCTCAAGAGCTTCTGATGCCATAATCTATCTTATTTATTACTTTGCATTCGACGGAATTATTTTTAATGTCCTAGCAATTTTCTTTTTAAAAAACAGTAATTTAACATTAAGTTTTTTTAAAAAATACTTGAAAGAAATTTTGGTATCTGCAGTGTTAGCGTCTTATTCTTATTTTCCAGCAGTATATGGATTTACTGTAGCAAAAGTTGCAACTGTAGCCTCCCTAAGAGAGACGAGCATACTATTTGCCTCTTTATATGGAGTTTTTATTCTAAAAGAAAAAATTGGTATTTTGGGAGTTATTTCTTCTTGTTTAATTTTTATAGGTGTTATTTTAATTAAGTTTTATGGGTAAACTTTGCTCTAAATGTTTATCTAACACTTTATTCTTGTTTAATTATTCTTTTGTTATTTAAAATTTTAAATTATATCTTCATTTATCAATTAGCTTGAAAGAACCTTCAAATGGTTAGATTTTTTCCTTTAATTTTTATTTTTTTATGGTCCTCTGCTTTTATAACCGGAAAGGTTGTTACTGTAGATGCCTCACCTTTTGCAGCTTTATGCTTTCGCTTCACTCTCGTAACACTTGGATTTTTTTTATATTCATTAATTAAAAGGCAGCAAATAATTTATCCAATTGCCGAAACCAGCAAGGCTATGGCAACAGGTATTTTATTTCACGGTATATATCTTGGTGGATGTTGGTTTGCTCTTTCTAAGGGTATACCAGCAGGAATTGTTGCATTAATAGTTACTCTTCAGCCGATCCTTACCTCTTCGCTTGCAGGACCCATTTTGGGAGAGATTGTTACTTGGAGGCAGTGGGTAGGAATTCTTTTAGGATTTGGTGGAACTTTAATAGTTTTAGGAATTGATTCTTTTGATACGTTACCCTCCGTAGGACTCCTAGCATCTTTTGTCGCCCTAATTGCTATTACTGTAGGCACTTTATGGCAAAAAAAATTAAGTATGGACATGCCTCTTTCAGTAAATAATATTTATCAGTCTTTAAGCGCAAGTATTTTTCTCTTTATTCTTTCTTTTTTTCTAGAAAGCCCTTTTATTAATTTTACCCCTAATTTCCTATTAGCTATGGGTTGGCAAATTCTTGCAGTTTCATTTGGAGCTTTTACTATTTTAATGTTTTTAATTAAAATAGGTTCTGCTAGCAAAACCTCCGCATTGTTTTTTTTAGTTCCACCTGTGGCTGCGGTTATGGCTTGGCTTTTTGTAGAAGAAACCTTAACCATTTTTGATGCAATAGGTTTGACTGTTGCTAGTGTAGGAGTTTATATCGCTACAAGAAAACAAAGTGCCAATGTCATCCAAAAAATATAATTTTTTTTAGTACAGTATGATAAAAAATATATTCTTATGAGTAAAAAAATTTCAATTTTAGGATCTGGAATTATAGGTCTTTGTTCAGGCTATCATCTTTTAAAAAAGGGATATGAAGTTACCTTTTATGATCGAGACGAGCCAGGCAATGGTGCTTCTTATGGTAACGCTGGTGCTTTTTCAGATTATGCTGCAGTAGCGCTCAATCAGCCATCAGTTATTAAAAATTTGCCAAAATATTTATTTAGTTCTTTTTCTCCTCTTTCTATTAAATTTAATTATCTGCTCAAAATACTCCCTTGGGCTTTCCAGTTTCTAAAAAATTGCAATCAAAAATCCATGCGCAATACTGCTGAAAAAATGAATGATTTGTTAGTTTTTTCCATAGCTGAATATGAAAAAATTTTTAAAGATATTGGAGCTGAAGATTTGGTAGAGCAAAAAGGAACTTTGTATATCTATGGCAAAGATAACAAAGAACCAGTCAAGGAATCTAATTTGCTGAGACAAGAGTTAAAAATAAAACAACATTTGTTAAGCAAACATGAGGTTCATGACATGGAGCCTAATTTAAATCCTATTTATGAAGGGGGTATTTATTTTCCCAATGCAATGCATACAAAAAACCCTAAGAAAATATCAGATAAAATATTTTCCAAGTGTTTAGAGATGGGAGCCACTTTTATTAAAGATGAAATCATAACAATCGATTCTCAAAAATTAAAATCAAAAGATAAAGAATATGCCTTTGAAGAATTGCTTATTACAGCAGGAGCTTTCTCAAAACAATTTACCGATCAGTTGGGCGAATCTATCCCTTTAGAAACAGAACGAGGATACCATGTTCACTTTAAAGATTCAGATACAACTATTACTCGTCCGGTATGTTCGTTAGATTCTGGGATTTATCTTACTCCTATGGAGCAAGGATTAAGAGCAGCGGGGACGGTAGAGTTGGGAGGCTTGAGCAATCCACCAAGCCCAAAACGAATACAGTATGTTACACAAGAAACTAAAAAAATGATTTCTAACCTTCCCGATCCTTATGATAGCTGGATGGGATTTAGACCTAGTCTTCCAGACTTTGTTCCTGTGATTGGAGAATCTAAACATTATAAAAATATATTTTATGCTTTTGGTCATCATCATTTAGGATGGACTTTAGCAGCTATTACAGGAAGTGTGATTTCAAAAATTATTTGTAAAGATGGCGTAAATTTAAATTTTTCAAAATACAGCTCGGATCGATTTATTTAGGTTGCTGAGACAAACGAACCCAAATAAGCGTTTAAAATAAAGGCTTATTTTTATAATTAGGCGGTTTTGATCTTTTTTTCGATAAAATCTGGAAGCTCTTCATTTTGAGAGTTATTCACTTTATCTTCTTTCCAGCCCTTAGGTTGGTAAGCATGCATTACATGTAACTTGCAATACACTCTGCTTTCCATGGAAGATCTTCCACAAAAATAAAAGTCTTTTTCATCTGGGTGACCAACGGGCCATCTACAAACTTTATCTGTCAATTTTTCTAATGGTATAGGATTTTCTGGTTCAAAATCTTTTTCAATAACAATAGCTTTAAGACCTCTTGGCCTCCTAGTTTGTTTATCATTTCCCTGTCCATCATCAAAAGTTTTATTATTTACTTTTGGAGAGGAGATCATTCTCGATTGAGCTCTTCCTTGAAGATTTAATCTATGAGATTTTCCAATGACTGCATTTCTGGAAATGCCATTTCCTAGTAATTTTGAAATTTGACTAGCTGTATGCCCTTCAGCCCAAAGTTTCTTTAATTCTTCTGTTTTTTCTTCTGTCCAAGCCATTAATCGGTGTTATATCCCCATATATTGCATAAGCAAGCAAAGAAAACACAACATGTTGATTAAAAAATGCATGTAAATGGAGAGTTTTTAATAAATAGCTATTCTATCCACATTTTTGTGCATTTTTGCCACTTTAATTGATACTAGAATGGTTCATGACAACAATTGAGCAAAAATATAAAATTGGAACTAGAAGATTTGGAAGAGTTAACTGGATTGGTCTTTACACTCTTTATTTAAAAGAAGTGTTAAGATTTTTTAATGTTTGGATTCAAACTATTCTTTCACCTATCGTTACGTTCCTTCTTTTTTTAGGTGTGTTTAGTTTAGCAATTGGAAATGGGAGAGCAGATGTTCTTGGATATAAATATACTATTTTTTTAGTCCCAGGTTTAATTGTAATGCAGATGATGCAAAATTCTTTTGCCAACACATCATCCTCATTGGTCATTTCTAAAATGCAAGGTAACATCGTAGATCTTTTGTACCCACCTTTGTCCGCACTAGAAGTGACGGTAGCTATGTTGTGCGGAGGAATTACCAGAGGTTTGGTGGTAGGTTTCTTTTCGGTTATGGTTTCTATTATTTTTATTCACATTCCTATTCATAGCTTAATTTTTATTTTAATTTATGGAATACTAGGATCTTCTTTGCTTGCTAGCCTTGGATTTTTAGCTGGATTGTGGTCAGAAAAATTTGATAATATGGCAGCAGTCACTAATTTTATTATTGTACCTCTTTCATTTTTATCAGGAACGTTTTATTCTATTAAAAATTTAAATATTTATATCGAAACAGTTAGTAGTTTTAACCCTTTCTTTTATGTGATTGATGGATTTAGATATGGATTTTTAGGAGTTTCCGATGGCTCCATAACCACAGGATTGATTGTTTTAATAAGCGTGAATATATTCACATGGTTTAGTTGTTATTTTTTATTTAATAAAGGTTATAAAATTAAGTCTTAAAAATTATGAGTAGTTTAGCAAATAATTATAATAGAAAAAAAATTGCTTTTTCAAAAGGAAAAGGGTCTTTTCTTTATTCAACTAATGGAAGTAAATATTTAGATTTTGTTCAAGGAATTGCGGTGAATTCTTTAGGACATGCTCACCCCAAGCTAGTAGCCGCTTTAAATAAGCAGTCTAAAAAAGTATGGCATGTGTCTAATGCATTTCAAATACCGGAGGGAGAAAAGTTAGCTAAAAAATTAACCCAACATACATTTGCTGATTATGTGTTGTTTCAAAATAGTGGAGCAGAAGCAACCGAGGCAGCAATAAAGGTTGCCAGAAGATACTTTTATTCTATTGGCCAGCCTAAAAAAAATAGAATTATTTGTATAAAAGATTCTTTTCATGGAAGAACTTTGGCTACTATTTTTGCCAGTGGTTCCAAAAAAATGACAGAAGGTTTTTATCCCAAAGTTCCAGGCTTTGATCACTTTAAATTTGGAGATCATACAAAATTAAAAAAATTAATAACCAAAAAAACCGCTGCTATTATGGTGGAAACAGTAATGGGTGAAGGTGGAATCAAGGTGATACCAGACTGGTGTTTGAAAGGATTAAGAAAGCTTTGTAATGAAAAAAAGATTTTATTAATTCTAGACGAAGTTCAGTGTGGAATTGGAAGAACGGGAAAATTCTTCGCATTTGAACATGCCAAGGTTAAACCGGATATAGTTCCTATAGCCAAAGGTATTGGAGGAGGATTTCCTATGGGCGCTGTATTAATGAATAAAAAAACAGCCTCGGGAATGGTTGCGGGCACACATGGATCTACTTTTGGAGGAAACCCTTTGGCAATGTCAGTGGGAAGCGCAGTATTAGAAGTTATTTTGAAAAAAGGTTTTTTAAAAAATGTGACAAAAATATCTAGCTATTTTCACTTAGAATTAAACAAATTACAAAAACAGTATCCAAAAATTATTAAAGAAGTAAGGGGCGCTGGGCTACTCGTGGGCTTGCAACTTCATAAAGATCAGACTACATTTATAAAAAAATTAATGGATAATAAGCTCTTAACTATTAGAGCTGCTGAGAACGTAATAAGATTACTACCTCCTCTTACTGTTAAAAAAAATGAAATTGACTTAGCTATTAGTATTATCGGCAAGGTCTGTAAAAACTATAAATAAAATGAACCACTTTTTAGATCTTGGCCAAATTGACAAAAAGGAACTGAGAAATATTGTCGAAGAAGCAAAAAGAAGAAAAAAGAAATATTCTATAAAGAAAAAAGTGTCTGTCACGGAATCTAGTAACGCACAAGACAAACTGCTTTTAATGATTTTTGAAAAGCCTTCTACCAGAACAAGATTATCCTTTGATCTTGCTATGAGACAATTGGGTGGACAAACGATTGTTATGAATGCAAATGATATGCACCTAGGAAAAGGAGAGGAGAGCATTGAAGATACAGCAAAAGTTATTTCTTCGTTTTCCGATATTGTTATGTTTAGAACTTTTTCACATAAATCATTATTAGAATTGTCTAACTTGTTAAATATTCCATTAATTAATGGATTAACGGACCATTCACATCCATGCCAACTATTGAGCGATGTGCTTACTTTTGAGGAAAATAAAGGTTCTATCAAAGGAGCTACAGTTGCCTGGATTGGAGATGGTAATAACGTAACCAACTCTGCAATTGAAGCTGCGGTTCAATTTGATTTTCAGTTAAATATTTCATGTCCCAAAGGATATATGCCATCTAAAAAAACTTTAGATTGGGCAGATAAAAAAAATGGTAAAATTAATATTATTCAAGATCCTAAAAAAGCAGTAGCAGGAGTAGATGCTATTATGAGTGATAAGTGGATTTCAATGGGGGACAAGGTAAATGTAAAACAAAAAAAGAAAGCCCTAAAAGATTACCAAGTAAATAAAAAGATGATGAGCCTTGCTAGTAAAGATGCAATTTTTATGCATGTTCTACCGGCCGCAAGAGGGGAAGAGGTATCGGCAGAAATTATTGATGGAAAACAGTCTGTTGTGTGGCACCAAGCGGAGAATAGATTGCATGGCCAAAAAGCTATTATTGATTGGTGTTTAGACTAATCTCTCCAAAAAGACGGAAGAAATAAAACTAAAACGGTAAAGAACTCTAACCTTCCAAGCAACATAGCAATACTCAAATACCATTTAGTTAGATCAGGTAAGTATTTAAAGCTTCCATTGGGTCCAATAATTTCGCCAAGTCCAGGACCTACATTGGAAAGAGAGGTGGCTGCAGCAGAAATAGCAGTAGTAAAGTCAAGGTTGCTCAATGATAGTAGGGCTGTAAGAAGAAAGAAAATAAAAATATACAAAAAAACAAAAGTTAACACCGAGGTTAAAAAAGTGTCTCCGATTACTTCACCACGATATTTAATGGGAAATACTCCGTTGGGATAAATAATTTGTTTGATTTGTTTTTTAATAAACAAATTCAGAATTTGAAATCTAAATATTTTAATTCCACAGGTAGTAGAAGCAGCACAACCTCCAACAAACATTAGTATTAGAAAAAAGAATAATGAAAAATTACCCCAAGTTCCAAAATCTTGAGTGGTAAAACCAGTGCCACTTATAATTGAGATGACATTAAAAGCAGACTCTCGAATATTGTCAGGCAAAAAATCTTTCACAAAAAAATAACAATAAATAGTTACAATAACTGTCGATAAGGAAACAAAATAAAGAAAACCTTTTATTTGAGTGTCTTTAAAAAAGGCAGTTTTTTCTCCTTTTAAGAATTTTAAGTAAGTTAAAAAAGGAACACTTCCACAAATAATAAAAATCATAGTAATTATTTCTATGGAGACAGAATTAAACTGTCCAATAGAACCACTATACGTAGAGAAGCCACCAGTTGAAATAGTAGTTAAAGAATGGGCTACTGCATCAAAAGCATTCATGCCAAAAAGATAAAAGCATAAGGCGCAAATGGCTGTTAAGATAAAATAAATTTTAGTACAGACCATCGCTATTTCTTTTGAGCTTGGAAGAATTTTTTCAAACTCTGCACCCTCTGATTTAAACAAAGACATTCCACCAATATTAAGAAGCGGCAACACTGTAATTGCCATCACTACAATTCCTATACCACCCAACCATTGTAGAATGGCTCTCCAAATTAATACTCCCTTAGAAGATCTTTCTATATCGTCTAAAATAGTTGATCCGGTAGTGGTAATTCCGGACATCGATTCAAAAAAAGCATCTGTAAAGGAAAGTTGCAAAGATGAATACATTAATGGGAAAGAGGCAAATAAAGTTATGGCGATCCAGGAGAAAGAGGTCATCATAAAAGCCTGTTTGATGTTAAGACTTTTTTCTTCAGTCTGGTTCGTGATGAGCAAAAGAAATCCAATAAAAATGGAAAAAAAAGACCAAAATAAAAAATTATGAGATTTGTCTCCGATGGTGATTTCTACCAAGTAGGGAATAAGCATAAATAGACCCAAAATAATAAGCAATGCGCCTATAACTAAAAAAACTGTTTTGGTTCCATCTTTCATATTTTCCTAATGATCTCAAAAATATATCAATTCGTTTTTAAAACAAATAATGATTCCTAGTAAAATACCTGACAAAAAATTGTTTTTTGAGCTATAAGGAATGCATTCGCAAATGATTGATACTGAGTATTTAGATTCAAAAGCCTGGCCATTTGTTGAGGCTAGAGCACTTTTAAAAAAAAGAAAAAAACTTTTTGACAAAAAGGGTTATGCCTTATTTCAAACTGGATATGGCCCAAGCGGGTTACCACACATAGGTACATTTGGAGAGGTTTGTAGAACCACGATGGTTATTCAAGCATTTCAAAAACTAACAGACATACCTGTAAAATTATTTACTTTTTCAGATGATATGGACGGTCTTCGAAAAGTCCCTGATAATATTTCAAATAAAGAAGTCTTAGAGCAAAACCTTAATAAGCCCCTAACAAGTGTTCCAGACCCCTTTGGAAAGTATAATAGCTTTGGAGAGCATAATAACGAAAGGTTAAAAAGTTTTTTAGATCAGTTTGGTTTTCACTATGAATTTAAGAGCTCCACGGAATTATACCAATCTGGTATTTTTGATGACACCTTAAAACTTGTTCTGGATAAGTATGATTCAATTATGAATATCGTTCTCCCAACTCTTGGTGAAGAAAGAAAAAAATCTTATAGCCCATTTCTTCCTATATGCCCTGAAACTGGAAAAGTATTGGAAGTAGCTATTTTAGAAAGAGATGTTGCGAATGGAGAAATTGTATACGAAAGCAATGGTAAAAAATTTAAAACAAAAGTAACAGGGGGCAATTGCAAGCTTCAATGGAAAGTGGACTGGGCTATGAGATGGCATGCACTAGAAGTAGATTTTGAAATGTACGGAAAGGACTTAATTCCAAGCGCTGAATTATCCCAACAAATATGCAAAACCCTTGGACACACACCTCCTAATGGATTCTACTATGAATTATTCTTAGATGAAAAAGGAGAAAAAATTTCCAAATCAAAAGGAAATGGAATTTCAATTGAAGATTGGTTGAAGTATGCAAATCCAGAAAGTTTAGCTTTGTATATGTTTCAAAACCCGCAAAGAGCTAAAAAATTATACCCGCAAGTCATACCGAAAGCTGTAGATGAATATTTGTCTTTTTTAGAAAAATTTGAAACACAACCAACAAAAGAACAGCTGGGAAATCCTGTCTGGCATGTCCATAATGGAGTCCCACCAAAAGAAAAAAACATTATTAACTTTGGTGTTCTTTTAAATTTAGTTAGCGCAAGCAATGCGGATAATGAGGAAGTTTTATGGAAGTTTATTCAAAATTTTGCACCTGATACAGACAGGTCTAAATACCCAATATTAAATCAGTTAGTAAAGAATGCCATTTCTTATTTCAATGACCATGTGAAGATTCACAAAAAATATCGCAATGCTAATGAGCAGGAAAAAAAGGCTCTACTAGAATTAAATGAAGAGATTAAAAAGATGCCAGAGGGAATGACTCCTGAAGAAATGCAGACAGTAGTGTTTACCGTAGGAAAAAAATACTATCCCAAAGAAGAATTGCGTAACTGGTTTAAGGCTATTTACGAAGTGGTATTTGGAGACGAACAAGGACCTAGAATGGGCTCTTTTATTTGTTTTTTTGGCAAACAAGAAACCATAGACTTGATTAATAAATCGTTAAGTAGAAACTAGAGTACATGATTTACAAAACAATAAGCACACTGCTTCAAAAAGCAGACCCAGAGCTTGCGCATAGCTTAGCAATCAAATTTTTAAAAAATAGTTATTTACCATTTAATTTACTGACCAATGTTCCTTCTTCAAAATTAGAAATAAATATTTTAGGTAAAAATTTTACCAACCCAGTCGGGCTAGCAGCAGGCTTTGACAAAAATGCAGAGATTTATAACTCTATATTTAAATTAGGATTTGGTTTTTCAGAAGTGGGGACGGTTACTCCCTTAGCTCAATATGGAAACCCTAAACCAAGGGTATTCAGATTGATAGAAGACGAGGCAATTATTAATAGGTTGGGATTTCCTAGTCTAGGAATGGACAAAGTTCAATCTACCATCAAGAACAATCCCCCCAAAGGAATATTGGGAATTAATATTGGCCCCAACAAAGAAAGCACATCAAAGATAGAAGACTACTTAAAATGCTTCGAGCATTTTTGTAATTTATGTGATTATATCTGTATTAATATATCCTCTCCTAACACACCCAATTTAAGAGATCTTCATGAAAAGAGCAAAATTGAAGAATTGTTAATAGCTATTAAACTAAAACAAAAGCAACTTAACAACAAAACTAAAATCTTATTAAAAATCTCACCTGACATTACTAGCAAAAATATTGCGGAGCTAAGTACTATAGTTTTAGATCAAAAAATTGATGGAGTAGTATTGACCAATACCACTATTTCTAGAGACCAAAACTTACAAAATATTAATCAAGCAGAACTCGGAGGTCTTTCTGGAAAACCTTTGCAGCAATCTTCAAATCTTATTATCCAAGAGTTTTACAAATCTTTAGGAACAAAAATACCGATCATTGGAGCGGGGGGAGTTTTTGACGGCAAGTCAGCTTTTGATAAAATTAAATCAGGCGCTTCCTTAGTCCAATTATACACTTCAATGGTTTATCAAGGACCCTATGTAGTAAATAAAATTAATAAAGAATTAGAAGCGCTATTAGAAGCAGAAGGGTTTGAAAGTTTAAAAGATGCCATAGGTAAAGATTGTATAGAGTAAAATAAAGTGAGCCAAAATAACATTTCCTGTTAAAAAAAATCTCATTCGCATGTAGCCAGAAAGATCATTGTTAACAGTTTTTTTATCGCAAATATAAATGAGCATATAGATTAGAATATAAACTACTGTTTTCAGCATATAAGTTACAAACATCTCCGATATCATACCAATAAGAGGAAAAAGAACAGATAAGCACTTGAATAAAAGATTGTGTTTTTGTTCAGGAAGTAAAATTAGTTTCATCCACAAAGAGCCAGATAAAAAACAAAGAATAATTACAGAGTATAAAAAGAAAATATCAATAAAAAAATTGTAATGTTCAAAAGTGCTTGTTATGGAAAAGATATAAAAAGGAATTAAGCCAGCATATCCAAGAATGTTATTCCATTTATTAAATGTCACTATAAAAATTTTTTAAAGCTAAAAGCTGCCAAAACTCCAACCAAAATTGCAATGGACATAGATGCTATGGCATATGACCAAGGAAAGACTTGAGAAACATGTATTGCAAAATCAGCAAGAGCATTGGTATTGTTAGGCTGCAATACAGAAGTAATATCTGCTGGAGGAATAGTTTTATTAAAAAATAAATCATAACCAAATTTAAATCCAAAAATTAATACCAACACAGACATCATAGCTCTTAGCTCTTCTCCTTTTAACTTAATACTTATTTTAGTTCCTAATTGAGCACCGATACCTGAACCAACCACTAAAATCAGAACTAAAAAAATATCCACAGAGTTGTGATTGATGGCATGTAAGAGCGTTACAACAATCATAATAAAAATCATTACAAAAAGAGAAGTTCCTGCAACGAGTCGAGCAGGCATACCTAAAATATAAATCATAATGGGGACTAATAAAAAACCACCTCCTACACCAAGCATAGAAGAAAGAATTCCAACCACTGCTCCAAAAAAAACAGGGGGTATAATGCTTATGTATAATTTGGATTTGTGTATTCTGATTTTAAAAGGAAGATTATGAACCCAATAGTGCGTATGCAATTTTCTTCTGATAAACCTATTAAGTCGAATTCTTCTTATTTCTATTAAACTTTCAATCAGCATTGATAGTCCGATTCCAGATAGTAAAATACAATACATGATGGAAATAATTTTATTAACACTTCCCTGTAATAGAAAATATTTAAATACAAAAATACCAAAAATGGCTCCACTGACTCCACCAATGATGATGAGCATACCCATTTTGATATCAAGCTGATCTTTAAACCAATGTCCTATCGTCCCGGAAACAGATGCGGCTAAAATATTATTTGCACCATTGGCTACTGCATAAATTGGAGGGATACCTAAAAAAATCAAAATAGGCGTAAGTAAAAAACCACCACCAATTCCAAGCAAACCCGCAAAAAAACCAACAATAACACTAATAAAGAGTAAGGTAGCTATGTTAATGGTTACTTCGGCAATGGGTAAATAAATTTGTAGCATTAATTAAAAAAAAACTCCTAATAGTGCATTATTCTTCAAGGACTCAAATGTCAAATTGCTTAAATTATGACTTGACCAGAAAACTTTATCAAAATATACCCCTGATCGGAGAAGCTATGGCAAAAGTATGTGAATTAACTGGAAAGAGACCAATGAGTGGAAACACCGTGAGTCATTCTAACAATAAAACAAAAAGAAAATTCTATCCAAATCTTAAAAAAGTAAGTTTAAGAAGCGAATTATTGAATAAGAATATTAGCTTTAAAATTTCTACCAGAGCTTTAAAGGCAGTAGATTTTAGAGGCGGAATTGACGAATTTCTTATTCGTGCCAAGAATGCAAAGTTAGCATTAAGAGTAAAAAAAATAAAAAAACAAATTCTTTCCAAGTCTGAATAGAACTTGAAAAACCTAAAAATTATCCCATTTGTATTAGCCATGATGCTAATCGTATTGGCATCTAATTATCTAGTTCAATTTCCTTTTCAATATTTTCAATTGAGCCACATTCTTACATGGGGTGCGTTTACCTATCCGATTGCATTTTTAGTTACAGATATTGCAAATCGATTATATGGTTTTTCATTCACTAGAAAAATTATTTTTATTGGTTTTGTCTGGGGTGTGGGAGTTTCCTACTTTTTTACTTTAAGCCCTATGGATTTAATTGGAATTCGAATTGTTGTAGGTTCTGGAATTGCTTTTTTAATAGCTCAAACAATGGATGCTAAAATATTTGACAAATTAAGAAATAGCAAAAAATGGTTTGTTCCCCCTTTTATTTCTTCTCTCTTCTCTTCAGCAGCTGACACCGTTCTTTTCTTCTCGATTGCTTTTTATGGAACGGGTGTTCCTTGGGTTACTTTAGGACTAGGAGATTTTTCTGTAAAACTATTATTAGCAATTATGATGCTTGTTCCATTCAGGATAATTATTGCAAGCTTAGTTTCAGTTAAACGTTCTTCTATCAGTTAAAAATAAAGCAACTAACCGATCAACCATTGCATCTCCCAATTCTTGAACATCTGCAATTTTAATAGCTTGCTTATAATAGCTTGAAACATCGTGGCCAATACCTATGGCATTAATTTCAACTTCCTTGCTCTCTTCTACCCATCTCACTACTTTTTTAAGATGCTGCTCAAGATAATTTCCTGAGTTAACCGACAGGGTAGAGTCATCCACTGGAGCACCATCAGAGATAACCATAATAATTTTTCTCTCTTCTTTCCTTTTCTTTAAGCGGTTGAAGGCCCATAAAATAGCCTCTCCATCAATATTTTCTTTTAAAATTCCTTCTTTCAGCATGAGACCCAAATTATTTTTTGCTCTTCTCCAAGGGGTGTCTGCAGATTTATAAACTATATGACACAAATCATTTAGCCTTCCAGGATGTGTTTTTTTATTTTTCATCCAAAGTTCTCTACTTTTCCCTCCCTTCCAATTTAATGTAGTAAATCCCAAAACCTCCACTTTCACAGAGCATCTTTCGAGCGTTCTGGATAAAATATCTGCACAAATAGCTGCAATCGATATGGGTCTTCCTCTCATAGAACCAGAATTATCTATTAATAAAGTAACCACCGTATCCTTAAACTCGATATCTTTTTCTTTTTTATAGGATAGGGAATTAAAAGGATCCATAATAACCCTCGGTAATTTAGAGGCATCTAAAATACCCTCCTCTAAATCAAAGCTCCATGATCGATTTTGTTTTGCAAGAAGCTTTCTTTGCAATTTATTAGCCAGTCTAGATATAAAATTTTGAAGGCTAGATAGTTGTAAATCCAAATTGTTTCTTAGTTTTTTAATCTCATCTTCCGTGACTAATTCTTTTGCATCAATAATTTTATCAAATTGGTTTGTGAAGACAGAGTATTTTCTGGGATCTCCATCCTTTAATGGCTGTCTTTGTCCTTGGGGAAGATTTTCGTCATCACTTTCCTCAAGCATAGTTTCTTGTTCACTTAAACTAGGATCAAATTCAATTTCAGGAACAATATTCTCCATATCAAATTCTTGATTTTTAGACTGATCATTTTGTTCGTCTTCTAAAGACTGTTCTTGATTTTGGCTATTATCACTATTTTCTTCATTATTTTCATTTTCTATATTCTCTGGCTCATTTTTTTCATTTTCTATTTGAAGGTCTTGAAGAATAGAAGACATCAAGGAAGTATATTCTACCTGGTCATACAAAGATAAATTGAGATCCTTAATTC
>OJHK01000989.1_pt1 | contig 14846 bp, 11 predicted proteins | sample 1595161 | NCBI WGS metagenome assembly OJHK01 (sample SAMN05416842, study PRJEB24817) | seawater metagenome | isolation source: Sea water | place: Canada:Atlantic | collected 2013-07 | reverse complement strand
CCTCTCTATTCGTCGGCAGCGTCAGATGTGTATAAGAGACAGGCCTCTGTTATGCCAAAGGCTTGCTCAAATAAGGTCACATATTCAGGGATAAGTCGTAAGCGTTCAACAATGTTAGCCATAATATCTTGTTCATTATTATTATAGCCAAGCATTTCCACAGGATTTTTAATTGGTCCTAAGGATTGCTCTTCTAAAGTATCAGCTCTCAAGTCCCAAAAATAACCGCCAGAAAAAAAGCTATTATCGCTTTCATTGTTTTTGATACCAGTAAAAGCAACATTCATAATTGTAGGGGCATGAATGGGCGTGACTTGAAAACCGTATCTTTGAGGTCCTAACCCAATACCATCGGAACCGATAGATAACATACGTCCATCAGCCCAACCAAAGTCAGGATGGTGACATGAGGCACATGATGTATTTTTATCACCTGAGAGTATTGGATCCCAAAAAAGTAATTCACCTAGTCGTTCTTTGGTTTCACTGTAAGGGTTATTTGGCGGGTAGATAATTTTTGATGTTAAGGGAGTAAAAATTGTTGAATAATCTCTAGTTTGTGCATCATCTTCTATCCCTTCAGGATTTTCGCAGCCAAGTAAAGTGATACAAGCCAACGTGATTAAATTAAAGTGTAATCGTTTCATATGAAACTACCTCATAAGTGGTTTAAAACGCATAGACTCTAGGGCAGAGTCAAATTAGCGGTAAACAAAGGCTGCAAGTTTGTCACGCTGTACGTCTATGAAATGTCTTATATACCCGTTACCAATCAAGATGCATGTTTCAGAGTGCTTGAGCCATTTCAATTCAAGGCGCTGTGATGAAATAATGGTTATTCAGGAGAATATGCTCCTGCATTCTCTTATAGGCTACATCCATGTGGCGTCCTTATAAATCACAGCAACGATGAAGTGATGTTGCTCAAGCGCTTCTTCGATGGGTTTTAAATGCCTTTATACTGCGTCAAATAATCAAAGCATAGAATGACTATGCTTCAATTCTTTTTCTTGCCTAAAGTCATTTAAATTCCCACTGAAACTGCACTTTGAATGGTAACAGGTATATACTTAACGGTGGAAACACAAGCGTAAAGAGGCAATGATGACAACACTTTCCTTGGTCGTTGGATTATGTGCAATAGCACTTATCATAGGGTTTTCGGTTCATGCTTATTATCACTACTTTAAACACTCCGATCACCACATCGATAAGCACCATTAATTCATTACTACCTTATAGCCCTGTCGCTAAAAGCAACTTAGCGAACACCATGCATACCCCGCTTTAATAGCGGAGATATCAGTAGAATAACGATGCCTGTACCAATGCCAATCCACATTAAAAACTCAAACAGTTGCGTATAAATAATAAGGTTTTCACTAACACTGTTAACCTCTCCACCGTGAGTATCAATGGCTGCTAATTTTCCCAAACGCATAGCCAGCGTTTCAGACAGCGCTGTAGCCAAAAACCACACGCCCATTGATAATCCAACCACACGATGTATCGCCAATTTAGTTACTGCCGAAAGACCTACAGGCGAAAGACACAACTCACCCGTCGTATGAATTAGATAAGCTAACACTAACCACCATAAACTGATTTTACCGGCCTCATCGGGAAATTGTGCCCCGAACACCAACACACCAAAACCTAAACCTGCTTGAATAATACCTAAAGCAAATTTTATCGGAATATTAGGATTTAGCCGAAACTTCTCTAACCATACCCACAAAGCAGCAAAAGGTAAGGCCAACATAATGATAAAACCTGCATTGAGAGCACCAAATTGACCCGCCGTTATCTCAATGCCAGCAATATTTCTCTCAACGACTCTATCAGCAAATAGCGTCATCGATCCCGCAGCTTGCTCAAACAAGGCCCAAAATACTATGGTAGAACCGATTAACACCATCAACACCAACATTTGCTGGAACTCTTCCCTGCTGCCTTTTAATGCTGCGTAAGATATTAACCCAACGCCTGAAACAATCAGTAAAACCTGCTGAGCAGCAAATACTACGGGCTCATGTTGAATAACGAGCCAAAATAACGATAAACTTAAAATAGCCGTTAAATAGATTAAATGCTCTCTACTGATCAACCCCCAAATCTTCTCGCTCAATACTTCAACATTGGGTGGCTCTGCCAAACCACGTAAATATTTAAGGCCCTTTGTAAACGTCAGCAAACCAAACAACATGCCTATGCCCGCAGCACCAAAACCGTAACGCCAACCATAGGTTTCACCTAAGTAAACACAAATAATAGTAGCGGCAAAAGAGCCAAGGTTAATGCCCATATAAAAAATGGTAAAACCAGAGTCTCGACGAGGATCGTCTTTACTATAGAGCTGACCCACTATGGTAGAAATATTAGGTTTTAAAAAACCAACGCCAACCACAATAAGCGATAGTGCCAAGTAAAAAACATTCAGCGCCGCTAAATCTTGAATTTTAATCGTTTCAGTTAATTGTGTACCGGCACTCAGTACAGTACCGTTATTTAAGGTTAAATCTGACGTTAAAATAGTACCCGCCACATATTGCACTGCTTGATGGCCTTCTACTGCCATCAGTAAATGCCCCAAACAGAGTAAGGTACCACCGAATATTACCGACTTTTTCATGCCAAGGTAGCGATCAGCTAACATGCCGCCAATAACAGGCAAGGTATAAACTAAACCCGCATATGAGCCTAAGACTTCCAAGCCTTCTCCATCAGAGAACAAATGGTACTTAGTTAGATATAAAAGCAGCAAATACTTCATGCCATAAAATGAAAACCGCTCCCAAAGTTCAGTCGCAAAACAAATATATAAACCTTTAGGGTGACCAAATAACTCATCTGTATTGCTTTGATTATTAAGATCAATGTCGTTTGCTTTATCCATATTTTAGCTATGCCTTGCAACAGGGAAAGTCTTAGACGAAGTATAGAGTGACTCTCAAACTTATGCTAAATCCGACATAGATAAGTCTAATAATTAAGCAAAAAAGTTGAGTAAAAGTGCTGATATCTTCACTTCGCGGAGCAGTTCAAATACCTTTATGAATACGTATGTAGGGGGATTGATAACTATCTTCGCTTAATTTACGCTCAATTAGTTGCTCGCTCAGCAGCCCAAAAAGTTTACAACAATAAAAATAATATAAACGAGGAATGCATGAAAACTACACCCCTATTGAAGAAATTTACCCAAGCATTAATCATCGCCAGCACTCTATTATTCAGTCAAGGATCATACGCTGATACCATACTGCATGCGTTTAACTGGACCTACGATGACGTTGCTAGCAAAGCACAAGAGATTGCTGACTTAGGCTACAAAAAAGTCCTTGTTTCACCAGCATATAAATCCTCAGGCGATCAATGGTGGGCTCGTTATCAGCCACAAGACTTTAGAGTTATTCATAGCCCTTTAGGCGATACCAACGACTTTAAAGATATGGTTAACGCCCTAAAAGCCAAAGGCGTTGAAACCTACGCCGACATCGTATTCAACCATATGGCGAACGAATCATCTCAGCGCTCAGATTTAAATTACCCCGCTGCTGCCGTGCTTGCTACTTATGCAGCTGATAGCACTTATTACAATTCAATTAAGTTATTCGGCGATCTACAACAGGGTAGCTATGGTGCAAATGACTTTCATCCAGCAGGATGCATTACTGATTGGGGCAACCCAGGCCATGTACAATATTGGCGACTTTGTGGTGGTAATGGTGATGTTGGATTACCAGATTTAGACCCGAATAACTGGGTTGTTTCGCAGCAACAAGCTTACTTAAAAGCATTAAAAACAATCGGCGTAACTGGCTTTCGCGTTGATGCCGCTAAACACATGAGCAACTATCACATTAATGCCGTATTTAATAACGACATCAAAAATGGCATGCATGTATTTGGCGAAATCATTACCTCAGGTGGCGCTGGCGACAATAGCTACGATAGCTTCTTAGCGCCGTATTTAAATGATACTGGCCATGGCGCTTACGACTTCCCATTATTTGCTTCACTACGTGGTGCCCTTGGTTTTGGCGGTTCAATGAACCAACTTGTTGACCCTGCTGCCTATGGACAAGCATTAACACCCAATAAAGCGGTAACCTTTTCAATAACTCATGATATTCCAACCAATGAAGGATTTAGATATCAAATACTGGATGCTACCGATGAGCTGTTAGCTAATGCCTACATTATGGGCCGTGATGGTGGTACGCCGATGATGTACTCAGATCATAACGAAAGTAACGACAACAATCGTTGGTTAGATTTATACAAGCGGTCAGACATCGCAGGTATGGTGAAGTTTCATAACGCTGGACAAGGCCACGGCATGCAAGTGATGAGCTTTAACGATTGTGTGATTTTATTCAAACGTGACCACATAGGTGTGGTGGGTATTAACAAATGTGATAACGGCCAAGATGTTTGGGTAAATACCGCAGAGCACAATTTATGGTGGAATAAAAACTACCGTGATGTTGTTGGCGGTGTTGATGTACAAAACATTAATAGCCAGTGGCACAAGTTTTACTTACCAGGGCGTAAAGCCAGAATGTGGTTAATGGAATAGATTCCAAAACCATTGACCCAACCACAAACGCTGCTTATAGCTTTAACATTAACGTAGCGTTTGTCATTTCAGGCATTCTATTTTTTAGGCGGCATTACGGTTGCTAACCCTTCAGCGACCACTTTGCCCTTTTGATTAACTAAGCTGCAATGTAATTTAACGATGTTTTTCTCTTTGATAATTTCAACTACTTCACACGTTGCTATTACCGTATCACCGATAAAAACTGGCGCTATAAACTTACTCTCTTGCCCCAGATATATCGTGCCTTCTCCTGGCAGCTTTTCCCCTAACAATGCCGAAACAGTACTTAATACAAACGCGCCATGAACAACACGTTGACCAAAGACACTATTTTTTGCGGCAATATCATTAATATGTACGGGATTCCTATCTCCTGAAATTTCCGCAAATAGCATCACATCGGAATCAGAGAAGGTTTTTTCGAAATGATCTTTTTGACCTAAATGTAACTGCTCAATTGTAAAAGACAAATTAACTCCTTTAATTCATACAATAACCACAGGTAAAGCGATAACTGTTAGCAGCGCTCCTCCCCAGATAAATTTACAGTGAAGTTATGCTTTATAGCACATGATTAGAAATTACTTTTGAAATCTGAAGCATTGAAGACTCACCTGTAAATTCAAATTTTACTTTACCTATTGCTGAAAAGTATATTTCTAGCTCAGAATCAAGATCAAAAGTTCCTGAAGTTTCAATAGAGTAGGCTACAATATTTTTGTAAGGTAAGGAGGTAAAATCTTTTTTACTTCCGGTTATGCCTTGAACATTAACCGAAATGATCCTTTTACTGGTAAATATCACCCCATCTCGCATAGATTTAAATGAATCAATGATTTCTTCGTCATCTAACAGTAATTCACTAACCTTTTCTGCATAATCAGAGTTCTGCTTTAACTTGAAAATGGCTTTATTATCAAAATCAATCATAAAAATTCCTTATATAGACACAATAACTCCCCACGAGGTGCTAACCTCTGAGCGTGGGTTAGTTTATACGTGTTAAACAATATAAACTGGAGACTAGCAAGTACAAACATAACATACTTTTCATTGACTTAGATACCCATGAAACATTCACTGAAGTCGCTTACATCGAAGACCAACGTGGCGCAAAACCAATTCACTTTGGCAAAATACTCAACAATAAAGCCGCATTGAAATAGCTCAAGCACTCTGAAACATACATATTGATTGGTAACGGATTTATACCCTTTCCTCTTGAAGAGGCATGATTCAGCTGGAATTAGAAACCCCTTTTACTAAGCGTTAATGCTTATTGTATTGTTTAGTTATTCAAAAATTATCTATTATTAAAACAAGAGTCTGTATTTTAAATAGATTTTGGGTCTATACTGGCCGTAGAGGCTAAATAATTGAATCAACTTGGTATCCGTTTTGAGTATTCCAGACCTACCCAATAACCACGCATTAGCCGTTTTAATAATTACCGTACTTGCGTTATATTTATTTCGCCGAGAAGATACCCCTTTAGAAACCTCTTCGTTGGCTGTTATAACAATACTGTGTTTACTGTTTGCACTGTTTCCATTTTATGTTGATGGCAACCATTTCGAACCAAGCTCATTGTTTTTTGGTTTTGGTCATGAGGCTTTAATAACCGTTTGCTCATTAATGATTATTGGTCATGGTATTGTCAGTACAGGAGCTTTGGAGCCTATTGGTCGATATTTGGCTAAGTTATGGAAAATAAGCCCTAGCTTGTCATTATTGTTAACACTTATTCTTGGTGGAGGATTAAGTGCCTTTATAAACAACACACCCGTTGTTGTGCTATTACTGCCTATTTTAATCAACGTATCTTTACGTACTCAAACAGACTCATCACCCATGTTACTCCCAATGGGATTAGCAACCTTAGTGGGTGGAATGACGACCACCATAGGCACCTCAACTAACTTATTAGTCGTGAGTATTGCAAAAAATATGGGGGCAGTTGAATTTGGACTCTTTGACTTTATTCAGCCAGCACTTATTGCCTCTGTGGTAGCTGTACTCTATTTATGGCTAATTGCACCCAAACTTTTACCGAATAGAACACCATCAATGCCTGATACGTCTCCTCGATTATTTAGTGCTTATCTTAATATAAACGAAGAAAGTGATGTTAACGATAAAACCATTGCCGAAATAATTAAATTGACCGATGGACAGCTCAAAATAGAGTGTATTCAACGCGGTCCAGACTATCGAAATATCATACCTCTACCTGATACTGTGCTTGTTACAGGTGATCGATTAAAGGTTCACGATTATCCTGATCGCCTTAAAGAATTCGAGACAGTGTTAGGCGCAACCTTATTTTCTGGGCTGCATAAAGTTGATGACGAACATCCATTAAATGCTGACAAACAAACCTTAGCAGAGATTGTCATCATCGCGGGTTCTGGTATTGAAGGAAAAACCTTACAACAAGCAAATTTCATTCGCAAATATGCTATTTCAGTCGTTGCATTACATAGAGCCGGCAAAGCAATGGAAACTGGACGAAATAGCATTGGAAACACACGTTTGAAGATTGGTGATGTATTACTTGTACAAGGAGAAACAGAGCAAATTGATTTATTAAAAGCTAAACAAGGCATGTTAATAATAGATGGTGCTGAATCGTTACCACAAACGAGCAAAGCGCCGGTGGCATTAGGCACATTACTCGCCGTCGTTGTATCCTCAGCGCTGGGGATTTTGCCTATTGAAATTAGTTCAGTATGCGGTGTACTCATCTTATTACTCACTAAGTGTTTGAATTGGGAAGAAGCCGCATCAGCCTTAAGTACTCAAGTTATATTAATTGTTGCCGCGTCACTGGCTTTAGGCTCCGCGATGATGACAACAGGAGGTGCTGAATATATAGCACAAGTTTTTGTCGCCTTATCATATGGACTACCACCGGGAGGAGTTTTATCCGCGTTAATGCTGCTATTAGCCATTTTAACCAATATTGTTTCTAACAATGCGGCTGCGGTTATTGGCACTCCCATTGCTATTTCTGTTGCTAGTCAACTTAACCTTTCACCAGAGCCTTTTATTTTAGCCGTTCTATTTGGTGCCAACTTAAGTTACGCAACACCAATGGCATATAAAACCAATTTATTGGTGATGAATGCTGGTGGTTATCAGTTTTCTGATTTTATGCGTGTGGGGATTCCATTGATTTTACTCATGTGGGTAACACTTTCCTTGCTGTTAAATTGGCTCTATTTATAAATATACCCGTTCCACTTGAAGATGTAGGATTCAGCTGGAATTAGAAACGTTTTTAGGCAAGGCATTGATTGAAGAGAATGGTTACTCCCTTCTCAAAATCAATAACGCAGTATAAAGCGTTTCTAAACCAGCCCTACGGGGACATGTGAGCAAGCCATGCTCTTCGTTGCCTCCTTTTTAAGGAAATAACCCTTAATAAAAAGAGGCGACTTGATCATGAATCGCTCAAGCATCCTGAAATACTCATCTTCAAGTGGTTTGGGTATATAGATATCGAAACAACTAACTGGTTAATTGCTTCTGAGCATACTCAAATTTCAATCGATATTCGGTTAACTTATGCTCCAGCTCACTTAATTGATCATCAAACTGAGCTTTTTGTTCACTGATGTCACTAATCAATTGATGATTTTCATCGCGTAAGAACTTAATAGTTTCTCGCACTTTGTTGTTTTCTATTTCTTGTTTATCACGATTTCTATTAAAGCGTTGCAAGATATTTTCTTGCCCTTCTTGAGCAACTCTCACTTGCTCAGTAAGTACGCTAACTTCTTGCTGATATAATGTTATATCATTTTGCTCAGTGGCTAATTTATCGTTCAGCTGCTCATTAGCTTTTTCTAATTCAATAATTTTCTGCTGCGCTACTGTCTGTAATTCTTTAATTTCTTTGGCAGTTTCATTAATAATATTAATCTCACCAAGGTGTGACTGTTTTACTTGCTCAGCTTCCTCATGAATTGTCTTTATCTCATCGAGGTGTAGCTGTTTTACTTGCTCAGCTTTCTCATGAATTGCCTTTATTTCATCAAGATGACGCTGTTTTACTTGCTCTGCTTCCTCATGAATTGTCTTTATCTCATCAAGATGAAGTTGTTTTACTTGTTCCCCATCACCACGAATTGTCTTTATCTCATCAAGGTGTTGCTGTTTTACTTGTTCTGCACTTTTATTAACCAACTCTATTTCGTTAAGTAGCTGTTGTTTATCACTGGCTGCTTGCTCTGTTATTTTGATAATTTGAGCTTGAAAATCTTGGCTTTTTTGTTCAACTTGTTTGTTTTTATCTTGCTCTGTACCAATTGATTTTTTCTGTACTGACAATTGCTGATGTAATTCGGCTTTATCACTTTTATCTTGGTGAACTTGACTCTCTAACTGAGATATTTTTTGTTCTAACCCTTTTACTTTAGTGTCACCATTTTTCTGTGCTTCAGTCTGCTTACGAGCACTTTCACTTTCAAGTGTCTGAAGTTTTTTTGTTAACACATCAATTTGTTGCTTAGCAGACGCTTCAGTTTGCTCTTTCATCGCTGTTAGTGCTTCACTGTGCTGTTTTTCGTTTAACTCTAGTTGTTCGGTCAAGGTTTCAATTTGTTGTTTAGCTGATGCATCGGCTTGAGTTTTGACAGCCGCCACAGTTTCATTTTGCTGCTTTGCATTCAGTTGTATTTGTTCTTTAGCAACAGTAAGTTGTGTGGTCAAACTTTGCTCTTGTTCTGTTAAAACCATGACTCGGCCATTTAAGCCGTCAATCTCTTGGTTTCTATCATTTAATTTTTGCTCTGTTTCTAGCAACTTCTCGTCTAACTTATTATGACTACTTTGTTTTTTGTCTTGTTGCAGTGTTTGTTGCTGTTTTAAATTAATAATTTCTTTTTCAAGGTTCTCAATGGTTTCGCTGTAATTAATGGTGTTTTGAGTGAGCTCAACCTGAAAATTTTGCTTGTTTGTTGCTTCGTCGACCTGCTTTTCAGCTAACGCTTGTTTAAGTTGTGTAACCTCTTTCAGTTGTAATTGCTGTTTTTCAGCAAAATCTTTTTGTAATGATTGCTCTTTATCTGATAAATACTGACTTTGTTGATCAATATTTTTACTGGTTTCAGTCTTCACCGCAGTAGATATTAAGTGAGTTAATTTATCTTCTACTTGAATGTATATATCACTCGCTAAGCTTTGAATTTGTTCTTCAACATCCTTAGAAAATTTACCTTTGTCGACCATATTATTCTCATTATTATAAATCGCTACTGCTCCTAAATTATCACAGGTGTTCCAGCACAGGAATATGAAAAGTAATTTTTTTTAACAAAAAAGCAACAAAAAAGGGGCAAAAGCCCCTTTATATTATTCTATATAATTTTTTACGACGGTATAAACAGACGAATTAACTCTCTGCAGTCTCTTCTTTTACTTCTGCTTGCGCTAATGGTGCAATTTGGATATTTGAAATTTGCGCATTACCCGTTAGGTTACGTAATTGTACTAAACGGTTAATTTGACCTAAAGATCCTAACATTGCATAGATTGGTACGAATAAACCACGTTTATGAAAATCTAATACTTTATCGTCAGTTAATGCTTTTATTTTATCTTCGTTAATAGTAAAAATACCGGTAAGCTTTTTCTTTTCACCAGTACTCAAATCAATATTTAATTCAATCTCTTGCAATAAATCATTTTCTTCAAGTTCTTTAATGAAGTTTTCAGTCATTTTTTCATTTTCATATAAACGACCTAATGAATTTTGTACATTAGCTAATAATTCTGATTCTTTTCCGTCAGCTTCAAATAAAGCAAGATCTTTATCTTCACCAACTAAAGCGCTATCGACATCAACACACGCTGTTAGGGTATTTTCTTTGTCAGGATCTAAACCTAAAGAAAACGGTGCCATGCCAACGCTTTGTGGTAATGATAAACCACTCCATTTTTCATCTTTATAGTATAAGTTTTCACCCGACTCTAAACCTAACATAGCAACACTACGGTAACGAGGTGACTCTGGATTTTTAACTAATAACACAGGGAAACTTGCTGATGCTTGTGCATATTCAGCAGCGGTTAACGAAATAATGTGTTGGCCAGCAACGTGTGCAAGATCGCGCTTGCTAGCAAGTTTAAGATTTTGATGTTGTTCTTTTCTAACAGGTACGAAATTAGCCATGACTTTATCTCTTGTAAATGCTTTTATGGAGCATATTTTTAAAATATTGTAATTGAATTGCAATAACTAGAATCAAATTATCGCGCTGTTATAAGTTATGGAGACACTTAATTCGCTTTCAATGCTAAACTGCACATTATTTTCTAAATATATAAAAACATAACAATGACTATAAAGCTATTTGCTTTGTTCACTGCACTCTTATTCTCTGTTAGCGCATTATCTATGCCTAAAATAACAGTAAAACATCAACGTAACGCCTTGGGTTTTTCACAAGTTCAAGTAAGCAATGACACAATGGAAAATTTAATCTGTCATGTTGCCATTGACGGTAATAAAATACTTTTCCGTCTCAACGCAATTGAATATTCAAGATGGTTTACTGCAACAGATATCCGTTACAATCATACTCACTTTAGTGTTTGGTGTGATTATTTGAAATTACATCCAAAATATCAAAAGAAATAAATACAAAGTACCATTACCATTTGCCCAAGATTTAACAAATAATTTCTTGTACACTAGCGCCGTTTTTATTCATTTCTACGGACGTTTTATGTTGCATACACTTTCTCAACTTCGCTCTGGTGAACTCGCCGGTATTAAGCAGTTAAAATTATCTGAAAACCTAAGTACATTCCCCTTAGAAATATTAACACTAGCTGACAGTTTAGAGATCCTCGATTTATCTCATAATGCTTTATCATCATTACCAGATGAGTTGGCACAAATGACCAAACTAAAGATTATTTTCGCTTCTCAGAATAAATTTGAACACTTGCCTGAAGTGTTAGGCAAGCTACCAAACCTTGAAATGGTTGGCTTTAAATCGAACCAAATAAAACAAGTAGCAGAACATTCATTACCTACTCAATTGCGTTGGTTGATTTTAACGGATAACTTAATTGAAACTTTACCCAATAGTTTAGGTGAGCGACCGAGATTACAAAAGTTAGCATTGGCGGGGAACCAGTTAACACATTTACCGCAAACATTAGCGCAAGCTCATAATTTGGAGCTCGTACGTATTTCTGCTAATAAACTAACACAATGCCCTGAACAATTATTGAATCTGCCGAATTTGGCTTGGTTTGCCTTTGCTGGTAACCCTTTTACGGCAGTTAACAGCGAAGCGAACGCCAAAGTGAAGTCCGTTCCTGAACTATCATCAGCAAGCTACACCTTAGAACAAGTATTAGGACAGGGCGCTTCCGGTATTATTTCAAAGGCACACTGGAATATACCGCAATTACAATTTCCTGCAGATATTGCAGTAAAAGTATTTAAAGGTGAAATTACCAGTGATGGTTACCCGCAAGATGAATTACAAGCTTGTTTGCAAGTCGGCTATCACTCAAATTTAGTAGAATCATTAGCGCAAGTGAATGAAGTAAACTACCTTGCGTTAATCATGACTCTAATCCCTGAAAATTATCAAAACCTAGGTTTACCGCCTTGCTTTAAAAGCTGCACTCGAGATACCTTCCCGCAAGGTTTCAGCTTACCCATTTCGCTTATTAGTCACATTGTTACCCAGATGCAAGATGTGTTCGCGCACTTACATAAAAATCAGGTATGTCACGGTGACTTATACGCTCATAACACCTTATTTGATTCTCAAGGTAATATTATTTTTGGCGATTTTGGTGCTGCGACTAGCTATCAAATGCTCACTCCCGCTCAGCAAGAAAATGTTCAACAAATAGAACAGAGAGCGTTAAACCACTTTATCGACGACTTACTGAGTATTTGTGCTGAGCAAGATAGAACAAGTTCAGTGTTTATCGCACTGAAAGGTCTCACTGCATAAAATAATTACTGCGAACTGAAACAAGGAAGTTATCATGCGTTTGAAAGGAAAAGTCATTAAATGGAATGCCGACAAAGCCTTTGGCTTTATTATGCCAAATGGCGGCGGTGATGCTATTTTTATACACAAAACGGCTTTAAAAAATCGAAGTAGAATACCCAAAGTTAATGATGTTATTACCTTTTCAGTAATAAAAGATAACCAAGGTAGATATTGCGCAGATCTGGCAACATTTTCTGGTGAAAAATCACCTAATAAACAAACCAAAGGCATAAATACATTCTCGATTTATCTATCCATGATATTCATAACTTTAGTCACTACGGCTCATTTTTTTGATTACCTGCCCAAGAAGATATTACTGATTTATTTAGGCGTTAGTATTATGACTTTTATCGCCTATGCTTTTGATAAATCAAAAGCGCAACGAGGCGAATGGCGCACACAAGAAAGCACTTTGCACTTATTAGCACTACTTGGTGGTTGGCCAGGAGCTGCTCTCGCACAGCAATTGCTTAGACATAAATCTAAAAAGAAGGAATTTAGACTAACATTTTGGTTTACTGTAGTTATTAATACTGCAGCGCTAGGTTGGTTGATGACAGCTCAAGGAAAACCTTTTTTAAGCTTTTTCTCTTAATTCTGTCAGTGACCCAATAATCGCTAAACCATTGTCTGTTTAAAGTTAGATCTATCAATTTCATAGGCACGAATAAAGGTCTCCCCCCCACAAAGTAATGTACTTACACAATCTGACACTTTTCGATAAAAACATGACATTTTTTAAAAACTAATGCCATAGATTGAAGCTCCGTCCATCAATAGAATAATTCCAAGTTTATTCAAGCACCAAAAAATGAAGGAAATATTCAATGGTACAAACTAATAGGACACTTATTACCTCGGCAATAATAGCGACCAGTCTATTAGCTGCATGTGGCGGCTCTAGTTCAAAGAGTGATGTAACAACAGATAAAGGTGTTACCGCACCAACTAACTCATTCAAGACGATAGCATGTAAAAGTATGCTGCCTGCCGCTAAAGTAGCCATTTTGACTGAGGGTTCGAGTTGTGGCTATCTTACCGTGCCAGAAAAACACGCTCTTTATGGTCAGGCCGCTTCAGATAAAAAGATTGAAATAGCAGTGGTCAAGCTCGCTTCTACTTCAACAAATAAACAAGCCGACCCTGTTGTTTATCTTCAAGGTGGCCCTGGAGGCAGTGCCAGTTCAAGTATTGCTCAAGTGATAGAGACAGCTACCTTTATCAATGACAGAGACGTATATTTAGTAGATCAACGCGGTACTGGCCATTCAAAACCCGCATTACTTTGCACTGAGTTTGATGAAGCAGGTACACCTGCCCAAGTACAGGCGTGTAAAGCAAGAATAGAAACTTCGGGAGTTGATTTAAATACTTATCATAGCGTACATAATGCCATGGACATTATTCAGCTCAGAACCGCATTAAAAATATCACAATGGAATTTATACGGTATTTCTTATGGCACACGATTAGCCACTACTATCATGCGAGAAAATAGCGAAGGCATTCGCAGTGTCATCTTAGATGGTATGTTTCCGATAGAAGTTAACGGTATCTCTGATACACCATGGGCGAATTATGAATCACTGAATCAAATAATTAAAAACTGTGAGAATACCGACGACTGCCCACCTGAAGAAGTAAAAGCCGTTATCGAAGATATTATTGCCCGTATGCATAATGAAGACATGGTAGATGAAAGTAGAGAATTTATCCAAACCTTGCTTAACATGTCCTCTGAGTCAGTTATCCTTAACTACTTATTAACGGTTAATGAAGATATCAGTAAGTATGCATCTGCATTAGACACACTTACTGAAGAGCAAGGTGAAGGTGATGAACAAGGCGAGGAAGAGCTTTTTTATAATGCGATGGGATTATCTACTGTTTGTGCAGAAGAAAATCCATTTCTTAATATAACCGCTTTAGTTGATGATAATAGTCAAGGTTGGTCGGCAAGTACCCAACTAGCGGTGAATGGTATGTTTCATATGGGTTTTGATGCCGCATCTTGTAAAGCTTGGGATGTAGCCTCTGCAAATGATATTGAGACACAAGCCGTTACCAGTGATCTTCCTATATTAATTCTCAATGGTCTGCAGGATACGCAGACACCTGCTGCTTGGGGAACGTTAGTCGCGAAAAACATGCCTAATGCACAAAGTGTCACCCTGTCTCTTATACACATCTCCGAGCCCACGAGACCTCTC
>OJHK01000988.1_pt1 | contig 14861 bp, 10 predicted proteins | sample 1595161 | NCBI WGS metagenome assembly OJHK01 (sample SAMN05416842, study PRJEB24817) | seawater metagenome | isolation source: Sea water | place: Canada:Atlantic | collected 2013-07 | reverse complement strand
TGCCTTGCCTAAAGTGGTTTTAATTCCCACTGAAATCCTGCACTTTGATTGGTAACGGGTATAATCGCCATATCGCCTATTCAAAGCATAACGTTATTAAAAAAGATCTAATAAACACTGGATTAAGAAATGATAAGCTTGTGATAGTATTTATACCTAACCATTTACGGTACTACGATCTTATCAATCTTTGCCTTAAGCCGAGTAATATTCATGTTCAGCCAGATATCGCCAAAAATTTCAGCTATCCCCACGACCCTCATTACCGGCTTTTTAGGGGTAGGAAAAACGACAGCAATATTGCAATTACTTGCCAATAAACCTAACAATGAAAACTGGGCTGTGCTCGTCAATGAATTTGGCGAAATAGGTATAGATTCAGCACTGCTCGCTGGTAACAGTAATGAACAAGGTGTCTTTATTCGTGAAGTACCTGGTGGTTGCATGTGCTGTGCCTCTGGCGTACCTATGCAAGTGGCATTAAATCAACTGATAACCAAAGCAAAACCTGACAGACTATTGATAGAGCCGACAGGTTTAGGTCACCCAAAAGAAGTCGTTGAAGTCTTAACCAAGGGAAAATTTCAAGAAACAATATCACTTCAGTCAATACTCTGTTTAGTCGATGCTCGAAATCTTGTTGATAAGCGCTACACAGAGCATCCATCATTTGTGCAGCAACTCAACGTGGCAGACACTATCTTAGCGGCAAAAGCAGACACCTATTCAGCACAAGATAAAGAGAACTTAGCGCTATTTATTGCCGAAAACGGGCTAACAGATAAACCATTACACCTAATGCAGCACGGTAACATTGACCCTAGTTGGTTAGCACAGCAACCTAACAAAATTACAGTCACTAAACCAATTATTGGTATTGCGGTCACTTCTTTAAACGAGAGTGCACATCAGATTGAAGTCGGTTATAAAAAAGAAATTGAGCAGAACCAAGCGCTACAAACGAGACTAACACAAGAAGGGTTTATTGAGCTAAATAACCATGGCGAGGGTTATTTTAGTAGAGGTTGGATTTTTTCCGACAAGTACCAATTTGACTATGAAAAATTATTCACCTTCATAACGGCATTGAAGATTTCGCGTGCAAAAGGTGTGATAGTTACCGAGCAAGGGAGTTACGCCTTCAACAAAGCAGGCAGTGATTTTAGCTGTAACAAGGTTATTGATTCAAAAGATAGTCGTATTGAGCTAATTGATACTGATGTAAATGCTTTAAATATTGTTAAAAGCGATGATTTATTATTGCTAACGAAAGACGCCCTCTAGTTTTTTAGCACTAACACTATGATGTAATACTTTATAAAAACACTGACTCATAATAGCTATTTATGGCTGGTGCTAACCTGAACTAAGCAAGCCATTAGCAGTACTTAGTCCAGCTTTAATTTCTTATTCTGCCTTGCTTACTTAAGCCCTTTTGACAAACTTGGCGGTAACCATCATGTCACCTGATCCATCTACTTTACAGTCGAGTTGATGATCTTTACCTTCTACTATTCTTCTGATAACAGCTTTGGTACCCACTTTGAGTACTTGAGAACTGCTTTTAATTTTAAGATCTTTAATCATAGTAACTTTGTCGCCATCATTTAACAGGGTTCCATTGAAGTCCTTAACAGTAAAAGTTTCTACATCAGCAAGCTGTTCTGATGGATCCCATTCATGTGCACACTCAGGGCAAATCAACAGGCTTTGATCTTGGTAAATAAATTTGGAATTACATTTGGGGCACGGTGGAAGTGACATAACGTTCTACTTTATTAATTTTGTTTTAATGATATCTCAAATACTAGACTTCATCGACATTCCTTTTAGTAGTGCTACCAAGTTTAACTTAGTACGGCATGAACATTAATGAATCAATACCCTTCTCTTAACTACCACCTTAACTAGTACATTTATGACGGTTCATTGATCCGTATCAACTCCCAGTTCGAATAGTTAATCAAGAGATATAAATCAAGTGAAGATCAATATTTCCTAACAGCACACACTCTAAAGTAGCCCTATTAATAAGAGACTTAACTACTAAAAAAAGACGAATGAATTACATCTTTTAATCGTCAAAGAGAGCTTACTTATGAGTATGGATAATTCACAACAGAGCATAACCCCTAACAACGTTGCTTTTGGTAATGTCTATATAATGACCCATTCAATTTTCTCAAATGTGATTAAAATTGGCTGCACTCCTGATGATACTGAAGAATATGCAAAATCACTTTCAGCGAAAGGTCCCGGTGATTATCAATTGTATTTTTCTTTGCCTTGCAATAACCCATGTCAGGTAAAAAAACAATTGAGAAAGCATTTCGATGCAGAGCAATATGTGAATGAGTTTTATGAAGTTTCGCCTGAGATAGCAAAAAGTGTACTAAAAAGAGAGCTGATGAAAATACCAGTATTAAGTATCCATTAACCTATTTTTATCTCACAACACTGGAGTAATTTTTCATCCAGTGTTGTGAGTTATATTCTACAGATAAGATCTAGCCTTAAGCAGATAGTTTTTCACTATTATGTGGTGTGTGAAAGTTAAGCTCTGGTCCAACGGGTATTGCCCGTGTTGGATTAATGGCTTCATGACTACTGTAATAATGGGCTTTGATATAATCCATTGCCACAGTTTCTTCGATGCCCGGAACTTGGTATAAATCTCGTAAATAGCCCAAAAGATTTGGGTAGTCGACAATGCGACGTAAATTACCTTTAAAGTGTCCAACATAAGCAGCAGCAAAACGAACTAAGGTAGTGAAAAACCGCCAATCAGCCGCAGTTATAGTATTACCGGTTAAATAACGACTACTTTCTAACCATACTTCTAAGCTATCAAGCGCACTAAAAACGTCTTTGCTGCTATCTAAGCTATTTTATTAACTAAAATACAGTTAAAATAGCCCCAAGTTATACTCATCAGACCTTTTCCCTTGAACCTACTCTTTCCGCCAGCAATGATAGCGACACTCATTTATTGTGCAATTTTTATTGTTGTACTTTTTAGCGCATCAGCACAAAGTGATCATATAAATGATCAAGCGCACAAAGAAAAAATCATTTGGCTAGTCGAAGATAAAGTTGAAAATAGAAATCTATTAGCTAAAACCTCTGCAGAAACATCAACCGCTTCCTATATTGAAAACCGAATTATTCAACAATTAACCCAATATAATGTGAAAATTGAGCGAGTAACCGCAAGTCGCATGAACCGAGTTCTGCAAACAAATGACAATGCCTGCGTGGCCAATAGGGCTAGTACACCAAAGCGTCGAGAATATTCGCTCTTTTCAGATCCGCAAAGCTTTTATCTAACCCATAAACTTTACCGCTTTAATCAAACGTCCGCTTTACCAAAAAAATTATTTAATGCTGAGGGAGAAATCAAAGATCTTGCCAGTGTTTTTACCTTGTTACCTGAAAAAACCTTGGGTCTTGCACAGGACGTGTCTTTCGGTATTTTTCTTGATCAACAAATACAAAAGATAAAACTTGAAAATATCTATTACCGCGGCGGCAATAAGCGTGTTGTCGCGCTATCATCCATGTTATATAAATCGCGCGTTGATTTTGTACTCGCTTTGCCCGTGGACATAACCCCAAATGAAACCCAACAGCAGCTTATAGAGCAATACACTATTGCTGGTGCGCCTCCTTATCTTATTGCCCATTTTAATTGCTCAAATAGTCCATTGGGGCAAGATGTTATTAACGATATAAACAAAATATTAGCCAACCTTTACCAAACTAAAGATTTTTACCAAGCACACAAAAAATGGTTCTCAGATAAACAACTTGCTGATTTGCAAGTTTTTCTAGCTGAAAATTTCTCCGAACAGCGATACATCACGCCAAGTCAATCAAACTAACGATAACCAGTATCAAGGCAAAACGTTTATGAATAGCTGGTTATTTATCGACGTTTTAACGCTGAAAATTGGATGAAGAGAATGTTGAGCAAGTACTGCTTATCCAGAGTTCAGGTTACTTAGCTATTAGTGGCTATGAGCGCATGAAATTGGTATTACTGTGACAAATCCCTTCAAGTATACTCTCGCTTGATTTAAGCTTGCTAATCGAGCGCTAATACCAACCGTATTAGTTTATTGGTACGAGGTTCACCACAATGAATACAACGATAACATGTGTCGCTATTTCTGACACCCATGGTATGTACAACAAGCTAGAACTGCCCGATGGTGATGTACTCATCCATGCAGGAGATATTACCAGGCATGGAAAGTTATCAGAACTCAAGGATTTCAATGACTGGTTAGGTGAGCAACCCCATCAGCATAAAATCATTATTGCGGGTAATCACGACTGGTGCTTTGAGCGTCAAAAACAAGCTAGCTTAAAAATACTCACTAATGCGGTGTATTTAGAAGACGAATCAATAACAATAGCAGGGTACACCTTTTATGGCTCGCCATGGCAACCAAGGTTTCAAAACTGGGCTTTTAACTTAACGCGCGGCAAAGCCTTGCAAGAGAAATGGGATCTGATCAGTAAAGGGGTTGATGTACTCATAACCCACGGACCCGCTTTTGGTCTATTAGATAAAATTGATAGCGGTGAAAACACGGGTTGTGAGAATCTCTTAAGTAAGATTGAAGAAATAAAACCCAAAGTTCATATCTGCGGGCATATTCATGAAGGGTATGGCAGAGTTGAACACCAAGGTATTGAATTTATCAACGCCAGCGTCACTAACGAGCGTTATAAGCCAACGAATGATCCCATTGTATTTACAGTCGAATAATTTAGCTGTTCTGGTCTAGCTAACTATTGACATTGCGGTTGTAAAAATAATCAAACAGTAAAAATAAAAACACCACGTCAAGCGTGGTGTTTTATCAAGTTCAACTCAATATGGAGTTATCGTCAGGGTATTTTTAAAACCCTATTTAAACACCTTATCTACCGCAATCACTTCAACATTTTTCGCCGGCAATGTTAACTTGTAGCTTTCAATAACTTTATCGGTAGCTAACAATTCTGCAGGTTTTTCACTGTTATATTTTAACGGTGAAACTTGCTCAGACAACAAACGTTGCTTCATGTCTTTACCATCGCCTGAAATAAACACATAGTGAATATCATCGGTTTGTAAGTTTTCTTTAATGACACGGTTCACATCGTCTAAGGTGAGCTTTGCAAACTCGCCACGTACATATTTAACAAACTCTTCTGTTTGATAAAACTCACTATCCAAAGCGTAACCTAATTGCTGATCTTGGCTAGCAACTAATTGCGGCGCATAGTTAGTTAAGTAATTACGTGTTGCTTGAAAGTCTTTTTCGCTCATGCCATTTTCAATCAAGTTATCCAGTTCAAACAAAGCTGCACGTGTAGCAAAATGCGCATCATTATTCGAACGTAAAGGACGTAACCATACTTGGAAAATTTGGCTTGAACGGCCTAAGTTTGAATCCGGCTTAGTTTGGTACATACCACGTGGGAAATATTCAATGTAAGAATAATCACCATAGTTCATACCACGTGCTTGACGGATTTGCTGATACAAGTAGCTGTTAGAACTACGATGCTCACCAAAATAAGAGCGAACTAACCAAAGCGCGGCCCAATCTTTATCACTGCGAATAGTATCGATTGGGAAACCAAAAGACACGGCAGTTGATTGCGCATTCTTTTCAACAATCGTTGCATGATGACCTTTTAGCACAGGCGCTTTAGCAATGGTTAAACGTTTTTCATCGCCCACAGGCAATGCCGTTAAGTCGGTCATTAACTGTGTTTTTAATGCATCAGGCATAGCGCCAGTAATACCTAAGTGTAATTTAGCTTGGGTAAGTTGAGCGCTGTAGAACGCTTTAACGTCTTCAAGCGTGATGGCTGCTAAATCAGATAAATCACCACTGTTAAAGTTTTCATAAACATGGCCCTGGTAAAGTTCGCTATAAAGCACTTCTTTACCTAACTCTTCATCATTAGAAGACTTGAGACCAGACTTAATACCATCGATTAACTCTTTTTTCAGACGCTTAAAGTCATCTTCACGCCAGCCCGGATTCAATAATTGATCACTGATCAATTGATACCACTGTGTCGCATTGTCTTTGTGAACACGGCCAGTAAATGACATCATCTCTTTATCTAGCTGTGACGAGAAGCTTCCGGCAAGCGGATATAAACCTTTCTTAATGTCTTCGTAGCTGCGTGTTTGAGAACCCCCTTGAGTTAACATACGCGCGGTCAATGCCGCCACACCTTTTTTACCGACCGGATCTGCAGCAGCACCCGTATAAAATAGGAAGTTAACATCAATTAACGGCGAGTCATTGGTATTATCTAATACCGCAAACTGTGGCGCGCTAGGATTAGCCTTATCCATCTCAATTTTTGCAACCGCGCCGTTTAAGTCAACTTCTTGGTCAAAGCCGACCACCTTATCTAATGCAGATAACGTCACTGTTGTACGGTTTTCATCAATAAAATATTGATTAGCGATACGTTTAATATCGTCCGCTGAAATATTATCAAAGCTATTATAAAGTTGGTTAATCGTTTCTGGATCACGATCGAAGTGCATATAACTGGCAAGTGTTGCCGCTATAGACTCTGAAGAATCTAAGCTATTCACAAAACTATATTTTAGATTCGATTTTAAGTTATCAAGCTTTTCTGCTGAGACTAACTCAGTACGCACTTGCGCATACGTGCGGTTTATCGCATCACGTACAGTGGCTAAATCTTTCTCTTCATTCACTTTAATAAAAACGTGACGTAAACCGGCATCTTTTGTTTCGGGGTTGTAGTTAAACATTTGGCTCGCCAACTGCTTATCTACGACTAACTCTTGATACAATGCCGAGTTATTTGAAAAATACAATTCAGAAATCAAATCTAACGCAGCACGATCTTTTTCCTTCGGTTGCCAATCCGCGCCTTTATAAGAAACTAATAACCAATGTCCTGGTAAACCATCAAACTTTTCATGAACATATTTAGCAGTTTCTTGTTTTGGCTCTGGAGCGATATCATTAACAAAATCCCCCTTTTTCCAAGCACCCCAATGTTTTTCTACCATCGCCATGGTGGCTTGTGGGTCAACATCACCGACAATCACTAACGACACATATTCTGGTTTGTAGAATTGGTTAAAGAACTTTTCACCGTAAGCAATTTGGTTAGGCATTGCTTCTACATCTTCAAAGAAACCCATAGTGGTGTGTTTATAGGTATGGGTATCAAATGCTTCTTTACGTACTGCCGCTAATAACTTACGTACTGGGCTAGCATTGTTTTTTAAATATTCACCTTTTACTGTTAAGGCTTCTGTTTTAAATTGTGCATCAGTGTAAGTAAGGTTTTTAAAGTGATCGGCTTGTATCTCTAATACTTTATCTAAGTGAGCTTTAGAAAAATCTAAGTGATAGTTGGTGTAATCGTTGGTCGTGTAAGCACCGTTATCAACACCGGCATTTTTAAATAAATCTGAATAGACATCTTGTGGGTATTTATCTGAGCCTTTAAACATCATGTGTTCAAAGAAATGTGCAAAGCCAGTTTTGCCTACTTCGTCTTCATCACGTGAACCAACAGAAACAGGGATTTGCACAGAAACAAGATCAGGATAATCTGTTTTTACCACCAATACACGTAAACCATTAGATAACTCTTTAAATAAGTACTTTTGGCTAAAAACTTTATTGGCACTATTTTTAGTTGCTTGTACTGACGCGCCCTTACCCGTATCAGAAGCAGAATCTGAATTGGTTGCCACACAGGCAGATAACGCTAAACTTGCGGCTATAACGACTGCCAAATATTTCTTTTTCATAGTAGATCCCTATATTATTTATCGCTATATCTTATGCAAATATGAGAAATTATTCATTAGTTTTTCGATGATATTGAACACAATCATGTAACAAATTGATTACATAGTTATAACAAGTGGAATTCTAAGATGATTTTTCTTGAAGTCGCCCATGAAATACAGCAATCCAGACGACCCTTTTCCTAGCAGTGCTGTGAATAGATATGACTGAAGCGCGTTGTGCTTACTCTGTCATTTACAGCAAGCAGCTTAATAAGCCGAAGAGGATTATTAGGCTGCAAGAAAATTTATATTAACGTTAACGCAACTGCTTTAGCTCATTTGCCAGGCTTAACAGATCAATACCTTTACTAATATCAAATTGCATAAAGGATAAAATACTGTGCATCACAATAAGAATACGTTGATAACGCTGTGGCTTTTGTTTTAGTTCTTCTTTAGCCGCATCAAACCCGTATGAATCATATGTCATCAACAGTTTGATAGCATGTTCTTCAGGTGTCCATGCTCTAGCTTTAGGTTGATAGCCTAATTCTGCAACTACCTTTTCGGCTACCTTCCATACAGACCAAGGATTTTGACCTGTGATTAATTTTCCATCCTGAGTGACTTTTTCTAAATAGGTTGTACCCGATTGAAATTTGGCACCTTGTTCAATCAATTTATCTTCGAGTAAAAAAGGAAAAATTTGTTTCGCCTCTGGAATTAAAAAAAGTTCTTCATCGTTGGTAAAGCCGCTGACTTTCTTGTCGGAAAGTAACATTTCACCATTATCTAGTTCAACATTAACGAGCGCAGAAGGGCCATGACACACAGCACTGACGACTTTATTTTCTTGATACAGTGTTTTAGCAATATTTTGCACATAAGGGTTATCAGGAAAATCAAACATAGTGCCCTTCCCACCAACAAAATATACTGCCTCATACTCATTCGGATTTACGTCTGCCAGTGCAATAGAGTTTGCCACTTTTTGTTGAATAGTCTCGTCATTTAGAAAAGCATAATCATATGCTCCCATGTCCTCTCCATCGATAACTACGGGCGGTTTTCCTCCCTTTGGGCTAGCAATATCAACATTAAAACCATTAGCCGTAAACACCCAGTAAGCACGGGCTAATTCTGTATGTTCATAGCCGGTATCTTTGTCTTCCCCCATTTTATCAACACTAGTAACCACGGCTAATATTTTCCCTCTGTTCTCTGGAATACCTTGATTAAGGTAGGGTAAGTCACTTACTTGTGCTGTTTTTATGGCTTCAAAGTGGGCTTTTTCGGGTAATAAACTTTTCACCCAAGCTTTAGCACCAAATAAAGAGCCCGCTATAAGGACAATTAAGATGGCTGAGGTAATAACTATTTTCTTAAGCATGCGTATGATCCTTTAAATTAATTGCAGCTAGCTTAAGAAAAAGTAAGTGAAACAAATGTGAAATGATGTGACACGCTTAAAATAATCAAAGTATTGGTAAATTACCCACCAACTCACAAATCGGCATTGAATAGCCAAGTTATGGTGAGTTATAGGTAGGTAAACGCCTTTAGCCAACTGAGTGCATTAACCAATAAACCATTTGGCAATACTACTGATAAGTTTTGGCAACACACCCAAAGGCTCAACAATCAGGTTATCCATGGCAATTTTTTCTGGCTTATCTGCTTGGGTTAGCCTTTCATTTAAAGCCGTTAAATCACTTGGCATTAACAACAAAGAAGACTCCTCGGGTTGGTATATCGTGCCAATCTCATAAAATTTACCGGGTTTATTTGTCATTTCAATATGTGAACCTAGTATTGCGCTAACAATATGCTTATTGGTAAATTCAACTAAGCGGGCGATGCTAGCTTTGTAATCACTCCACGTTTTAACATAGATATAACCTGGGTAGAATGTATCACCTGTGAGCAGCCACTGAGTTTGTGGGTCGTACACTGAAATAGCTTCTTCTTGATGACCAGGCGTTGGAATGATGGTTATGCTGCGTCCACCAAGCTCAAGTTTGACCTGTTGTTCAGGCCATTTATCAAAATCAAAAAACTCGTTAACGCCTGAGTTATTCGCTGCAACAACGGTGACATTAGCTTGTCCGATAAATTGAGAGTCCGCGCTATAATGATCACTGTGACTATGTGAATGAATAACGACAATCTCACGCTCATTGGTATTTCCGTTATTCGAATGTTTTTTATTCAGAGATTGAATTGTTTGATACAGTGGAAATTCTTCAGCATTTTCAGTTGCCCCCGTATCAACAACAAGTATCTTCTTTTCGCCAATTAACACATAAATAAACGGTGCTTCATAACTAAGACACTTATTTTGACGAAGTACATAACTTGATTCATCGTATTGAAAGACTTCTATCGCATGATCTTGATTATTTTTACAGTCTTGTGAGCCATGAATCCATTGTTTTTGTTTAAGTACAGTAATTGGGTTATGTGTCGATTCATTCATAGAGGGCTTTTCATCTTCAGCTATAGCTCCTCTTGTGAACATAGTAATAAGTATTGCAATGACTAATGTGTATTTCATATAAATTCCTTGGTTCAAATGACGAAATTAAATTTATGTTAACTAGCGATGACTATGACATTGGAAGTTCTGTGCCACCCCTTCGCTATTATTTTTATATCTAAATATCAATACGTTAGTTAATTACATTCTCCAGACTTAATAATATCTGTTCGGTTTTAAATGGCTAATGTTCGAATATATGTCGTTTGATAGACGTGGCGTTTACTGCTTTGCTTTAGCCAGAATATCTAAGCGCTTTTCAGCTTAGTTGGTTACACGCAGTAAACAAACACTAAAAAGAATGAAACTATCCAGGTTTGTTCATCATAAATGACGAACAAAATGACATTATCACTGCCATATTGCCTAATCATTTTCCATTTTCTCCTTTTCAACTGTGTAGCTCTATCAAATGCAGGAATAGAGTAAAAGCTCACTTTTTAGACATTAATGTGCAATATTCGAGACTAATTGCTTAGTCATATCGGGCCTTTGCTGTTAGCTACGCATGCTGCGTTGAGATAAAATATGTGCAACTTAAATGATATAGCGCTTTTTTAGTAAGTGAGAAAAGGGAAGAATAATGGGCAATACATCAAGAGCCTCACATGAGCAAAAAGGTGATTCTCAACAAAATGAGAATGGGCTAAATGGGGATGAATTTAGCTACCAGCAAAAACACAAACCGAGTTCAGCATTTAATAACCGAGATGAATATTTAGAGCACGAATTGCAAATAATGGCGCCCAAACGCTGGCGACCTAATTTACCTTTTCGCGATTACCGCTTCGAGATAGAAGATACTATCCCTGCAATGGCAGCGACTATTGGTAAAGTGGTTATGGTCGGTGCAATAGCAGCAACATTCGCAGCATCTCTTGGCCTTGATAAAGGTTTCATATTAGAAAATGTCCGCTATGAATTACTAATTGTTTCCATATTTATCATTCTTTTTTCAGGGTTTATATTACCCACGGCTAACCTAGCAGGTACTCACGGCCCGCTAATTCCGCTTATTCCTATTGTGGTTGCCGCAGGTGGTCACCCTATGGCGTTGGGGCTACTCATTGGAGCCTTGGGTTTACTGTTAGCCATTAGTAAAGGCGGAAGTATGCTAGCAAACCTTACCAGTAAAGGCGTTTGTGGTGGTTTATTACTCTACCTCGGTTTTGTCGGCACCATTTCACAAGTCAATAAACTGTTCGCTTGGGCAGATGGAATAGGTATGGCACACATTGCCTTTATCGTTATATTTTGTACGATAATTTTATATGCATTACTTGAACACTGGGGTAAACGTTGGTTAGCAGTGCCCTTGAGTTGCTTGCTTGGCGGAACACTCGCCTTTGCTTTGGGTGCGCCGTTTGAGTTTCAAACAGGTCCAGGCTTACCTAACATGAACCCTATGTATTGGTGGGGCGAAAATACCGGTTGGATGCTTGGTTTACCGACATTAGAAAGTTTTATTGTGGTACTGCCTTTCGCTATTTTAGCGGTAGCAATGTGGTCGCCTGACTTCTTAGGTCATCAAGTATTTCAAAAAATCAATTACCCTGAACGTACTGAAAAAGTACACATGAACATTGACGATACCATGACAAGTGCGTCTATACGCCAAACCTTTGGTTCACTGCTTGGTGGGGCAAACTTCACCTCGTCTTGGGGCACCTATATAGTGCCAGCAGCTATTGCTAAGCGACCTATTCCTGCAGGCGCGTTACTCACGGCATTGTTCTGCGTCATCGCGGCTTTATGGGGTTATCCTATGGATTTGGCAATATGGCAACCCGTGCTATGCGTTGCATTAATCGTAGGTGTATTTATCCCCTTGCTTGAAGCCGGCATGGAAATGACCCGTGAAGGTAAGACAACTCAGTCAGCGGCTATTGTGGTATTTTCATCAGCATTAGTTAACCCAGCATTTGGTTGGGCGTTAACCATGTTGCTCGACAACCTTGGTTTGGTTGGTTGTAAAGAGCGTAGTTCAGGCTTAAGTAAGATGAGTCGTTGGGTTATCCCAAGCATCATGTTTGTTGTATTAACAGCTGTAATGGCATCCGTAGGCATGTTACCCGGTATTCCGGCTTTGATCCCAAGTTTGGGATAATAACGACTAAGATGAAGGGCGCTAAATGCGCCCTTCTTACACAACCTTCTATAAAACCTCTAGATCGCCCTGCACTGCGGAAACAAACGGCTTTGGTAAGTCTAGTGCTTCAGTGCTGTCTTATAGCAATCATATGCAGAGTGCAGAGCCGAAAAACTGACAAGATGAATACGTATGTAGATACACTAGGTACATGAATACGTATGCAGATTCTTGTAATAGATATGACTAAGTAATTAGGATAGTTCTTTATTATTAAATACTTAAAAATATTAGCTGAAATTTCTTTACTAGCGATTAGCACCACCAATGGCTACAAAACTAACGAATGGCTATGATACAAACAGGATAATTCAACTATGAATCTTAGCCAAGCACTGACCATAACGTCGGTCAGTACCATTTTATCTTTATCTATTTTTGGCTGTACATCTTCGTTGGAGCAGCTGTCAAAATCATCGGCAGAGTCAGATCAGCCGCCCACTGCATTTTACGGAACACTTAACCCCTATGCTGCTGAATCAGTATATTTTTTGTTAACTGACAGATTCGTTGACGGGGATAAAACTAACAATCAAGAAGACCAAGGCGGACAGTATCCAAGCTTCAATGTTCCACTTAACAGCCCAGATGGACAACAAGCCAATGTGGGTTACTTAGGTGGTGATTTCAAAGGGGTATTAAATAATGCCGAATACATTGGCGACATGGGCTTCACTTCGGTTTGGTTAACACCGATATATGACAATCCCGATCAAGCTTTTAATGGTGGAGAGAAAGTCGCTTTTGGTGAATATTATAAAGATGGCGGTAAAACCGGTTACCACGGCTACTGGGCCAGTAATTTTTACCAAGTTGATGAACATCTACCTTCAACAGATTTAACTTTTGCTGATTTAACCAAGCAACTTAAAGAAAAACATCAGCTAAATTTCGTATTAGATATTGTCGGCAACCATGGCTCGCCCTCATACAGCATGGTTGAAGATCAGCCTAAGTTTGGTGAAATTTATAACCAAAATAACAAGCTCATTGCCGATCATCAAAATATACATCCTGAAAAGCTAGATCCTACCAATCCACTGCATGCCTTTTTCAATACGCATACCGGCCTTGCTCAACTATCAGACATTAATGAAGACAATGAAGCGGTACTTGATTATTTTGAAGGCGCTTATCTTAAATGGATTTCACAAGGTGCCCATTCGCTTCGTGTTGATACAATTAAAGAAATGCCACACCACTTCTGGAAAAAGCTTTTTGACCGTATTCGTCAGCATCACCCTGATATCTTTATCTTCGGCGAAAGTTACTCTTATGAAGCTGAATTTATTGCTGAACATACTCGCCCTGAAAATGGTGGAGTAAGTGTTTTAGACTTCCCTGGCAGAAAAGCGATAACCGAAGTTTTTGAAAACTCAGATAGTGATTTCAGTAATATATTGTCCTATTTACATCTAGCTGACGGTGTTTATCAAAACCCGTATGAGCTAATGACATTCTACGACAATCACGATATGGAGCGGATGAATGCCACAGACGAAGGTTTTATCGATGCCAATAATTGGTTATTTACCGCGCGTGGAATTCCCGTAGTTTATTACGGCTCTGAAATTAATTTCATGACGGGAAAACCTGAACACAAAGGTAATCGAAACTATTTAGGTCAACAAAGAATTGAGCAAGCTAAAACTCATATGATTCATCATGAGTTAACAAAAATAGCCCATGTGAGAAAAAGCTCAGTTGCGCTACAACGTGGCTTACAAGTTAATGTAGACTTTAATGGTGATGCTGCCAGCTTCTATCGTGTTTACCAAAACAATGACGAAAATCAAACCGCATTAGTACTGCTAAATAAAGGCAATAGTGCAACCGATTTCACTATTGATACAATGCTTAGCAGTGGCTTGTGGACAGACGCTATGAGCGGAAAAGAGTATCGTATTGATAGCACTGATTTAACCTTGAGTATCAAGGTAAAGGAACATGGCGTAAAAGTGCTATTACTCAATAGCCCTAACAATAGTGCTGAACTACAAAAACAGCTCATTAGCCAACAAAACAAACTCCACTCAGCAAGCCCGCAATAAACTGATCAAGTCAGATAAAGTATATCGCGCTAAAGCACAAACGTTAGCGCGATAAAAAATTCTCTTGCCATTAAAAGAACCTTAAACATTGAATGATTCAACTGGTTCGAATATACAGCGGTTAACGTCAACCTAAGTGTGCACAGACACACATGTTTTGTGAATATTATGGATTTCTGTGCACGTATCATAAATGTTTACTGAAAAATTAAAGCAGATATTGCCGTCCAAATAGCTCTATACCCGCTCCACTTAAAGGTGCTCGTTTCAGGAAGTCTGAGCGCTTCATGATCAAGGCGCATTTTTTTATTAAGGATCATGCAGGAG
>OJHK01000980.1_pt1 | contig 14942 bp, 18 predicted proteins | sample 1595161 | NCBI WGS metagenome assembly OJHK01 (sample SAMN05416842, study PRJEB24817) | seawater metagenome | isolation source: Sea water | place: Canada:Atlantic | collected 2013-07 | reverse complement strand
CCTCTCTATTCGTCGGCAGCGTCAGATGTGTATAAGAGACAGTCTTTTTACTATCACGTAATTTAACCAAAGCCATCTTTTTTAAAAATATAGATTTAAGTTTTTTTTATCTTTTCTTTTTGTCTCTATTAAATACACCTTCAGTCTTATTTGAAATACTTCCTTTTATTTTTTTGTTGGGCACTCAAGTATTTTTTATTCATCTTATTGACAAAAATGAACTACAGGTCTTTAAGTACTCTGGTTTAAATAATATAAAAATCATAAAAATTTTAGGTTTATATTCATTCTTTCTTGGTATTATTATGGTTATTTTTTTTTATAACGGATCTTCTATTTTAAAAAACTCATATCTATTAATTAAAAATACCTATTCTGATGATAATAAGTATTTAGCTGTTATCACTGAAAATGGTCTTTGGATCAAAGATGAAATAAATGACAACATAAACATAATTAATGCCCGCCAGGTCAACAATGAATTTTTACTCAATGTTTCCATAACAAAGTTCAATAAAGATTTTGATTTAGTTGAAGTATTACAAAGTGAAAAAGTTGATATTACATCAAAAAAATGGAGAATATTTAATCCAATAACTTTAAAAGGTAACTCGCAAAGTACTTTAGATGAATTGATATTACATTCAAATTTTGACTTACAAAAAATAAATAGCTTATTTTCAAACCTTTCTTCTTTAAGTATAATTGATTTAATTACATTAAGAAAAAGTTATATGTCTTTAAATTATTCTGTAACTGATATAAATTCTCACTTATTGAAAATTGTCTCTTATCCGGTTTACTTAACTCTAATTACAATTTTTTCTGCTATTATTATGTTTAACATTGGCTACCAAAAAAATACCTTTTTTAAGATTACATTAGGAATTTTTTTGTCTGTAATTATTTACTATATTAATAATAAATTTGACACATAACTTTGCAAAAATTAAAAAATATTATGAAAAAATTATTGTTACTAGGTCTTTTTGTATTTACCATCGGCTGTTCATCAGATGATTTCTCTGAAGACACGACATCAAATCCAGCAGCTATGGAGCTTGATGCTGTAGGAGCTTTATCTGAACAGACAGCAGAAGAGGCAAAAAAGACGATTTACGGAAAATGGAACTTGTCTTCATCTTCTTCGTCTTCAAGAGTCAGTTGTAAGTTTGTGTATGTTGAGTTTTTGAGTGAAAGCTATTTTATGACGCTTGACATTGATGGCGAAATGGAACAGTTTGCAGGGGGTTTTAACGTTACTGAAAATGCTTAGGGTAAAGTTGAAAAAGTTGAGTTGATGCTTTTAAATTCAGAAACAGATTTGGAATTTAAAGTTGCCACAATTACCAACATGGTTGTTGTTAAATCAGGCGAAGCTCTGAATGCTTCTTTTAATGTTGTTCTTTCTTTACCTGCCTCAGAATTTGCTAGTTGTAATGAAGCACTATCAGGCGATGTGTCAGCTGAAAAAGAAAAGCCGATGGCTGAATCTTCAGATGCAACCTCCAACCACGCAAAATTTGTTGGTAAATGGGAATGGGTTACTGTGACTAATTCAAATAAATCAAGTTATTCTATAAATGATGAACTTAATCAGATTTGTATGAATTATTCCCAGAGTTCAACTGTTTCTGCGGATGGAACGGTAGTATATTCGGAGGGAGAAGAAGAACTTGATCCTGATTGTACACCTGCTTCTAAAATATATCTTACGGTATCAACCTATGGCACCTATGCGATAATGTATGTTAACGCTGACGACGTTATTCTTCGTGCTGAAGTAGGAACTTGGAGCTGGGCTGACAGTAGCCAAGCTAAAATTATAATTCCAGATGGCGATGAAGAAAATTCTTCAGATGAATTCACACTTGTTTCTGTTTCAAGTACTGAATTTGTTATTGATAGTGAAGATGAAGATGAAGATGGGGTGATTCGTGTTACAGCGAAGAAACTTTCAAACTAAATTTTTATATTATACAAGATGCCTCTAGCATTTTGTTAGAGGCTTTTTTTATTAATTTATGTATTGAAAAAATCAGATGCTACTTTTCTTTCAAAACTAAAATACAACTATAATTTAGTTGTAAACATCACCAGCAACATTTCCGAAAAAGAAATAAGGAACTTGTGTGCAGCGGCAACTAAAAAAGCGTTTGACGAAACTGATTTTGAAATAAGAGGCTCAGAAAATCTACCCGACGAGCAAGGTGTGATTTTTATCTATAATCATCTTGATAACCATCCCTACTATACGGTTGATGATGATTTTCAAATTACTTTGGACAGTCATTTTATCAGCAGCTTAATACTCAATAAATATTATCAGGACCCAGGCATAAGAGTTTCGAGGTATTCACTTGAAGGCGAAAAGAATCACCACGCTTATTACAATAGACTCGGATTTATAAGGGTCTATGCCAAAGATTTTACGCCAGCGCATTTGGATCCAGAAGAAGTGAAAAACACTAACAAACAATTTTACGAGAAGGCAACTAATGTCTTGGAGAGTAAAAAAAATATGGTTTTTAGCCCCGAAGGATATTCCTATTCAACAGATGATTCTCCAGGCCCATTCAATGAGGGAATTTTTAAACTCGCCTGTGGGATGAAAAATGATCCTTTAATCGTTCCTGTAGTAATGGCGAATTTTGATAAATTGGCCTCTGAAACTACTTTTAAATGTGAAATTAAACCTCCATTTAGACTAAGCGAGCAAGGTGTTAATTCTGCAAATGATAGCAGCTTTCCACTATTCATTAAAAACCTGAATAAGCAATATAAAAACTGGGTATATGAATTAAAACAAGAGAACACAAATTTTAAATTAGAGATTGAAACACTCAAAAATTCGGTTGACAAAATTAAAGAGAAGGAAGGACTCGTCGTTTTTTATGGTAGCTCTACGATTCGTCTATGGAAGAACCTCAAAGAAGATTTTTCCCAACCTAATTTTTTAAATCTTGGTTTTGGAGGAGCTTTTATTCATTCACTTTCTGAGTTTTTTGAAACCCTCTTTCAATTTGAAAATCCAAAAGCCATTGTCCTCTATCTGGGCGGGAATGATTTAACTTTGGGATTTTCTCCAGAACAAATCTTTGAAAAAATAAATAAGTTGGTTTTTAAAATTAAAAAAAAATACCCAAATGTTTTAATTTTTAACGTTTCAGTTAAGCCCTCCCTTGAAAGGATAAACGAGTTAGATAAAATTAAAAAAATCAATTATCTTTTAAAAAATCAATCATCCGAAATCAATGGTTTTATTCAGATTGATGTTTACGAATCCCTTTTAAAAGACGGGGAGATTAATAAAGACTTATTACTTCAAGATGGACTTCACTTCAACAAAGAAGGTTACAAGGTTTTAAAGCATCACATAGAATCGGCTTTAAAAAAGCAGCAGCTTATTGACTGACGTTTATTTTTCCAATAAGCTCAATACATCCTCTTTCAGTTGCTTCATGTCCAGTTTTAAAGTAGCATTGTAAATACCTCGGATTCTTTTTGTTCGATCAATCAATAGCACATGCTCTGTGTGTAAAAAATCGGTGCTGTCTTTTGTGAATCCCAATTCTTTTTCCGCGAAATAGGACTTTCGAGCAAGTTCATAAATCTCTTCGGTCTTGCCTGTGAGTAAGTGCCAATTTTTTGACTTTATGTCATAACTCTCCGCGAATGATTTGAGAGCAGGAATCGAATCCGCCCATGGCGTCACTGAAAATGATAATAGGGAAACTTCCTTGTGATTAAAAAAGGCTTCTTCAATAACTTTAAGATGATTGGTCATTATCGGGCAGATACTCGTACACTTTGTGAACATGAAATTTGCAATATGAATCTTTCCTTCAATTTGTTTTTGGGTTATTAACAAATTATTTTGATCAAATGCGTTGAAATCAAGAATGGTATGATCAATTTTCTCAAGAATCTCTTCTTCATTTGTTATAAAGTGAGGCATGAAATCTGGCGTATTATAGTAAGGCAAAACCTCCACCTCTTCTCCACATGTAAAGACAATAAACAATAAAAGGATACTACTTAATCTCATCGGATACATTCACGCAGTTTTTTGATCCTAACAATCCATAACGACGGTTGTTACGTATCACATAATTTGATCTAACGCCACCGTCATCATACCACAGTTGTTGTCTTCCAATTTCTCTTCCAGCTACGTAATTCATCTTTTGGATTAAACGCCCTTCTTGATTCCAGCTTCTAGACGGACCTTCATAAAGGTCGTTTTTTAAATGGTATTCGAAAATTAATTTTCCATCAGGCCAATAACGCAAATGAAGTCCTTCTTTTTTTCCGTTGTGGTAAGTCCTTTCTTCTAACAATAAATTGTTTTCATAAAACCGCTTAAAGACGCCGTGTTTTTTCCCTCCTAGATAATTTTCAACGAGCAAGGTGTCCAAATTGTTTTCATCAAGTTTGAACAGCATGCCGGTGAAAAGAGCCTTATTTGAGTAATAAAAACCTTCTTTGGTATTTAACGTTAAAGTATCTGCGTTGGCAATTATTTTATTTTTGGGTTTAATAGTGCATGATTGCAGACCAAAATAAAACGCCAATAGGAAACTATTTCGTATAAGTGCCTGGAGATCCATAATAACCATTTCCGTTAATATAAGGGTCATTGTCAGTGATATGATAATGATAGATGCCATCGGGATACTCAGTCGTTTCGTGAGTGTGACCATGATAATCATCAAGATCGTCATTTGTTACTGCAACTTCATTTTCAATCGGTCCATAAACGGGAAAACCATCCAAGAGAAAACCAAGAAAAGTGTTTTTTCCATTTAAACCCGTTAAATAGGAAGGTTCAAGGTGGTAGTGGTAAACGCCCTGTTGCTGGGGGTGACCACTGTATTGATCAAACGAATCAATCTCATTGGTCAAAGGCTGGTTGGGTCCGGCATATTGATTGAAAAAAGCAACACCATTAATAGCGACCCCCATGGACCCTAGGGGTGTACCTTCTTTATTTGTTGCCTCCTTTGGGTTCAAAGGAATCTTATATTTAAAGTCAAAGGCACTGATTCGGTTAGGGTTTAGTTTAAACGCAGTGTTTGTGCCGTTGTAAGCCTCATATTTTCCGCTCTCACTATAATATGGGCTTTTATGATCTGGGGCGCCGTTGACTTCTATTACGACAAAGGAACCTTCAAGATAAATACTCGAAGCCATGTAAAACTTTTTAAAGATTTCAGGAACACCCTCTCCAATGGAAGTTTCTGTTGTTAGGGTTTCATCAAGAACATCATCGAGAGCTTCGGCTCCTTCATTACTGCAGAAGGAGATCGAGAATGAAGCGATTAGAAGTAAACATTTCTTCATTGTTTTAATTTAAAAAACTCATTAAATATATATAATTACCGATCTAGAATACCAATACCCTACTTAAAAAGTATTTTAATTTAAAAAAACATCAATATTTAATCGTCCTGACAGCTTATCTAACTTAACCCATGAATACAATTTTATGAAGTCGACTTTAAAAACGTTTCCTATATTTGGGGGCATCAATCCGTTTTTAAACACAACAATAATTCACCCTAACAATGAAAAAACATTTTTGGAAATTAAGTGCCTTTTTATGGATGTGCATAATTCTCTATCTCAGCTTTTTCACTGCTGTTGATCCCGAGGGTTTGCCGATGTTTGAAAACCAAGATAAGGTCGGTCACTTTGTTTTTTATGCAATACTCACAAGCATTTTAATCAAGACTTTTAGGATTGAATTAATCAAAAATTCACCCATAGTTGTTGCCATTGTATTTGCTTTTTGTTTTGGCGCAGTCATCGAAATTCTTCAGCATTATGCAACGGAAGACCGTTTTGGAAGTTTTTGGGATTTATTTTTCAATACTTTAGGAATTCTCATCATTGGATTTATCGCAAAAAAAAGATTAAATGGAAATTAAATTTCATGAAGTTTTGTTAAAAAAAAGATTCCCATTGGCAATCAGTCGCGGGGTGAGAGGAGATTCTTCCAACCTATTTGTGGCTTATCACCGAGAAGGAATCACTGGCTGGGGAGAAGCAGCTCCAGGGAAAAATGAAAATGCGGGTACCATCGCAGAAGTCAAAAAGCAATTAATTCAGCTGATCAAAAGCGAAATTGAAAATTTAAGCCCACAAGAAATTACGCTAATAGCACGAAAGATGAAAATTGCACCTTGTGCCCTTGCAGGATTAGACATTGCTATTTGGGATTGGAAAGCCAAAAAAGCCAATGTGCCGCTTCACCGTTTGTTAAACTTTCCGCTCCCTACAGTTCCTACTTCAGTTACGATAGGAATTAACACTCCAGAGGTTGTTAAACAGAGAATCCCTCTTTTGTTAGACGGAACTTCCACAAAGGCATTAAAGGTGAAATTAGGATCTCCAGAGGGGCTTGATGCGGACAAGGACATGTTTGCTCAGGTTTTGGAGAGTGCAAAAAAATATGACGTTAAACTCAGGGTCGATGCCAATGGCGGATGGAATACGCCTGATGCAATACACATGATGAAATGGCTCGCGGATAGAGGAGTGGACTATATAGAACAACCCCTTGAGGAAGGTCAGGAGGCTGAATTAAAATATTTATTTCCCAATCGACCCCTCCCTATTTTCTTGGACGAATCCTGTCGTTATGCCGATGACATTCATAAATGGGCCAAACATGTAGACGGTGTGAACATAAAGCTTATGAAGTGTGGAGGCGTCACAGAGGCACTGAAAATAATTGAAACGGCTAAATTCTTTTCACTCAAAACGATGATTGGTTGTATGAGCGAATCCTCGGTTTCGATTGCAGCAGCAGCTTCTATTTCAGGGGCAATTGATCACATTGATCTTGATTCACATTATAACTTAGCTCCAGATCCAGCCACTGGAGTTAGAATGAGCGATGGAATTTCAATACAAGATCAGGTTTCCGGTCATGGGGGTGTTTTAAAAGAAAAGTATTATGCTTAAACCAGATCAAAAAGTTGCGGTTTTTATGCAAGGTTACTTGCATAGCGATTTTGGAAAAATGGGATTGGGAGTTTTGCGTTATCTTACCAACCCGATTGTTGGTGTGATAGACTCTGAGCATGCCGGGAGTAATATTAATCTAGAACACGATTTGGATAGGGATGTTCCCATCTGTGCCACCCTAAATGAAGTAATTGAAAAAGGCGCAGAGGTTTTGATATTGGGCATTGCTCCTTCAGGTGGGCAAATACCACAAAATTGGATGCCTGTGATTGAAACAGCGATTCTGAAAGGTCTGAGCATTGTCAATGGCCTTCATGAGACCTTGAATGATCAGTTTAATAATAAAATACAAAATAATGTAAATCAATGGATATGGGATGTAAGAACACCCCAGTTTGTTCCTGATATTGCAACGGCTAAAGCCAGCGACTTACCCAACAAAAGAGTTTTGATGATTGGCACCGATATGGCAGTTGGGAAGATGACCGCCGGCTTAGAAATTTATCACTGGGCAAAACAAAGAAAAATTAATACTGGATTTATTGCTACAGGTCAAATTGGCATCACTATCATGGGGAAAGGTGTCCCGCTTGATGCGCTAAAAGTCGACCATGCCTGTGGCGCAATTGAACAATTGGTACTCGATCAAAAAGATAATGATTTATTAATTATTGAAGGGCAAGGATCTCTTCTTCATCCAGGGAGTGCTGCAACATTGCCGTTAATGCGAGGGAGTTGCCCAACCCATATGATTTTATGTCACCGCGCTGACAAAACCACCCTGAGGAATCCAGAATCAATTCAAATTCCTAACCTAAAAGAATTCATCCAATTGAATGAATCCATGGCATCCGCTTGCGGAACTTTTGGGCATCCCAAAGTAATCGGAATTGCATTAAACACCGCCAAGCTTTCAGTAGATGAGGCCAGAGAAAATATTAGAAAAGTTGAAAAAGAAACTGGACTCCCCGCTACTGACGTAATAAGGTTTGGAGTTGAAAAAATAATGCAAGGGCTACGCTAAATTATTTACAATGGTAGTCTGCTGCTCGAGTGGCAATCTGATTGTCTGGCTTAACATTAACTTTATATCCCAAAGCGTTTGCCCAACCCTTGGTTGCTGCAATTAACTTGTGAGATTTAAAACTATCATCACTGTTATAATCCATATCAATCTCTACACGGACATTGACTTGATGGGTCAGCCACTCTGCGACATCAATACTCATTTCTGCTTCTTTCCAAAGACGCTTCCAAATGTCTTTATTTACGGATTCAATTTTTTTACTTAAAATATAATGAACGCCTCTACTTCCAAATCGGTAGGCGATCACTGTTGCATATTTGGTTTTTTTACCCACATTTTGAGAATCAGTTCCTATGTGCATTTGAACGTTTGGATAGTTTTTCAGAATTTCTAATGTATGCGCAATGGGATCAATTCGATTTCCGCGGATGTCTTTAAAAAGCTTCATAAATAAAAACCTGAGTTAGCAAAGCACATTAAAAAAATGGCTTTATTTTTACCTAAAATAAAAAGATGCTTGAAATTGTATTTAACATTTTTAACACCGGGATACTAATATTTTGGATGATATTACTGCTCTTCCCAAAACAACAAATCACCCGAAAGATAACAAATTATCCATGGGTACCTCTGGCAGTCGCTTTGGGGTATATTTATTTTTTATTAAATGCTGAAAGTGCAATGTCTGGAGATTTCACTACACTAGAGGGGCTAACGCTGATGTTTCAAAATGCCACACCCGAAGGAGTTGCAGCAGGATGGCTCCATTACTTGGCTTTCGATTTTTGGGTAGGCTGTTGGATGCTTAAAGACAGTCAGCAAAGAAAACTTAAACATGGATATGTGATTCTCCCTTTGGGGTTTACTTTCATTTTGGGTCCTGTAGGAATTTTGTTTTACACTATCATTTTGGGTTTAAATAATAAACTAAAATCAACACCGAATTGACCACTTCCTTACTGTTATTATCAACCGCATTTGCAGTGGCCTTTGGCGCATTGGGCGCTCATTTGTCCGTTAAAAAGGGAAGATCACATCGTTTTGGGTTTTTCATTGGTTTTCTCTTTGGTGTTTTTGGGATTTTGTCACTTTTGATTATTTCGAATAAGTCTAAAGAAATTGATAAATAGCATTTAAACCTTAACCATGAATTTTAAAAAAATAGTTAGAATTATTCTTCTCCTCTTGGCGGGTATCTGTTTCTATGTGGTTTATTTAATGCACTCGAAACTTTCTTTCATTGACACCCCTTATCTTTTTGGGGGGATTGTATTGCTTCTTTTTGGACTATTGCTTTTTAGAAAGAAAAAGTAAATTTTAAAGCCAATTATTCTTTAACAATAATAAAAGTAGCCTTTACGCCAGTCGCAAGATTCCATTGGTTTGCAGCCGTCAAATTTCCTGCTTCATCGTATACCCTAACTTCGGCTGTGTTAGGGCCAGAGGTTCCCTGATTTAGGGCGATAAAGTCGATTTTATTAAATCCAGGAACCAATTCGACAACCAGACCGACGAATCGTTCCACTAATAAAACATTGGCTCGAATCACGTTATCATTGTGAAGAATTCTTACCCGATCACCATCAGGATATTCATGATCTCTAAAAATTATTCTCACATCATCCCCCTCGACCCGATAATCACCGAGATACTGATTGGATTTATAATTATTGGGATTCTTATCATCCTCTCCTTTTTTCCCCTTTAATTTCGTTAAATAATAATCTCCAGGATCAAGAAACTTTTCTTGATTCTCCATGTTTATTTTTGGATTGTTGTTTTTCGGTGCGGAAATGTCCAAAGGTTTGTTTAAAAAGTCACCTTTTAGAAAGGGGCTTTCTTCTGGAACTTCGAAAAGTGATTTTTCATCTGGGTTGGAAGGAAATTTTATGGTACGATTATTTTCGTCAAATTGAGCAGAAACTCTAAACACAAAAAAAGAAAAACAGATCACCATACAAAGATTAAACCTAGGCATCATTAATGCTGTGGGCTTGATTTCAGATGGCCTAATTGTTTTTTTAGTCATGTTTAAAATATATTTAGACACTACAAACCTAGTTTGAAATTCCTAAATATCGAGTTTCTTTAACAAGATTTTGTAGGCATTTCAACCAAAAAATGTAAATTGGGGCTTACAAAATATTTTAATATGCAATTATCAGGCCTCGACTGGACAATTATAGTTACTTTTTTTTCTATCGCCTTGTTTATTGGAATCTATGTTTCCAAAAAAGCGGGAACCTCTTCAAATGAATTTTTTCTTTCGGGAAGGAACATGCCATGGTGGTTGTTGGGAATCTCAATGGTCGCCACGACTTTTTCAACTGACACGCCAAACCTTGTCACAGACATTGTGAGAAATAATGGTGTTTCTGGAAACTGGGTTTGGTGGGCTTTTTTAATAACAGGATTATTGACTGTTTTTGTCTATGCAAAATTGTGGCGTAAATCAAATGTAAAAACGGACATTGAGTTCTATGAATTTCGTTATGGTGGAAAACCAGCGAGTTTTTTAAGAAAATTTAGAGCAGTTTATTTAGGGGTAATATTTAATGTGATCACCATGTCCTCCGTAACGCTAGCAGCCATTAAGATTGGTGGAATTATGTTGGGGCTAGAACCTTGGCAAACAGTAATCAGTGCAGGTTTGGTCACCGTAACTTTCAGTGCATTGGGAGGTTTTAGGGGAGTGGTTTATACCGATTTTCTTTTGTTTTTTGTTGCAATGGCAGGTTCGATAGGAGCGGCCTATTATTTGGTCAATATTCCTGAAGTAGGTGGGATACAAGCTTTATTGGCCAATGAAAATGTAGCAGATAAAATCGCTATACTACCCGATTTTTCTGATGCCGATGCGATGATCACCCTTTTAATTATTCCGCTTGCGGTGCAATGGTGGAGTTCTTGGTATCCAGGAGCTGAGCCAGGTGGAGGAGGTTATATTGCACAAAGAATGTTAGCTTCCAAAAATGAAAATCACGCTATTGGTGCAACCTTGTTCTTTAATATTATGCACTATGCATTACGCCCTTGGCCTTGGATTTTGGTTGCCTTGGCTTCTTTAGTTGTCTTCCCTGATTTGGCAAGTATCAAAGATGCATTCCCGAATATCGCCGATGACAAACTGGGGCATGATCTTGCTTACTCAGCAATGTTGGTTAAACTTCCAACGGGATTATTAGGACTTGTGTTGGCTTCTTTAATTGCGGCTTACATGAGCACAATCTCAACGCAATTGAACTGGGGTTCTTCGTATATGGTATTTGATTTTTATAAAAATCAAATTAATCCCAATGCGTCCGAAAAAAGATTGGTTGCTGTAGGAAGAACATCAACAGTAGTTTTGATGATTCTTAGTGCAATGCTTGCATTATTGCTTCAAAGTGCATTACAGATATTTGACATACTGCTGACCTTTGGTGCAGGAACCGGTTTGATCTTTATCCTTCGATGGTTTTGGTGGCGAATCAATGCGTGGAGTGAGATTTCAGCTATGTTTTCCTCTGGAATTATTTCTATTTTATTAAAACTAACTCCTCTAGGGGCCTTCTTCTTTGATGCTGAAACTGGCTTAATGCCAAGCTGGTCAGAGTTTCCAATGATTGTTTTGGTCACTTCTTTCATTTGGATTGGCGTCACCTATATTACGCAGCCGGAAAGTAATGAAGTCCTCCAATCTTTTTATAAGAAAATTCAACCCGGAGGTCCAGGATGGAATAAGGTAGTGAAAGATGCTGAAGCTGAGAACATAGACATTAAAGACAAAGATGTAGAGTGGAGTGTGCCTTCTGGAATTCTAGCAATGCTCTTGGGTTGCGGAATGATCTACAGCGCAATGTTTGCAACTGGATACTGGATTTATGGAGAGCAACAGAATGCCATTGTCGCAACGACAGGAGCGGTAATTTCTGCCTTTTTCTTAATCAAGATTTGGAAAAAAATTAAAGTAAACGTTCTGTAGTTTTTGATTGCTCTATAGAGATAACAAACAGCTGCCGGATCCCATTTTTATCCAGTCCAGAAACTAAGAGTTGATTGCTTTCTCGATTCCATCGAGGGGCGGGATCGATTCTGAGGTCTTTTTTATAAATCCCCGTATTAAATTCTGGTGTATTTGTCCATTCCTTCGAATTTAGATCAAATATGGTGTAATGATTTTTTCCATTTAAGCTATAACCATTAACGAAAAGTTTCGAGTCGGGAGACAGACTCACATCTCCAGAAGGATCAGGAAATGAAATTTCATCTCCGATGGTTCGGACAATTTCTTTAGATAGGATGTCGTAGACCACTTGCCTTCCGTTTTGACTCCCAATGATTTCTGTTCCATTTCCCCATTCAGGATGTCCCCCAATGTGTGAATGACCTGCTGTGAAATTAGTACCGTCAACTTTGATACTACAAGCTGCATTGAGCGCTTCTTTTCCGTCCTTGTCAGATTTCCAACCAGCGCGAACAAAGAAATAAATCCACTCCCCGGTTCTGTTCCAGAGGGTATGATTGATAAAAAGATTTCTGCCTTTCGCTTGAAAACCGTTTTTTTCAAGCTTTGCTGCCATTTGCTCAAAAGAAACCAACATCTTTTTTTTCCCAGTCTTGATGTCAATATGAATAATTCCATCATCTTTGGGTGCATTAACTCCTGTCGTCCAGTCTGTTGTGTTTTTATATCCAGTAACGGGTCTTAGGCGGGCCATTCGCGCATAATTAATCCCAAGAAAAGATTTCCCTAAGGGGCAAACGCCACTATTTCCAAAAGAGCGATGTCCATATCGGTATTCTTTAATGCGTTTTCTTTTGTTGACGTCATAACATACCGTAAATACAACTCCCGTTTTTGGATCGCGATCGTTAAAAAAGAATTGATCTTGAGCGGCATCGGGATTCCAGTAAAACATGGTTCCCTGTTGATGGTTCCAGCCCAAACTTTCGTCTAATTTTTCAATTTTATTGAATTCACCAGATTTTACATTTGGATCAATAATGGCTATGGCTGCAGCTTCATTTGTACTGGGAAGATGATCGTGAAATGGCGATGACATACAAAGGATTTTGTCTCCGTTGTAATTCCAAGGAATGGTCAAGGATTGCCCGATATATCCAAAAAAATGATGGTTTTCTCCACCAGTAATTTGATTTACAGTAATATTAAATTTTGAACTATTGAAAAGATCTGTAAAGGGGACGATAACTGCTCCTAAAGCAATCTTACTATTATTTTTAATAAAGACCCGTCGATTCATTTTCTATTTAAATTTAATAACCTAAATCAATTCATCAAAATCTCGTTGATCATATCCCTGGCAGTCATCATTTTTATTTTATGAACAGCGTCTTTATAATCTCCCGTATTAATCTTTTCATTGATTAAATCAAGAAGTTGTTGTGCGGTCAGTGTATTGTTTTGCATTATTTTTTTATTTATTAAAATCTCATGGGAACTTCTACCAGTAATACTTTAGACTCGGATTGTACTGTAAAGTTTATGGTTTCCGTTTCCCAAATTCCAATAGCGTCACGTTTTTTAAGATTTTCCCCCTCCACATTGAAGGAGCCCTCGATAACAAAAACATAAACACCGTTTCCAGGTTTTTTAAGGGTGTAGTCTAGCGATTTCTCAACATCAAATTCCCCTAAATGAAACCAAGTGTCTTGATGAACCCACATCCCCGCATCTTCTGAGTTGGGGGACAAAACTTGATAAAAGTCATTTGGCTTTTTTAAATTCCGGACGGACATCTGATCATATCGAGGCGTTACATTTTGTTTTTTAGGAAAAACCCACAACTGTAAAACCTTTACCGCTTGGTCGGCATTTTTGTTGTATTCGCTATGGTGAACACCAGTACCAGCGCTCATGACCTGAATTTCTCCTTCATTGATCACTCCAATATTCCCCATGCTGTCTTTGTGCTCTAGATCGCCTTCCAGAGGTATCGTTATGATTTCCATGTTCTCATGGGGATGGGTTCCAAAACCCATGCCTGGAGCAATGGTGTCGTCATTTAACACCCTTAGGGCTCCAAAATTCATTCGCTCTGGATTATGGTAATTGGCAAAACTAAAAGAATGGTTGGCATTGAGCCAGCCATGGTTCGCGTTTCCTCTTGTATTAGCAGCGTGAAAAGCTTTTTTCATAATAAACGTCGTTACAATAGTTGTAGATACAAATATAATTTATTTATTCTTATGGTCAATTTTTTTATTTGCCTCAGCAACCGTATTAATTAATTCACTTTTCGCATCAAGATATTCAATCAGTTCTTTCACTTTGTCTTCGGCCTCCTTGATTGCTGCTGCTTTGCTTTTCTCTTCAGCGACAGTTGTTTTAATTTCTTTGTAAGTAGTTATTGCAAAACCCATTATAATTGCAACTGCAGCAAGAATGGCAATAATTTCTTCTGTTGAGTCTAAGTTGAGCATGGCTTGAAATTTGAGTTAAAAATAACAATTCATGCGATTTATTAAGTACTTCTCCCTGTATATCATTCAAATTATTTATTTTCGACCTCATGAAAATATTCAACTCACTTTTTTGTTTTTTAATTCTATTTAATCTTACTGCTCAAATCGACAGCTTGAGTCAAAAAATTCAACTGAAAGAAGTCACTTTGGACGCTTCTAGAATTAAAAGTCCAAATAAAACATTGCCTTTTGCCGTTAGCCATCAAAAATTTTCCCAAGCACAAGAGTCCTATCAAGGGGCTTCACTTCAAGACTATTTAAATAATGTTCCGGGATTATTTGCTCAAAACACCCAAAACTTCGCACAAGATTTACGCCTTTCTATTCGAGGATTTGGCGCACAATCTGGTTTTGGTATTCGTGGGATTAAATTGATGGTGGATGGAATTCCTGAAACAACACCTGACGGTCAAGGACAACTGGACAATTTAGCTTTGGGTTTAATTCAAGAAATAACAGTTTTGAGGGGACCCGC
>OJHK01000977.1_pt1 | contig 14947 bp, 13 predicted proteins | sample 1595161 | NCBI WGS metagenome assembly OJHK01 (sample SAMN05416842, study PRJEB24817) | seawater metagenome | isolation source: Sea water | place: Canada:Atlantic | collected 2013-07 | reverse complement strand
AGATGTAGAGAGGTCTCGTGGGCTCGGAGATGTGTATAAGAGACAGAGATAATATTGACTTAAAACCAATTCAGTTGAAGTCTAAATTAATTTTTCATAAAAAATAACAAGATATTATCCCTTATTTAACCTTAGCCTTACACTTACTAAATATCACTGATTTTTCAAGAGTTATTTTAAGTTACTGCCCAATGTTTATCTTCAAGATTGCTAGCTATTTCAAATTTATTTTAATGAATTAACGAATTTTCCTTAACTTCGTGCTAGTTTATTAAAATGAAGTTAATAACTTAACTTACGAATTATTAACTTTTTCTAGTTTTCTATATACCAAACGGATGAGGAATTATATAGGGTCCCCTCATTATTAAGGTATAAGCTTATATGCTAAAATTTAAAAAAATTAATCACAAGCTTGTTTTTACATTTCTATCTCTTTCGTTAACACCACTCATTATCTTTGCCTATTTTAGTATCAACATGGCGAGCGATTCCATTCAGGCACAAGCATTCAGTCAGTTAGAATCAGTGCGTTCGATTAAAAAAGCACAAATATCTAACTACCTGTCATCATTAAAAGCCAGTTTGCAGGTATTAAATGATGATCCTTATGCAGCAGAAGCATTCAATGCGTTTGATGAAGCGATAACTTCTGATGGACTGAATAGTAATGCATGGCGACTAGCCGAAGGTAAATATGCCGAGCGTTTCATTAAAATTAACAAAGTAAATGCTTGGTATGATCTCTTTTTTATCAATTTGCAAGGTGACATTATATTCACTGCCGCCAAAGAGTCTGACTTGGGGAGTAATATTCCTCAATCTGGCATAAATCAAACAAGTTTAGGTGATGCATTTCAACGTTCACAACAAAATAGCTTAACTGAAATATCCGTTACCGACTTTAAACCATACCCACCTTCCAACGATGAACCCGCAGCGTTTATGATGACAAAACTCATTGACTCTGCCGGAAAGCACATCGGTTATATTGCTTTGCAGTTTCCTTTAAATAAAGTGAATGAAATTATGCAACAACGTGATGGTATGGGGGCTACTGGAGAAACATATCTAGTAGGTGAAGACCGCAGAATGCGCTCAGACTCCTACTTAGATCCAACAGGTCATTCAGTTATTGCCTCTTTTGCTGGTAATATTAATAATAATGGGGTCGATACCGATGCAGTGAAAGCAGCATTTACCGGTGAAACCGCAAGTCGAATCATTATGGATTATAATGGTAACAGTGTACTTTCTTCATTTAGCACTGTAGACCTAGGAGAATTTAAATGGGCACTTATTGCTGAAATTGATGAATCCGAAGCTTTTGAGACATCTAATACTCTCATAAATATTACAGCAGTCATTGTTGCTCTTGTATCAGTGGTTATTGCTTTCATAGCTATTGTCATTGCTAGAAATATTAGTGGCCCTATAGTGCAAGCAGTAGCTATAGCGCAACGGGTATCTTCGGGCGACTTAACGGCAGATATTGTCGTTGATCAAAACGATGAGCTTGGGTTATTACAACAGGCTATGCATGACATGATAGTTAAGTTAAAAGATATGGTTGAACACATATCTAGCTCTGCCGATCAACAAGCGACTGCTTCTCAAGAATTATCCAGCATTACAGAACTAACCGATGTAAATGTGTCTCGACAACATCAAGCAACAGAGCAAGTTGCAACCGCAATAAACGAAATGAGTGTGTCAATTGATGAAGTCACGCAAAACACCTCTGAAGCTTCGAATGCCGCCGATACCTCCACCAAACTGGTACACATTAGCTCTATTGCGGTTAATGAAACCATAGAGCAAATTCTGCAATTGTCTGATGACATCACTAAATCTAAAAACTTAATTGATGATGTGCAAGCAGGTACCAAAGATATAGCGAATATCTTAGTCACCATTAAAGGTATTGCCGATCAAACAAACTTGCTCGCGTTAAACGCGGCAATAGAAGCAGCAAGAGCAGGAGAACAAGGACGTGGTTTTGCAGTGGTCGCTGATGAAGTGAGGAATTTGGCACAAAACACCCAAAACTCAACAGTAGAAATTGAAAAAATGATTAAGTCATTAGAGCTAAACGTCAGTGCTGCAACAAACTCTATGGTTGCGGGTACCGATCAAGCGCAGTTAATTGTTGAAAAAACAAATGAGGTGACCCAATCATTAGCTGAAGTTGAATCATCTGTATCGATGATTTCTGACATGAACATTCAAATATCTACCGCCACTCAACAACAAAGTGAGGTTGCCAGAGATATTAACCAGCAAGCAACCGAAATAAGTAACATTTCCATTGAAACCGGTGAAAGCACTAAAGAAATATCTTCTGCTAGTGACGAGTTAGCAGCTTTAGCAGTAGAACTAACAGAACAAGTTAAAGCTTTTAAAGTATAATACCAATTTGATTAAATTTATTCCCTACTCAGAGCTACATTAGCAAGCTTAGAACAAGCAAAATTTTTTAAACATAGTTATTCTATATTTCATTAATTCTGTGATGTTATTAGTTTGCTAATGAGCTCCCAAAGGGCGAGTTTAAAAGGCTCACATGCTGCGTTATTGATTTTGACAATAGAATAACTATTCTCTTCAATCAATGCCTTACCTTCGAGCCTTTTAACTCTCGCTGAGTGGGAAATAACTTAATCAACTTGGTATAATTCTTTTAAGGCACCACAGCCGGCTAATTCATCGTTTTTCCAAACACACCAAAAAGTAACGTCATTTTGCGCTAGCGCTGATAAATCCAGCGCGTGTACGCTTTCTGGTGGTGAGTGTAGCAGCATGTCTTGATGATGTTCTTCTAGCAATGCGATGACCGCAGGGTGTGTTAGTGATCCAATGCTGACTTTCATTTTGTCCTTAAAAGATATTGATATCCAGAGTTAACATTTCTCCCCGATGCAGGTAATTATAATTGTAAAGCAAGAGGGCTAGATATACCCGTTACCAATCAATATGTACTTTAAATACTATCGGATCTGCACTTCTTTATTTTCGGTTTTGCTTCTTGGTTTCTTTTAATAACGCCTCTTCAAACTCTTCTGGAAATAAGACTAAGCCCTGATTATCTTGATTCGGAAATGTAACCAAGGCTAGCTCGTCATCTACTAAGCCTGTGCTCCAGCGGCTATACCATTTATTCAACGATATAGCTTCAGCTTTACATTCCTGCCACTCATCAGTTGCCCAGCGTTGTGCAAATTCTTCGTTTGGCCAAACAGGCACACAATCCTCATCTTCCGTATTTAGCATTACACAACCGTGCTCATCAGCTAATATCCAAATTTCTTTATTGCTAACTACTTGTTGAAGCAAGTAACTTAAACGCTTTTCTTCATCGTACTTTTCTATTGTGTTGAGTTGTTCGCTGCTAATTAACATAGTTGCCTAGGAGGTTTGTATAGATGCAGATTATTTTACCGTGTTAGCGCTGAGCAAACAACTTGGTTGAGCTTCGCTATTAAACCAATCTGATTAATTCATTGATATTACTCAGTACAAGTTAGAGCTTTAAATTACTTATCTCTTTTGTTTTTGCGGCTGAACTATTTGTAATTAGGGATGGGAGAGAAATTGTAAGATAGAGATAAAAATCAGGCAAAAAAAAACCGATAGCAAGGCTATCGGTGACTTAGCTATGAGGAAAGCTAGAATATTCAATTATTACAACAAGCGTCCGCATTAGGGAACGAAGAGAAGTATAGAGTAGATGCTCTATATTGGCAAGTGCTTTTGTAATTTTATTTCATATACGTTGCTTTATTACATCGTTATTATCCTAAATAAATGTCTTTTAAGTATTTATTGCTGATTTATGACACCTTTGTTTTAGTTAGATCAATAAAAAGTCAGTAGGGTATTTGGTGATTTAGCATGCATACAGTAAACTATCGGCAATTATAGTTTTAATATTGCTTTAAGTGAAAATATCATGTCCCCCACAGATCAAAACTCTCAAGCCAGTGACTTACCTACAACGCCAGAAACACCAGCTAAAGTCGACAATGAAAGTACGACACACTTTGGTTATAAAACGATAGAAAAAGACGATAAAATTTCTATGGTTGCAGGAGTGTTTCACTCAGTTGCTAAGCAATATGATGTGATGAATGATTTAATGTCATTTGGTATTCATCGTTTGTGGAAGCGTTTTACCATTGATGCTAGTGGTGTACGCCCAGGTAATAAAGTTTTAGATCTTGCCGGTGGAACGGGCGATTTAACGGCTAAGTTTTCTAAGTTAGTTGGCCGAGAAGGCAAAGTTGTATTAGCAGATATTAACAGTTCGATGTTAAATGTAGGTCGTGATAAATTGCGCGATAAAGGCTTAGTGCAAAATATAGAATACGTGCAAGCCAATGCCGAATATTTACCTTTTGAAGAGAATACTTTTGATATTGTCACCATTGCCTTTGGTCTGCGTAATGTAACAGATAAAGATAAAGCTTTACGTTCTATTTATTCGGTACTAAAACCAGGCGGACGTTTACTTGTTTTAGAATTTTCAAAACCAGAACATGAAGTATTGAATAAAGCTTATGATTTTTATTCATTCAATATATTACCTAAAATGGGTGAACTGGTAGCTAAAGACGGCGAAAGTTACCAATACTTAGCCGAATCAATCAGAATGCATCCTGATCAAGAAACCCTAAAAGGCATGATGGAGAACGCGGGTTTTGAACAAACCAGCTTCAAAAACTTAACTGGCGGCGTAGTTGCTTTACATAAAGGTTACAAGTTTTAGCCATGACACCTTTTAATAACCAGGCTGGTACTCAATTAAATAACCAATTTAGTAATCAACTGAGCAACAGCCTTTTATTACCGCAAGTTGCTACGGCAACCCTTGAATTGATTATTAACAAAGCGTTGAGCTTAAATAATAAATCAGTATCTTTTGCTGCAGTAGCTCAAAAAACGTTAACACTTGAGTTGGCCGAGTTGCCTTTTCCGTTATGTTTTACGGTAGATAATACTACAAGTCCCGTTAGCATTATTGTTAGGTCTAATTATGAGTGCAGTGATTGCACGATTAACACCAGCATACATACGCTTAAAAAATTAAAAGCTAATGTGTCTCTAACTCAATTGATTAAAAAAGATGAATTGGATGTTATTGGCGATATTAAAATAGCGCAACAATTCGCTAATATCGCACAATCACTTGAAATAGATTGGCAATCAGAACTTGCAAAGCATCTTGGTGATGTTCCAACTCATAAACTTTTACAGTTTGGTAATAAAGTTACCAAATCGTTTGTCGCGACAGGCAAACAGCTTGAGTCAGATATTAGCGAGTATCTTGTGCATGAGAAACGTTTAGTGGTTACTAGTAGTCAACTAAACGCTTTTAACCAAATGACAAAAAACCTTGCTAGTGAGGTGGATGCCTTGTCTGCGCGAATTGATAAACTCATCGCCGACATAGCTAATAAATAATCAAAAAGTAGTTAGTGAATATCACTAATAATGCATAGGAAATAATCGCCACTGTGAGTAGCCAACGTCTTTATCAAATAGTTAAAACTTTCTTGAATTTCGGTTTAGACGAGATGATACCCGCGGGTCTATTGCCCTGGTACGCTAAAGTCGGCAGACACAGTTTATTTTGGTTGAGAAATAAACATAAAGATAAAACCCCAGAGCAACGCTTTCGTTTAGCGATAGAATCTTTAGGGCCTGTTTTTATTAAATTTGGTCAAATGCTGTCAACGCGACGCGATTTATTGCCGCCTGAGTTAGCCGATGAACTCGCTTTACTACAAGATAAAGTCACTCCTTTTGAAGGTGAAAAAGCAAAAAATATTATCATCAAAGCTATGGGGGCAGATGTTTTTGAAGAACACTTTAAAGACTTTGATTTGATTCCATTAGCGTCGGCTTCTATTGCCCAAGTTCATACCGCAACGTTAATGACTGGTGAGCAAGAAAAAAATATCGTTATCAAGGTCTTACGACCTAATATTAGTAAAACCATTTTGGCTGATATTAAGGTGATGTCATTGTTTGCTGGCGTTGTTGCCCGTTGGTTACCTGACGGTAAACGCTTACGTCCAAAAGAAGTGGTTGAAGAATATCGAAAAACTATTATTGATGAATTAAACCTTAACCGAGAAGCTGCAAATGCTATCCAATTAAAACGTAATTTTGAACAAGATAGTGAGTATGATAAAGCACTTTACGTTCCTGAAATTTATAGTAAATATAGTTTTGAAAATGTTTTAGTCATGGAGCGTATTTACGGTATTGGTGTGGGGGAAGTCGACACGCTTAACCAGCTTGGCGTAAATATGAAGTTACTGGCTGAGCGTGGTGTTGAAGTATTTTTCACGCAAGTATTTCGTGATAGTTTCTTTCATGCAGATATGCATCCAGGTAATGTGTTCGTTGATGCAACTCAGCCCAAAGATCCTACTTGGATTGCTATTGATTGCGGCATTGTTGGTACATTAAATCGTGAAGATAAACGTTATTTAGCTGAAAATTTCGTCGCTTTTTTTAATCGTGATTATCGCAAAGTTGCCCAGCTACATGTTGACTCTGGTTGGGTGCCAGCCAATACCAGCGTTGATGAATTTGAGTTTGCCATTCGCACAGTTTGTGAACCTATTTTCAACAAACCATTATCCGAAATATCCTTCGGACAAGTCTTGGTTAATTTATTTAATACTGCGCGTCGTTTTAATATGGAAGTCCAGCCGCAGCTTGTATTACTGCAGAAAACCTTACTTTATATTGAAGGATTAGGACGTCAACTTTATCCACAGCTAGATTTATGGCAAACAGCAAAACCATTTTTAGAAAACTGGGTTAAAGAGCAAATGGGTGTTAAAGCCGTTATGAGTAAAATTAAAGCGAACTTACCTTTCTGGAACGAAAAACTGCCTGAAATGCCGGACTTAGTTTACGACTACTTAAAAACGAGCCGTGAAAACCAACATCAACAAACGCAGTTAATGCAAATCTTGTTGGCAAACCAGAGTAAAAATAACCATCGTATTATCTACAGTATTATTACTGCAGCAATTATTATTGCAGGGGCTATTCTGTTAAGCCGCTAGCGTTTTATTACTCGTCGCTGTTTGTTTAGAGATTGCTGTAGCTATTCTATTCAACCAATGTCTTGTCTTTAAACCTTATAATCCTGGCTAGGTGCTCAATAAACTAGTCTGAATGATATTACTTAAGTGGCGAGAGTAATACTCTTCTAAGGAATGTTAGCAAAACAACATAAAGCTTCAATACAGTTTGTTATTTAATAAGTGTTGCTACTCCCTTACTAACACCATAAATATCGTTAGGGTAAAAGCCTAAGGTTACATGAAAGTCTTTATTCGTTAACATTAAGTTCTGGCGATAACTTGTTGCTTGTGGAGATTGAGCCACAACAAAATATGTTGTTTTTTTATTTTTACTTACTCTCCCTAAGCCGCTTAAAGATACAGACAACATTGTTCCTATATCGATCTCTTTTGTGACCGTTTTGTATTCGTATGGATTAATTAATGTCATGTGGAAAGTCTGATGATCTCTTTCACTTTGATGTTGTCGATAACGGGTAAAGTCATCACCTAGTATTTTCTTCATTTGGGATAAATACAGCTCAAGATCGGCTGCGTTCACTTTCCCGCCTACATAAGTTAAGCCGCCATTATCAGTTAATTCTACAATTTCTAATTGAATAACTAATGCCTTTTTTACAGCTTTAACAGTATCAGACATAAGTGCTTCTTTAGGTTGATTATTAGAATTCTCAGCTAAAGACTTAGGTAATGTATTGGCAGACAAAGTCGCTTGCCAAAATATTATAAGAGTGAGAAAGGCGCCTTTGAAATTAGCCATCTTATTGATTTTTTTCATCTATTATCATCACTTAATTAGACATAAATTTAGAGTTGATTGGATTATACCTAAAATTAAATGCTAGCATAGCCCGGTCAAAAAACTAAAATCGTAAACTTATTTTTTAGCTTCCTTGGCTTTAGCGAGCTGAGCACGTAAACCGGCCATACCTTGTTGATTTGATTTTTCAACGTGTTCAACGGTCTTCTTCTTCGCGGCACCTAATTCCCAATTTAAATCATCTTGGGGTAATTCATGCAAAAATCGACTGGCTTCAGTACGAGATAATTCACCAAACTGTCTGCGCTCTCTTGCGTAAGTAAAGATTAGTTCACGCTGAGCGCGAGTAATACCAACATAAGCAAGGCGGCGCTCTTCTTCTACACTGCCTTCATCAATACTGGTTTGATGGGGTAATAAACCTTCTTCCATACCAATTAAGAATACGTAGGGAAACTCGAGGCCTTTAGAAGCATGCAGTGTCATTAACTGAACTTGATCGTTACTGTCTTCTTCTTCATTTCGTTCCATCATATCGCGCAAGGTCAAACGAGTAACAATTTGCGGTAAGGTCATCGGCTCTTCATCATCACTACCTTCAAGCATTTGCGTTACCCAGCTAAAAAGTTCGGTGACATTTTTCATACGCATCTCGGCCGCTTTAGCACTCATTGAGGTATCGTATAAAAAGTCTTCGTAATTTATTTGACGGATCATCGAGCGCAATACTGCGGCAGTATCACCGCGTTCAGCCTGATCCGCAATGTCAACGACCCATTGGGTAAATGCTTGCATCTTCATTAAGCTGCGACCGGTTAAGGTTTGTTCTAGACCAAGTTCAAAGCTGGCAGCAAACATACTAATTTGGCGCATGTTGGCGTAGGTGCCTAATTTCTCTAACGTAGCCGGACCTAATTCGCGTTTAGGCACATTAACAATACGTAAAAACGCATTGTCATCATCAGGGTTCACCAATACCCGTAAATAAGCCATAACATCTTTTATTTCTGCACGTGAGAAAAAGGAAGTACCACCACTGATTTTATAAGGGATACGGTTTTGCATCAGTGCTTTTTCAAGCAAACGAGATTGGTGATTACCACGATAAAGCACCGCGTAATCTTTATATTGACTGCGGTTCATAAAGCGATGACCAATGAGTTCGCCTATAACACGTTCAATTTCATTCTCTTCATTTTTCGCTTGTATTACTCTAAGCTCTACGCCGTAAGCAAGCTCACTAAACAATGCCTTGTCATAGACATGCGGGTTATTAGCAATCAGTACGTTGGCACACTTTAAGATACGACCACTAGAGCGATAATTTTGCTCTAGTTTAATCAATTTAAGTGCCGGAAAGTCTTTACCAAGTAATATTAAATTCTCAGGTTTAGCGCCGCGCCATGAGTATATAGATTGATCGTCATCACCTACTACCGTTAAGCGACCGCGTTCGCCGGTAATATGCTTCACTAATTCGTACTGACTCGCGTTAGTATCCTGATATTCATCAACCAATAAATAACGAATTTTATTCTGCCAACGTTCACGCACTTCAGGATAGTTTTTCATTAACAGTGTCGGGATCAAAATCAGATCATCAAAATCTAAGGCATTATAGGCTTTCATGTGCTTATGATAACGCTGATAAAATTCAGCACATTCACTGCTATCAGCATCATTTGCCGCTTTTAAGGCATCGTCAGGTAAGAATAAATCATTTTTCCAGTTGGATATCTTGCTTTGTAGTTTACTCAGTAAATCCTTATCACCATCGAGTTCATCAATGGTTAATTCTTTGAGTAATGCTAGTGAGTCTTGATCATCAAATAAGGTAAAACCAGGTTTGTAACCTAGGATTTTTATTTCTCGACGCACAATATCAAGCCCAAGTGAGTGAAACGTAGAAACGGTTAAACCTCGAGTTAGATCTCGACCGAGCATTTTTTGAATACGCTCTTTCATTTCTCGAGCTGCTTTATTGGTAAATGTTACCGCAGCAATATTACGCGCTTTGTAATCACACTTTTGAATGAGGTAGGCGATTTTTTGACAAATAACCCCGGTTTTACCCGAGCCTGCACCAGCCAACACAAGGCATGGGCCACTTACAAATTTCACTGCTTCATTCTGTCCGGGATTTAGTTTCATTTCTTTTTGGGGTACTTAATTCAATTAAATTTTCGTGTGGTAGATTTTACCTGTTTTTAGTCATGTGCAAAACAGTTACAATGATATCAAGTGAAATTGATGAGAAATTATTATGTTGAATGCAAAAAAGATTGAAGAAATTGCTAAGCAAGTCACTGAATCTATCCCGCCGGGCTTGAAAAGTATGGCGAATGAATTAGAAGATAAAGCTAAAACAGTCTTACAAAGCAAATTATCACAACTTGATGTGGTAACACGCGAAGAGTTCGATGTGCAAACACAAGTGCTGATTAAAACGCGAGTAAAAATAGCTGAGCTTGAAGCTAAATTAGCCGCATTAGAAGAAAAAATAGCATCAAACTAAAATACCTTAAAGCTAACGTGTTAAGTACAACTGGTTAAACGTTAACCTCTACTGCTTTACACAACATTATCTATACAATACCAAGGACGAGATTATTTCATGTCATCTTCTAAAGTAGCCTTAACGTCGGGCCCTTCTGCAATTACCTGTTTCAAAGCTTATGATATCCGTGGAAAGTTAGGCGAACAATTAAATACCGATGTCGCTTATCGAGTGGGTCGTGCTTTTGCCCAACATACCCAAGCAAAAACCGTGGTAGTAGGTGGTGATATTCGCTTAACCAGTGAAGAGTTAAAACAGGCTTTGGCAGAAGGGTTAATGGCAGGTGGCACCAATGTTATTGATCTAGGTTTAGCGGGTACTGAACACATTTACTTTGCCACCAGTCACTTACAATGTGACGGTGGTATTGTTGTAACTGCAAGTCACAATCCTATTGATTATAATGGTATGAAGTTGGTGCGAGAGAATTCAAAGCCGATCAGTGGTGATACGGGTCTTTTCGATATCCAAGCGCTTGCCGAGAAAAATGACTTTATCGAAGTTGCTACCCCAGGTACGTTAACAACTGCTGATATTTCTCAACCTTATACTGAGCACTTATTAACGTATATTGAGAATAAAAATATTACCCCGTTAAAGCTGGTAGTAAACGCAGGAAATGGCACGGCAGGTCCAGCGCTGGATGCCATCGAAAGTGCTTTTAATGCGCTCAATGTGCCTGTTGAGTTTATTAAAGTACATCATCAGCCTGACGGTAACTTCCCAAATGGTATTCCAAATCCATTATTGATAGAAAATCGTGCGGCGACACGTGAAGCAGTAATCGAACATGGTGCTGATATGGGGATTGCTTGGGATGGTGATTTTGATCGTTGTTTCTTGTTTGATGAAAACGGTGAGTTTATTGAAGGTTATTATATTGTTGGCTTATTAGCGGATAATTTTTTAAGTAAAATTGAAGGAAGTAAAGCTGAAGCAAAAATCATTCATGATCCACGCTTAACATGGAATACTATTGATATTACCGAGCAAGCGGGTGGTCAAGCGATTCAAAGTAAAACGGGTCATGCTTTTATCAAAGAACGTATGCGCAGTGAAGATGCTATTTACGGTGGTGAAATGAGTGCTCATCATTATTTCCGTGATTTTTTCTATTGTGACAGTGGTATGATCCCTTGGTTATTAATTGCAGAGCTTGTTTGTTTACGTAAACAACCACTTTCTAGCTTGGTAAAAGAACGTATAGCTGCTTATCCATCATCGGGCGAAATTAATAATAAAATTGCAGATCCTAAAGCAGCTATCGCGCGTGTACTAGCTTGTTATCAAGAACAAGCTCAAGTGATTGATAAAACTGATGGTATTAGTATGGAGTTTGGTAATTGGCGCTTTAACTTACGCAGCAGTAATACCGAACCAGTGGTTCGTCTAAATGTTGAATCTAAAGGTGATGAGGCATTAATGCAGGAAAAAACAGAGCAAGTATTGGCTTTGTTATTAGCTGAGTAGTCTTATTTTATGGCAGAGAGCTTAATGGCTAAGAACGAACAACTTTCGGGCTTAAATTCAAGCTACGGCACGCTTTCGTTTAGTGAGTTTATTGTCCAATATAAAGCTCAGTATGAAAGCTGTCTACCTAAGGCAAGGTTATTTGAATTAACTTTGCCTTGGCTAGCTGCCACAGAAGAGTTTATGCTCCCTAAAAACAGTCATGTAATCGTTCATTGTTTGTATCACACAAATACAGGCCAAGAGCCGGTGTTAAGCATTGCTTGGCCTTTGGTTCATAGCCTGAGCGATGAGAGCAAGTCATCTAGCAAGACGATTACCTCACTCACGAGTTTTTATTCTTCAGTTACTGAACCGATATTTTTTGTCTCTCCCAGCAAAACAGCCATGCTTCAATTGTTTGTTAATATAGATAAACAGTATCAGTGGCATAGTATGCAACTTGGTGATTTTAATGACGGTGTAGTTGAACAAGCGTTGTTGGACTATTTTCCTTATCAACGGCTGTTTTCTAAAACGGATAATGTCTATCAAACTGATATAATTGACTACTCTAGTTATTATCAACAAAGACCAAGCCAGTTACGTAATACCATAAAAAGGCGAGAGAAAAAATTAATTAAAGCGCATCAATATCGCACTGAAATTATTACTAATGTCGAGGCTTTCGACCTCGCATTTTCAGCATATAAAACGATTTACCAGCAAAGCTGGAAAGGCGATGAGTATAGTTTCGATTTTATTGAGAAGGTGTGTCTAGCTGCTTTAATTGAAAATAAGCTACGTTTTGGTCTTTTATTTGTGGATGATGAGCCAGCAGCTGCGCAGCTGTGGTTTTTACAAACGGCTGACGATGATAGTGCAGAACAGAAAAATAGCGAATTATTGCAAACGACAGCGTCAATTTTCAAGTTAGCTTATAGCCCTAAATATCAACAATATTCTGTCGGTTCAATTTTATCTCTAGCCTTATCTGAACACGTCATCAGTAAAGATAAAGCGACGAGTATCGAATTTGGTATGGGATCTGAATCCTACAAAAAAGATTGGTTAACCGATAAAAGAACCAGACGAAGTTACCAGGTTTTTAATCCCAAGAGTATTTATGGTAAGTTAGCTATTATTCGTTATATTGCACTACCGCGGTTAATTAACCTTTTCACTAGGAAAAATAAGTAATAATGACTTCTGCACAAAACTTCGAGCAAACGACCAAGCATTCTAGAGAGCAAACTATTGCGCAACTCATTAAATTACTTGTCACCATTATTCCAAATTATGATGAATCGTTCTGGAATGTCGAGACAGAATTATTTGGTGCCATTGCTGAGTTTGATTCCATGGCTCTCGTCACCTTAATTGGTGAGATAGAAGAGTCTTTTGATATTGATCTTGATGATGATGATATTAGTGCTGAGAATTTTTCTTCGGTTGCTAGTTTAACCGAACTAGTTCTCGAACATAGCTAGCCATTTTTGACTAGGGTATCAACGGACGTTGAATTTTATCACGGCATTAAAGGGCCTCTCTTTCGGGTAGTTCGTACGCCTGAAAAAATACATGCCCAGCTATTATTTATTGCGCCATTGTTTGAGCAAGCTAATCAAACCCGTCATCACATTACTCGCTCAGCTATTAATGCTTATCACCATGGTTTGAAAAGTATCGTTTTTGATCATTATGGCACAGGCGATAGTCATGGTGAGCTAATTGATAGTAATTTGGAGTTATGGCAGCAAGATATTCTGTGCCAACTTAGAGAACTTAAAGCTCAATCTACACAGGCTATTTATCTATCGTTACCATTATCAGCAGCATTATTGTTAACAGGGGAAATGCTGAGTCTTACTGATGGCGTAATGCTTTTACAGCCCGACTTTAATGGTAAACGTTTTGTGCAACAGTTTAAACGCTTAGCACTTGCGGCTCAGCTTACTAAGGATAATAGTACTCAAGGATATAAGTCTAATAATCCAGACTTAAACGAAGAGCAAGTTGTTGAAATTTCTGGTTATGTGATGCAGCCTGAACTATTGAATGAGTTGGCGGGGCAGAATATTAATAAGCTAGTTGATTTCAATGCTGACTTTTATTGGTTTGAGTGGCAGGAAAAGTCAGAAGTATTAAGCCCTAGTCGGATAAAACAGCAAGTTCTTGCTAATAAGCATCATAAATTATCTATCCAACAAGTTGATGATGTAAAGTTTTGGCAAGCAACTGAATTACAAGTTGCACAATCATTTTTAACAAAAGAACAGACACTTTTTTCGCAATTAACTTTATCGACATCAAAATCAACATCAGTATCATCTGAAGCTGAGACAAACTGATGAGTGAGCAAGGGATAATTTTTAATAGTAATGGCAAACAATTAGTTGCTATTGAGCATTTACCTGAACTGGAGCATCAAAGGCAACCCAAGAAAGGTGTCATTATTGTCGTTGGCGGGCCACAAACTCGCGTGGGCAGCCACAGGTTATTTGTTTATTTAGCTCGAGCGCTAGTACAAAAAGGGATCACGGTCTTTCGTTTTGATTATCAAGGGGCTGGAGATAGTGAGGGTGCCGTTAGTACTTTTACTGACATTCAAAATGATATTGATGCAGCAATACAAACTTTTCAACAACGTCATAGCGACATTACTGACTTGGCTTTATGGGGATTATGCGATGCAGCCTCTGCTATTTTACTTTACCTCAATGAAAGGCCACATCAAGATAAAATAAAACAAGTGTTTTTGGTCAACCCTTGGGTAAGGCAAACACAAACTCAGGCAAAAGCTTATCTGCGTAGTTATTATATTAAACGATTTTTCAGTAAAAATTTTTGGCAAAAACTTTTAACCGGAAAAGTTAAAACAAAATCAGCTTTTACTGACATTCAAAACTTTCATCAACAAAGTAGAATCAGTAATGATATTAACAAAAACGAGAACTTTGTAACGCAAATGCTACGAGGGCTAAATCAATTTTCTGGTACTTGTGATATCTTTCTTAGCGGCAATGATTTAACCGCTGATGAATTTAAATTCTTAATTAAAAGTAATAAGCCTTGGCG
>OJHK01000972.1_pt1 | contig 14986 bp, 14 predicted proteins | sample 1595161 | NCBI WGS metagenome assembly OJHK01 (sample SAMN05416842, study PRJEB24817) | seawater metagenome | isolation source: Sea water | place: Canada:Atlantic | collected 2013-07 | reverse complement strand
ACCTGAGGACTTTAAATATATGAAAATATATCTAGAGCCAAGGATTCTATGAGTCATATATCTCTAAACCCCATATTTTACTGGGGATAGAGGGGTTCTAATTACCAACTTTTATTTGGGGGTTAAAACCAGTGGGTAGGGGTAAACCCGCGTCTCAGAGTCTCTTGATTGTTTCAATCTTTCGGGTTATGCTGACGGCATGCACGGCATGGTCTTTCCCCATAATCTATGGTTGGTATACTACTATTATTTCTACCTACTTTTAGCTAATACGGCGTGCCTTGGTTGCCGTTATTGAATCTCCATTTAAGTTTATAATATCTAACTCCGTTAGAGGCTTTAATCTTTATTTCTTGTCCTTCAGGCGCTAATAATTTTAAATAAGACCCGACCTTATTATTTGATTCATTAATACCATGTGATTTTAAGGATTGTGATATATCCGAAAAACCCATTCTGCCTTTTTCATCAAATTCAAGTTGTGCCAATAGGCTTGAAGAGTAATTAGGCTATATAACCTAATCCCTGCTATTCTCTAAAGTCGATTTAGAGGTTGTAATAAATCATGGTTTAATTCCTAGATATATAGATTTAAAACCTAACAAGGTGTTTAGTGTTAAATTGTTTAATTACATTTAAGGTATTGTTGATCATCTATATATTAAAATTTCTTTAGGCTAAACAAAACCTCAATATTATTTATATTATTCATCTTTAGATTTTATAGGAAAAATTGGGGACTGGAGTTTTGTTTAATAATGTAAAAATTCAAGAAGAATATTCTGTAATAAAATAACAATTGAAAAAAAGAATAATATTTGATGTAATTATAGTGGGTGGAGGATTGGCCGGATTAACAAGCGCCATTCATTTATCTAAACGAGAAAAACGGGTGTTGCTAATTGAAAAAAATGAATATCCAAAACACAAAGTATGTGGAGAATATATTTCTAACGAAGTGCTACCATATTTAAATTCTCTAGGTATTGATCCAATAAGTGAAGGGGCTAAAAAGATCACAAAAGTTCATATAAGTACTATAAAAAGCAACTTAATAAAAGGAGAATTACCTTTAGGTGGTTTTGGAATGAGCCGTTATTTTTTAGATAATTTATTAGTAAAAAAAGCGCGCTTAAACGGTGTTCAAATATTGAAAGACACCGTTGATTCTATTAACTTTAAAAAAGAGTCTTTCACAATTATAACAAAAAACTCAGGAGTATTTCAAAGTAAAATAACGATTGGTGCTTTTGGGAAAAGATCCTCTTTAGACCAAAAAATGAACAGGGAATTTATTAAAAAAAAATCACCGTATTTGGCCATTAAAACTCATGTAAAAGGATTATTTCCCCAAAACTTGGTGGCTCTCCATAATTTTAAAGGAGGCTATTGCGGAGTTTCTAAAGTAGAAAACAATGCAATTAATGTTTGTTATATAACAGAATACCGTTCCTTTAAAAAACATAAAAATATTACAGATTTTCAAGAACAAGTTGTCTTTAAAAACGAACATTTAAAAAAAATATTCAAAGATTCAACACCTGTTTTTGAAAAACCACTTACCATTAGTCAAGTTTCTTTTCAAACTAAAAACCCCATAGAAAACCATATAATTATGTGTGGAGATACCGCAGGAATGATTCATCCGCTATGTGGCAACGGAATGGGAATGGCTATTTCTAGCGCAAGATTGGCAAGCACGCGAATACTTCAGTTTTTAAATGGAGAAATAAAAACAAGAGAAGGTCTAGAAAAACAGTATTTTAGAGATTGGAATAAAGAATTCAAAATACGATTAAAAACAGGCCATTTTATAGCGTGGTTGTTTAGAAATCAAACCATTTCTCAGATTGCCTATTCAATTTTAAAAAGAACACCCTCATTATTACCTAAAATGATCAAATTTACCCACGGAAAACAGATACACCCAATATGAGTTTCTTAGTTGATACTTCTCGCCGTTCTTCAGCAACAGAAATGATGGATGATTTTACTCTTGAAGGTGATATGTTTAGAGATACACTAGATAAACTAGAAACCATTAACAGACTTCTAGGAGGAAATTCAGTAACTATTAAAGGCTTAAAAAAACTACTTAAAACACAATCAAAAAGCAAAGTAATTAAAATTTTAGATTTGGGCTGTGGAAATGGAGATATCTTACGAGATGTTGCTAAGTTTGGTAGAAAGAACAACTATAGGTTTAAGCTTATGGGAATTGATGCAAATTATGCAGCCATAGAATATGCAAAAGAGCTATCAAAAAACTATCCGGAATTGAGTTTTGAAACCATTGATATTTTCTCAGAAGGGTTTAAAGAACAAACATATGATATTGTTTTATGTACCTTATTTTTACACCATTTTAAAAACGAGGAACTCATCTCTTTTTTAAAGCCAACGGTTCAAAAAGCAACAATTGGAGTGGTTGTGAATGATCTACACAGACATAGATTAGCCTACTATCTTTTTAAACTTATAGGTCTTTTTATTAAAAACAAGATGGTTAGGGAAGATGGCTTAACCTCTGTTTTAAGGGCTTTCAAAAGAAAAGATTTAGAGGCTATCTCAAGACAAGTACAAGTACCCTTTTCGATTAAATGGAAATGGGCTTTTCGTTATTTATGGATTTTTAAAAAAAAACCTGTTAATTAAAAGAATAGCTGTTTTTTAGAAAATATTATGAGCGTAAAAATACTATCTGTAGCGAAACAGCTACCAAAACATACTAGAGAAACTAAAGACATTATTCCGTTTGTTAAACTATGGATGCAGGGTCAGGAAACAAGGTTTCAACGAAAAGTTTTAAAACTTTTTGAAGGAGCTGGTGTAGATAGACGTTACTCTATTATGGCTGCAGAAGAAGTTTTTTTGAATTCGTCTTTTGAAAATAAAAATGATATTTATGTTCGGGAGGTTACAACTTTAGCAGAACAATCATTACAAAAATCTTTAAAAAAAGCAAGTCTACAGCCTACAGATATTGATTATATTATCACCGTTAGTTGTACTGGAATTATGATTCCTTCTGTAGATGCTTATTTAATTAATAGTTTGCATATGAGACAAGACGTTGTGAGGCTTCCGGTTACTGAAATGGGGTGTGCAGCAGGAGTTTCAGGAATTATTTATGCAAAAAATTTCTTAAAAGCGAATCCAAATAAAAGAGCCGCTGTTATAGCGGTAGAATCTCCGACAGCTACCTTTCAATTAGAAGATTTTTCTCTGGCAAATGTTGTGAGTGCTGCAATTTTTGGAGACGGTGCTGCAAGTGTTATTTTATCATCTTATGAAGAAGATAAAGGCCCTAAAATTATAGATGAAGCGATGTATCATTTCTATGATTCAACTGATGTTATGGGCTTTAAATTGGTGAACTCTGGATTACAAATGATTTTAGACAAATCAGTTCCAGAAACTATTTCGAATCACTTCCCAATGATTATTCATCCGTTCTTAGAGCGAAATAATCTAATAATTGAGGATATAAATCATTTAATTTTTCATCCAGGAGGAAAGAAAATAGTACAAACGATTGAAGACTTATTTGGGTGTTTAGGAAAGAATATAGACGACACAAAAGAAATTTTACGATTGTATGGAAATATGTCTAGCGCTACCGTATTATATGTTTTAGAACGATTTATGGATGGAGATAGACAACCAGGTGAAAAAGGATTAATGCTTAGTTTTGGCCCAGGGTTCTCAGCTCAAAGAATATTATTAGAATGGTAAAAGAATTTGAAGATAAAAACGAGTGGATACTAATTTTAGGAGGCTCTAGCGGACTGGGATTGGCAACCGCAAAAAAGTTAGCCAAACACGGGATGAATATTTGTATTATTCATAGAAACTCTAGGTCACAGTTAGCTGAAATTGAGAAAGAATTTAATAAAATTACCGAAGAAGGAGTAGGTTTTATTAGTTATAATACAGATGCGTTTCACTCAGAAAAGAAAGCTGTATTGATAGAAGATTTAGTAGAAAGGCTAGAGGGAGGAACCATAAAAACACTTTTACATAGTGTGGCCAAAGGAAATTTAAAACCCATGATTTCCGAATCAACATCTAATTTAAAGACAGAAGACTTTCAATTAACAATTCAAGCAATGGGAATTAGCCTGTATGATTGGACCAAAGCTATTTTTAAAGCAAGATTATTTTCCGATGATGCACGAGTTGTAAGTTTTACAAGTGAAGGGAATACAAAAGCATGGAGAAACTATGCAGCTGTATCAGCAGCAAAAGTAACTTTAGAAGCCATTACAAGAAGTATTGCATTAGAGTTTGCCCCTTTTGGGATTAGAGCAAATTGTATTCAAGCAGGAGTTACAGAAACGGCTTCTCTAAGAATGATTCCAGGAAGCGATGAAATAAAAAAATACTCTATATTACGTAATCCTTTTAACAGATTAACATTACCTGAAGATGTTGCCAATGTTGTCTATTTATTATCTAAAGACGAGGCTGCGTGGATTAACGGAACGATTATTCCTGTAGATGGAGGAGAACACATAAGTTAAACGATTGAACAGTCAAAACATTATACAGTTATTACCTTATCAAACACCTTTTTTGTTTGTAGAAGAGCTAACTTCTGTCTCAGATAATGGCGTAGAAGGATTTTATACTTTTAAAGCAGATGAGTATTTCTATCAAGGCCATTTTAAAGACAACCCAATAACTCCTGGAGTTATTTTAACTGAAGTTATGTCGCAAATAGGGGTTGTTTGTTTAGGAATATATTTATTAAGAGAAGATATTTCTGAAACAAAAAAATCACAAATAGCACTTAGCTCTAGCGAGGCAGATTTTTTTTTACCCGTTCTTCCCAAAGAACGCGTAAAGGTAATTTCAGAGAAATTATATTTTAGATTTAATAAACTAAAATGCAAGGTGCAATTGTTTAACGAAAAAGACGAGTTGGTTTGTAGAGGAACCATTTCAGGAATGTTAAAACTAATGAATAATGAAACATAGGGTTGTCATTACAGGGATGGGAGTTGTAGCACCAAATGCTGTTGGCTTAGACAATTTCTTAAAAGCAATTCAACAAGGAAAGTCCGGGATTACATTTCATCAAAAACTACAAGACTTAAAATTTTCTTGTTGTATTGGAGGAATCCCCCCTGTTTCAGAAGAGATGAAAAATAATTATCTAACACCACTTCAATTGCGTGGATTTGATAGTGCTGGAATTTTATATGGATGCATCGCAGGAATGGATGCATGGAAAGATGCAGGCTTTGTCATTGATAAAAACTCACCAATTGATTACGATTCAGGAATGGTTTTTGGGACAGGTACATCCGGAATAGAAAAATTTCGAGAAGCCATTTATAAATTAGACGATCAAAAGGTAAAACAATTGGGAAGTACTGTGGTGGTTCAAACTATGACAAGTGGCATTAGTGCTTATTTAGGTGGTATTCTAGGAATAGGAAATCAAGTGACTACAAATTCATCTGCTTGTACCACCGGTACAGAAGCATTATTAATGGGTTTTGAGCGCATTCAGTCAGGGAAGGCATCAAGAATGCTGGTAGGAAGCTGTAGTGATTATGGGGTCTATATTTGGGGCGGATTTGACGCAATGAGAGTCATGACATATAAGCACAACGAAACACCAGAAAAAGGATCGAGACCCATGAGTGCAGATGCATCAGGTTTTGTTCCTGGGAGCGGAGCAGGAGCTTTGGTTTTAGAATCCATAGAAAGTGCCTTAGAAAGAAAAGCAACTATTTATGCTGAGGTTTTGGGAGGAAACATTAATTCTGGAGGACAACGTAATGGAGGAACCATGACAGCCCCAAATTCTGAAGCGGTTCAAAAGTGTATTGTAGATGCAATGAAAGATGCCAATGTAACAGGCTCAGATATTGATGCAATTAACGGACATTTAACAGCCACGATTAAAGATCCTGTAGAAATAGAAAACTGGACCAAAGCACTGGGAAAAAGCGGTCAAGAATTTCCATTTATAAACTCACTAAAGTCTATGGTTGGTCATTGTATTGCTGCTGCAGGAGCCATAGAAATTGTTGCAACAGTTTTACAGCTAAAACACCAATTTATTTTTCCAAACATTAATTGTGAAGAAGTGCATCCAGATATTTTAAAATTAATTTCAAAAGAAAAAATACCAACTAAAAACACACCAAAAAAACTACACATCATTGCAAAAGCAAGTTTTGGCTTTGGGGATGTGAACGGATGTGTTATTTTTAAGAAATATTAAAAATTAAGATCAATAATTCACTCAAAAATAACTATTATTAAAAAGAGTCTACATGACCAGAGAAGAACTAATCCCCTCGCTACAAAAAATTGTAAAGCCTTATGTTCAAGATCAAGAAGCATTTAAAAATCTTTCTGAAGAGACAGATTTCATTAATGACTTAAAAATTAATTCTGCCAATTTGGTGGATATTATTTTAGATTTAGAAGATGAGTTTGATATTGAGATAGACAACGATTCAATGGAAAAAATGCTTTCAGTAAAAGCAGCAATGGATATTATTGAAAGTAAATTAGAAGACTCTTGATTGGCAACGATATCATAGATTTATCTCTTGCTAAAATAGAAAGTAACTGGCAGCGAAAAGGCTTTTTGGAAAAACAATTTACAGCGAAGGAACAGCAACTTATCTTAGAAGCACCAAATTCTTTTGTAATGGTTTGGAGGCTTTGGAGCATGAAGGAAGCAGCATATAAAATATATACACAACAATATGTAGTGAGATTTTTTGCTCCCAAAAAATTTGAATGTAAATTGATGTCAGATGAAGAAGGTGTGGTTTGTTTTAAAGCTCATAAGTTTTACACTATCTCAATTGTGAATCAACACTATATTTTCACCAAGGCCAGTTTAGAAAAAGAAATGAGTTCTTATTCTGAAATGGTTTCTCCTCATGAAATTGACAAGATGATCAAGAAAAAACTAAAAGATATAACTACGTACTCTGTTTCCGGAATTGAACAAAAAAAATCTAAAAACGGAGCCCCTAATTACTACTATAATAAATCACCACTAATAAAATCATGCTCAATTTCACACCATGGAAATTATGGAGTATTTTCACTTGTAGAGGCCTAAGCAATTACAAACCTAAAACTCTCAATTGATCACCCCACCCCTTCAAAATAAGTCTATTTTCCTTTTAGGGATACGCTGGTGAAATGGGTATATAGCCTAATTATTTAATAGTTAGGCTATACACCCATTTCACCAACGCATCCCCATAGACTTATTTTGAAGGGGTGGGGTGCTAATTAAGTGCTGTTTTTAGCATTGCTTGAGTATAATTTTAAATGCTTTTTCATTAGAGGAATAAATAAAAATGGGAAATAAGAAAGAATGAGCATCAAAGGATAGCCATAAGGCAAAATAGGACTGTCTTTTTTAGAGTCAAGTAATTGATAAGGTTTTGCCCCCATGTGATGATGATCAGAATGTCTGGTTAACTCAAACAGTAATACTCTTCCAATCACATGATCAGAGTTCCAAGAGTGTTCTGGCTTTACTCTCTCATATCTTCCGTTTTTACTTAATTTTCTTTTTAAACCATAATGTGAAAAATAGTTTTGAGATTCTAAAACTGAAATGCCATAAACACATGTAATAAAATAAAGTAACGTTACTTTTAAACCAAATAAAATAAAAATAAAATAAAATAAATGGCAATAAAGTAAAAATAATCATAGGGTTATATATTGTGTTTTTACCTTGAACTTTCAATCGTCTTTTTTCTAATTCCCAAGTCTTAAAATAACCACCGATTTGAGATCGAATAGCAAAAAAGTAAAAAACATCTCCTTCTTTTGCTGAGCTTAAATCATCTGGCGTAGCGACATCTCGATGATGGCCCCCATTGTGATAAGGAATAAAATGATTCTGAATCGCAGTTAAAAGCATTATATGGGCTAAAACACTTTTTATTAAATGATCCGTTTTATGACCTAATTCATGTCCAATATTTATTCCATTTACACCAAGAATTGTACCCATCATCAGAATATCAGCAATCATGTTTGAAAGTGGTAAAATTGGATTAGAGATGGTAATTAAAAATTGATATACAACAAAAAGATGAATAGGAACGGAAATATAAAGGATCCAATCAAAGAAAGAATCTTTCCGAGAGAGCTCTTTCTCAAATTGATTTAAATTATACCCATTTGAAGTAATTATCTGCTCAAATAAAGGAACCAAAACATATAAAAAAAATAAACCTGAATAGGCAAATATGCCTGAAGAATTGAAGGTTATTAAACCTAAGACAGGCACAATATAAGCCCCAATATATTTTGTTTTTGACATCATTTTATTCTAATAAGTAATTGAAAGACAAATCCTGTAGGGAAAATAAAGTCCTGTTACTCCTCATATCCAACAACGGTTTTTTATATACAATTACTAATATATGTATTTTATAAAGAACCAAAAACAATCTATAATTGAACCCCAATTGTTCCGACCCTCCCATCCTGATGAGAACACTGACAATAAAACGTTCCTGTTGCGGTTGGTGTCCATGAAACTGTTCCACTTTCTGCACCATCATTTGTAGCGCATAGAAAAAAATAAATGGCTTTTTTAATCTTAAGTGAAAACGAGATTTTCATAGTTCTGATTGTTAAACACTTAAATGTAGTGAATATTTTAAACTTTGGTTTAGGAGGGATTAGGCTATATACCCATTTCAACACCCCACCCCTTCGAAATAAATCTATTTTCCTTTTGGGGATACGCTGGTGAAATGGGTATATAGCCTAATCCCTCACCCAAAAAGATATTGGCTTTCTTTTAACCCCCGAATGCCTTATCCCATAAAAGTATTTCTAGCTTATAATAACAAAAAAGAAAGCATCCCATGACAATACAGGATAGCTTGAAATGATCTTTAAATTAAATTTATAAAATGAAAAATATTAGAACACTATTCGCAATGGCTTTATTGGCTTTTGCCTCGTGCAAACAAACCAAACAAGAGATAAAGGAAGAACTACCCAATATTGTATTTATAATTTCCGATGACCAAGCTTGGACAGATTATGGTTTTATGGGACACGAAGTTATCAAAACACCTAACATTGATAAACTCGCAAATGAAAGTCGCACGTTTACCCATGGCTATGTTCCTACCTCTCTATGTGCACCATCTTTAGCTTCAATTATCACAGGGGTTTATCCTAGACGCCATATGGTTTTAGGTAATGACAGGGTATTGCCCGGGGATGATAGAACTGTTAAACCAGCTTGGGAATCACCACGGCGATCAAAGAATTATGCATCTGTAATAGAAAACTTCAAAAAATTAGAAACCCTTCCAGATATACTTAAAAAGAAAGGATATCTCTCTTTTCAGACTGGCAAATGGTGGTTGGGAAATTATGCAAATGGTGGTTTTGATGATGGTATGACACATGGCGACCCAAAAAGAGGTGGCAGACACGGCGATTATGGACTTGAAATTGGTCGAAAAGGAATGGATACACTCAACAGCTACATAGACTTAGCGCTAGAAAAGAAAAAGCCTTTTTTTATGTGGTACGCTCCATTTTTACCACATAGTCCGCATAATCCGCCAGACAGTCTTTTGCAAAAATACTTGCCAAAGGCACCTACCGAACATGTTGCCAAGTATTGGGCCATGTGCGAATGGTTTGATAACACCTGCGGAGAGCTGATAGATTATATCGAAGAGAAAGGTCAAACTGAAAACACATTGTTCGTCTACGTCTGCGATAATGGGTGGGTTCAAAACAAAAACGATAGCAAGTACAATCCCATTTCTAAACGAGCACCCTATGATTACGGAATGCGCACTCCGATTATGTTTAAGTGGAAAGGTAAAATCACGCCTGAACTTGATGACCGAACGCTGGTGAGTAGTCTAGATATGCTTCCTACAGTTTTAGACTTAGTGGGTGTTAAACCTCCTGGAGAATTAGACGGAATTAACGTTTTGAACCAAACCGAACTAATAAATAGAAAAGCCGTTTTTGGGGAGATCTATGCCCACGACTTTAATACCGTTAATGAAAGTCTTTTTTATCAAATAGCGATTACGGAACCTTATAAGCTTATTATCCCTAATAAAACCTACAAACCAAATGAAAAAATTCAGTTGTTCGATATATTTAAAGATCCACATGAACAGGAAGATTTAGCGCTAAAGCATCCGGATATTGTAAAGGACCTTACCAATAAAATTGAAGAATCTTGGAATAAGTAAGTCCTAGAATCTCATCAGTCATATATCTATAAACCCTATTTTACAGGGATAGCTGGGTTCTAATTACCCACTTTTATTTAGGGGTTAAAACCTAAAACACTCAATTCAACACCCCCCCTTCAAAATAAATCTATTTTCCTTTTGGAGATAAGCTGGTGAAATGGTTATATAGCTAAATTCCTCTTCAAACCATAGTCACAAATTGATGTTAATTTTCTGCCAGCCAATCATTCAATTCTGGATTATACCTTATGTCAAAATGGTAGTTAGCAACATTTCCTTTTTTATTTCAAACACTTCTAACTTTTAGACTATAAATCACTAATTTAGTTATATTGAAAAATAAAACACTTACCAATGCGGTCCCTAAAACTTTCTTTTTTAGTTTTTATTTACATCTTTTTTTTACGTTGTTCCCAAGTTGTTGAGGACAGTAAAACAGTTGTCTTTTTTCAAAATAAAAAGTCAAAATGGATTCAAGACAAAAGGATATTGCCCCAGTCAGACGCAGAATTTTATTTAGACGATCCATCTCCCCTTTTTCGAAAAACCTTCTTTTTGAAAAGCCTCCCCCAAAAAGCTACGCTATACATCACAGCTGCTGGATATTACAAAAGCTCCATTAATGCTTTTGAATTAGAAAAGAATATTTTAGATCCTACATGGACCGACTATAGTAAAAGGGTATATTTTAGTGAATATGATATCACTCCAAATATGATCAAAGGGGATAATTGTTTGGGTGTGACGCTGGGAAATGGTTTTTACAATCCACTTCCTTTAAAAATGTGGGGTAGAATCAATTTAAGAGAACGACTTTCAGTAGGAAAGCCGCGGTTTATTGTAAAGATTAGGGTGACCTATAAAAATGGTAGGACGGAAGAAATAATATCCGACAGTTTATGGAAATATAGCTATGGCCCCGTTGTTAAAAACAGCGTTTATCTTGGAACGCACTACGATGGAAGAAAAGAAATTGAAGGCTGGAATGAAGCTGATTTTGACGATTCTGACTGGGAAAATACATTGCTCGCAACTGCCCCCGGAGGTAAGCTTCAAAAAGCTTTTTTTCCACCAATTCAGATCAACAGAGAAATTGAACCTAAAAAAATTTATGCAACGGAAGAGGGGAAATGGATGGTGGATATGGGCGAAAATTTTACTGGCACTTATTCCATCAAATTAAGTGGACAACGCGGAGATAAAATCATTATCAAGTTTGGCGAACGTATTTATCATGATGGCACCTTGAATCCTATGACATCGGTGACGGGTCAAATTAAAAAGAGAGGAATCGGAGGCCCAGGTGCTCCTGATGTCGCTTTACAAAAGGATAGCTACATCATTGGCAGTAAGAACCCGACTTGGTTTAGACCAGAATTTACCTATCATGCCTTCCGTTATATGGAAATTGACGGCTTGAATAAAAAACCAACAAAAGATGAAATTAAAGGACTTTCCATTCATACTAAAGTGAATCAGGAAAATTATTTTACTTCCTCCTCGATTTTGTTAAATGAGATCCAGAATACCGTCAGAAGGACTTTTTTAGCCAATCTAGTAGGAGTACAATCCGATTGCCCTGCCAGAGAAAAATTTGGTTATGGAGGGGATATCAATGCCACCAGTGCCTCTTTTGTATATAATTTTCATATGCAGTCATTTTATAAAAAAGTGATCTATGACTGGGTGGATGCGATCAATGACTCCACATTTATAGATACCGCCCCAAGTGTCGGGATTCAATATTGTGGTATTAGTTGGGAATCAGCTTTTTTAATTACGCAACATCAGCTATACCTATTCTACAAAGACGATGAATTCGTTAAGGAAATGTATGCATTCAACAACCAATGGATGGATAAAGTTGCACGTCTTCATCCCGAGGGAATGGTGCATACCGGATTAAGCGACCATGAGTCTCTGTCTCCCGTTCCAGTTGAATTGATCGGTACTTTACATTATCTGCAATCTGCAAGAATTATGAGATTATTTGCAAGTCTGATGGGGGATAAGGAGAAAAAAGAAAAATACGATGAATTGGCCATAGGCTTGGAACAAAAGCTCAGGGATACATTTTGGAACAAAAAGGTTGAAGGGGAAATTAATCGGCAAACCTTATTCTCAGCCCTGCTATATCACAAGATCATTCCCAAAGATGAGATTAATGCGGCAAAGGACTCTTTGGTGGATGCCCTTCAAAAAGCTCCGGCTCAGCACTTGACCACTGGCATCTTTGGAACTCCCTTTGCCTTGGAGGCTATTTCGCAATTCATCTCTCCTCAGACTACCTTTGACATAATTAATAGCAAAGATTATCCGGGTTGGGGTTATATGGTTGATCGAGGGGCAACAACACTTTGGGAAACTTGGCAAGAAAGTGATGATATATATTCTAATTCGCACCCCATGTTTGGCTCCGTTACTGAGTGGTTCTACCGTTGGCTTGGTGGAATACGACCCCATCCCAATTATCCTGGATTCGACAGGTTTTATATCAAGCCCTTCACCCCTGTTGGGCTAGATAGTGTATCGACATCCTACAGAGCACCTGCTGGAAAAATAATTTCCAGTTGGGTAACAAATAATGGAGGATATCGTTATCAGATTACTGTACCAAATTCATGTATTGCTGAGGTAGTCCTAAATAAAACATCCCATCAAAGAATCATCATATTAAAAGGTAAAGAGCGTTTAAATACCTCAGAAATAGACGACTTAAAGGATGGGAAATTCATTTTAAAAAGTGGAGAATATGCTTTCAGTATTCCCCTCTAATCTTTTAGAATATAATTAATAGTCTTAGCATTAATAGCAATAGGACATAAAAGTCAAGCACATGTGCAGGAGAAAATATTGATGGAGCATTTTAATACGAACGCTTTTAACCCTACTTATGAGCTAAGTGAAGGAAGAGAAATCTAGTTCAAACATATACCTCTAAACCCGATATTTTACTGGGGATAGCTGGGTTTTAATTATCTACTTTTATTTGGGGGGTAACCTAAAACTCTCAATTCAACACCCCACCCCTTCAAAATAAATCTATTTTCCTTTATGGACTAGAGCTGATATAATGTTATATAACCTCTTGCCTGCGCATGTCTAATAGAATATAAGACTCGTCAACCCCTTAAATCTATTCTGACGATTTAAATTTTTTCTAACTTCGCACATAAGGGAAATAAACGGAATACGTATATTTCCTTGTTGGCAGTAATTCAAAATCGCTGACTAATTACAGACTAAATGAAATAACAAAATGAAACTCACTAAGAATAATTTAGCCATAAGCCTCATAGCAATCATCGGGTCGGGCGCCTACCTGGGAAATCTTATTAACATGGGGTTGGTCCATGCACCTTATTGGCAATCTCTCGATACATACTCCTTTATAGCAGATTTTACCCTGAAATTCCCATTACTCCTGACCACATTACCCTTGACCATGATTCCATCCATTATTGGAGTTGTCACTTGCTTTATTTGGTATAGAAAAACCAAAGCTAGCAAATCATGGAGGATTGCTCTTTACGGAGTAATTACAGGATTTCTAATCTCAGCCATTTACCATATCCCAACAAACTTCGGCTTTTTAGGAGGGGAATTTACGCAAAAAGCAACTGCCATAAGACTTCAATGGTGGGTCAACTTACATTGGATTAGAACTGCGTTTGCCTTGCTAACTGCTGTTTACTCTGTGCTCGGTTTCAAAACAACCATTGAAGCCAAACTCTAAGAATCAATCCTAATCCATCTAGGATTTTTTTATGCGAAAACGTGACATATGTCATTTTTTAAATGGTTCAATATTTATAGTTTTATTTATTAATCATAAATCAATTTAAAATGAAAAAATTATTATTATCAATTTTATTATTAGGTACAATTTCATTAAATGCTCAATATTGTTTGTTTTTTGACATTAAAGCAGAGAATCCCGAAATGGTTGTGTCAGCACTTTCTTCTGCAATGAATACTGAATGGGGTAAGAATATTCAAGGAACAAAGTCATTATTTGCATATGCTATTAATGGATCAACTGAGTCCACTCATTCACTTCAAATATGCTTTCCTAATGAAGAGGCTTTTGAACAAGCTTTTATGTCTTATGGTCAATCACTTGAGGCACAATTACTCTTGGATGGTAAACTTGCAGAATTTTCTGTTGCTGTCTCTCAGTCTTTAAATACACCTATTTGGTACAATGGGGAAGATTGGGCTGAAGATAATGTATTTATGCTATATCAAATGGATGTATCAAATCCAAGCTTCTACTTAAATGAATTTAAAAGCTTCTCCCAAAAAATGGCTAAAAAATTAGGATATGAAGATAATTCCTATGGCTTAGCATATCCAATAGTAGGTAAAAATTCAGACTTTACCCATTTTGTGTGGATTGGATCTCCTGACATCAAAACTGCTCTTTCAAATACTAAAAAAATGTTTTCTGATCCTGCATTTGCAGAGTTTTCTAAGAAAGTATCAGGTGTGAGAAAAGTCGTTAATACTTTAATGTCAGTCCGCGTTATGGACTTTTAAAAATATTTTCAGCTAAATTTAACCCTCCCAATCGGAGGGTTTTTCTTTTAAACTACAGGCATATCCTCATCAGTAAGTTCAGGAATCTCTAATCCTTTTAAATAAGTCAGGTGGATACAGCCTGACTGGGATGGTGCTGCTTGTCCTTAATACAGGCATATTATCTTGAGTGAGTTCCGGAATTTCTAGTTTTCTTAAATGAGTCA
>OJHK01000965.1_pt1 | contig 15105 bp, 13 predicted proteins | sample 1595161 | NCBI WGS metagenome assembly OJHK01 (sample SAMN05416842, study PRJEB24817) | seawater metagenome | isolation source: Sea water | place: Canada:Atlantic | collected 2013-07 | reverse complement strand
GAGATGTAGAGAGGTCTCGTGGGCTCGGAGATGTGTATAAGAGACAGTGCCAATACTGATTGCTTGGTCAACACCAGGTGCAGCATTACTTATTTCAAATACTCAAAGTTTTAACATTAACGAAGCGGTAGCTGGCTTCATGTTCTCGGCATTGCTAATTTTCTTGTGTGGTATTACCGGTTGGTTTGAAAAATTAATCAATAAACTGCCCTTTCAACTCGCTTCAGCCATGCTGGGCGGGATTTTGGTTAATTTTGGTATTGATGTGTTTAATCAAATGAATGAAGCACCACTACTCGTGATAGTCATGCTCTTTAGCTATTTAACTTGTCGACAATTGATGCCTAAATTCACTATGTTATTTGTATTGATCATTAGTGTCGCACTTGCCTGGCAACTTGAGTTAATAACGTTTACTTCATTATCTTGGCAGCTAAGTGAGTTTTCCTATGTTTCGCCTGAATTTTCTGTTTCCGCAATACTAGGCATTGGCATTCCCTTATTTCTTGTCACGATGGCAGCACAAAACTTACCAGGCATTGCAGTATTAAAAGCCCATAACTATAAAACCCCGGTATCGTCGATATTAAGTGTTACCGGTTTTGTGAATATGCTTGCCGCTCCATTTGGAGGTTATGCAATAAATCTAGCCGCAATAACAGCAGCGATATGTATGACTGAAGACGTGGACAAAGACCCGAAAAAACGTTATTGGGCAGCAGTTTCTGGTGGTGGGTTTTATCTGTTAATGGCTATTTCTGCTGGATACCTGATGCAAGCTTTCGCATCATTGCCAAATGCTCTCATATACTCATTAGCGGGTATGGCGTTATTTACCACTATCAATAGTAGTATTCAACAAGCACTCTCTGACGATAAAATGTCTGAAGCAGCAATCATTACTTTTCTCGTCACCGCGTCAAACTTGTCACTTTGGGATATTAGCTCTGTATTGTGGGGGTTAATCGCCGGCTCAATAACCCTACTTATTCAAAGCGTGCTAAACAAACCTAGTGAAAAATTATACTGACATTTTTTCACTATAAGTATGACATGCCTACTAAATACTTTAAGGTATATTAAAAGTTGATAATACTGTAACTTTCATCCATTCATAGGAATGTTTATCAAGGAGCATTCTTAAACACTAAAGGTACTGATATGGAAAAATATATAGTATTTTTTAGAGGCATTAATGTTGGAGGTAACAACTTATTACCGATGAAAGTGCTTGTTCCGCTATTAGAAGAAGCTGGATTTGAGAAGGTATCCTCTTATATTCAAAGTGGTAATGTCGTTTTAAAAAGCTCAATTCATCCAGTAGAAATTGTTCATAATGTTGTATTAGACAACTTTGCTTTTTCGCCTGAACTCTTTATTTTGAATGAAACTGAATTTTGTTCTGCTATGGCAAATAACCCCTATCAAACATTCGAAGGCAAGTTCGTACACTTTTATTTTTGCCACAAGGCAATAGTGATAAACCAAGATAAAATGACGAAATATCTCGCTGAAACAGAAAGCTATCTTGTAAAAGGCAAGGTATTTTATTTACATGCTCCTGATGGTATTGGCCGCTCTAAACTTGTCGCTAATATAGAAGCTTGTTTAAACCAGCCTGCTTCAGGTCGCAATTTAAATACCACCAATAAAGTCAGCACTATGTTAGCAAAAATGTAAAAGGCCCTACTAAAAGTAGCGCCTTTTTCAATTTAACAGTGTTATATTTGATGTAAGGTAAACGAAGCACTTATTACGAAAAGATATTTTTCAAACTATCAGCAAGCTCAACAAAGCGCTCTTTCATACTTCGTTTAATTGTAATATCAACACTACTGAAAATAGAAAAACCTTCAATAATAATGGTCGGTGCAGATATAGCTGCATTACTTGTTGGTGCTGAATTATCAATATTACCAAAAATACAAAAAGCTTTTGATGCTACATTGATATTCTCTGGCACATAAACACTGTCACTACTAAACAAACTAAATATTTTAATTCGTACTTCATGTTGGCTAAATCGTGCGTCAGTAAAATCGATATCACTACTACTGAAGAAACTAAAGTAACGTATTTCTTTCGCCACTTTAAACGCCCCACCACGATTGCTACTACTGAAGATATTCACCATAGTATCAACATCTTCAGCTTCTCCTGGCACAAAATTAGGCGCTAGATCTTGCTTTTTATTCTCAACATAAGCTTTATCTACAGCTAAAGGCAAGTCAGTGGTTAGATCGACTAAACTTTGATGATTAGCCAGTTCCATGGCTTGGTCTAATCGACGCTCAAAAGCCTCATAAGATAATTCACCATGACTATAGTTCATAATCAATTGGTCAATCACTTCACTGCGTACTGTTTCAATCGGTCTGTCTTTTAAAGTAACGGTCATTTTACTTTCCTTGTTTTTATAATTATTCGATTACTTATTTACATATGAGTAACACTGTAGCAAGTAAATAAGCAATGACAATGCCAAATATATTAATCTTTAAAAACAACAAGTTGAAAAACCCTGACGCGGAATGGTTGATAGAAATACAATTATCTGGCTATTTTGACCAAAATAAGGGGAATATAGAGCGGTATTAGTTAGATAATAAATAACTTAAGGAGGAGAAAGCATAGCTCGGCTTAGTGGCTCAGCTTAATAATGAACATCAAAAAAAGCACTCATTGTTTAAATGATCGTCGTTAGCCAATGAGTACTTTAGATATATATCCGTTACCATTCAAGATGCAGGTTTCAGAATGCTTGAGCAATGTCAATTCAAGGCGCTGTGATGAAATAATGGTTGTTCAGGATAATTGCTCCTGCATTCTCTAATAAGCTACATCCATGTAGCGTCATTAGAAGTCGCAGCAACGATGAAATGATGTTAACCAAGCACTTCTTTGATGGGTTTAAAGTCACTTTGATTGGTAACGGGTATATTAATGATGTAATACACCAATAAGAGTTATAACTGCTAGTGAAGTACTGCGCGAATAGGAAGACCTGCACATATTTCTGCTTCGGCAATTAAAATTTCTTCTAAACGCTGATCAACTTCTGCTTTATCGCAATACTCGTATGCAAGCTCAACAAATAAGTTTTTATGCTTCTCTTCTGATTTAGCAATCGCTTCATAGAGGTCTTTGTCTTTACCCTCAGGCAGTGCTTTTGAAACCAACCAAAATTTTTCATAACCCCGGGCTTCAATAACAGCCGCAACAAGCAATCTATCCATCAAGAAGAAGCTAGTGCCGTTACGAAATAAAGCACGGATCTGGGTAATATAAGGGTCTTTTTTATCTTGACCTAAAGTAACATCGCGAGCGACAAGTAATTTTAATACTTGTTTGAAATGAATAAGCTCTTCAATAGCTAAATCAGTCATAGCACGGACAAGTTTAGCCTTGTCTGGGTAATGAGATAACATTGCCATTGCCATACCTGAGGCTTTCTTTTCTGCTGCGGCATGATCTTGTAAAAAACGGTTAAAGTCAGCCATTACAGCATCAACCCAATCTTGCCCAGTGTGGTGTTTCAATTCAAACATAGTTACTACTCTCTAAGACTATACCCGTTCCACTTGAAGATGCATATTCAAGTGGAACGGGTATATATTTATTTAATGATATTTATTAACGAAATTGGCATGATTTTACCTGTGAACTTTTCACTCTACAATGGTTATTCCAGCCCTGTTTGATAATTACATTTCTCGCTTCTATTTCTCTAGCCTAACCCTCAATACTAATAAAGCACCTTGTCAATTCGACCTTTATTGGTTGACTCGACTTTTAACGGATTATTTAGGTGCTGCCAGGCTCTCACTTTTCCGCCAATATTTATTTGTTTAAAACCACCCTCTCTAGCTTTTTCTTTATCAATATTAAGAAAAGATAACATGGCTAAGTAACTCCCTTCATCACTGACATTAATGGTAAGTAGATCTTGCGGTCTGTCTTTAAAATGTTCTGTAATCCCTTGTTGATGACGGGTATAACAATCCACTAAGAATTCATCATTATTAATGTTCTCTGCGGTTAATGGAGAGAAAACTTCACTATAACAACGCTTTATATGGGGGTTAAAACCTCCATCAGTGCGTTGTAAGTTCACTAGCATGCGTTGTAAAAGTTGCTTAATTGAAGGAAGCCAAAGCTCTGGTGCACGCGTTAAGTGAATAAACTGACTATTTGGGAAGTCTTTATCAAGCGTTTGGTAATCACAAAATATTGGCGTATCTGCTAACACTTGTGCTTGAGAAAACGAATCTTGCGTATAAGCATTGTGAGCCGTTTTAAAACCTTGCTCTAACATGGCTAAACACACACTGGTGGTTGCCGTTCTCGGTAAACCAATAATAAAAATTTTCTCTGTCGACACTTAAGCTAAACCCTTTAAAAGTATAAGTTGATTGTAGTAATACACACTGAAATCACGTTAAAAACATGCGATTATAACTTATTTGCTTGGTGCTGTTGAATGTTGATTTGCAAAGTTGCTTCAATTAAGTGTTTTAAGAACGTACCTGAAAAACATGAACGCCAGTTTGTATTAAAAACTGAGAATTAACAGCATAAATATCAATAAATATCTATATAACAAACGTCCAATTGACAGTGATCAATAAATGCCTTATTTATGAGAGCATACTAAATATATACCTAGTACATATCTAGCACTTAACGAGTAAATATTAGTCAAGGAAATTTCATGACAGCACAAGACGAGCACCGTGATAGTGTCAAATGGGGGGATTACTTACAATCAGGTAATCGCATTTTTATCGGTTCTAATGCCGCAGTACCTAATGCCCTAATTGATGATTTAATAGCCAATAGCCATGGGCTACATGATATTGAAACCGTTCATATTTTAACTTTATCTGAGAATGTCTGGGCTAAAGCTGAACATAAGGACTTATTTAAAGTAAACAGTTTATTCATTGGTGGCAAAAACATTCGTGAAGCTATCGCTGAAGGTCGCGGCGATTACACCCCTTGCTTTATTTCTGATGTACCACGTTTATTTAATGAAAACAGCTTACCGCTTGATGCGGCACTGATTATGGTCAGTCCTCCAGATGAATACGGTTACTGTTCATTAGGCGTGAGTGTTGACATTGTTTCTGCTGCTGTAAAAGCGGCTAAATATGTTATCGCCCAAATAAACCCTAAAATGCCACGCACCAATGGCCATAGCTTTGTCCACGTCAACCAAATACATAGCTGGATAAACGCTGAGCAAGAATTGCCACAAATCATTGCGCCTGTTATGGATCGTCGTACTGAACAAATAGGTCAATACGTTTCCATGTTAATTGACAATGGTGCGACCTTACAAATTGGTATCGGTAAGATCCCCGAAGCAGTATTAACCTATTTAGGTAATCATAAAGATTTGGGTATTCATAGTGAAATGATCTCAGACGGCGTGATTGATCTCATGCTAAAAGGGGTTATTAATAACCGTAGAAAAACCTACCACAAAGGTAAAGCTGTAGTAACCTTTTGTATTGGCAGTCAAAAACTGTATGACTTTGTTGATGGTAATCCTCATATTGAGTTCTACCCTTCCGAACATGTTAACTCACCCGTTAAAATTGCTAAAAATGATAATATGGTATCGATCAATAGTGCCATCGAAGTCGATTTAACCGGACAAGTGGTGTCGGACTCTATTGGCTATCAATTCTATAGTGGCATTGGCGGACAAGTAGATTTTGTTCGTGGTGCTTCTTTGAGTAAAGGCGGTAAAGCTATTATCGCCCTGCCTTCTACCACCAAAGATGGCAAAACCTCTCGTATCGTTGCTCATATCACTGAAGGTGGTGGCGTAGTAACGTCACGCGGTCATGTGGCCTTTGTCGTTACCGAATTTGGTATCGCTTCATTGCAAGGTAAAAGTATTCGTGAGCGCGCACTTGAGCTGATCCGTATTGCACATCCTAAATTTAGAGACCAGTTGCTGAGTGATGTTCGTAAACATTATTGGGTGCCTGAGTATCAAGAAAGCTCGCCAAGCTCTGTGCCTGAACTAGGCACAATAGAAATGAAACGCTTTAACTTTGCCGATATTAATTACACCTTAAGAGCTTTAGCGCCTGCTGATGAACGTAAATTACAAGAGTTTTTCTATTCGCATAATAAAGAAACCTTAATCATGCGTTACAACCATCATATAACCCAGATGACGCGTGAAAAATCTTGTAACTTGGTCAGTGTAAATCAACACACAGATCTTGCTTTATGTTTTACCAAGAAAAACTCGTTAGGTGAATCGATACAAGCAGTTGCTCGATATTATTACATTGAAAGTATTAATAGCGGTGAAGTGGCTTTTGTCATTAAAGAAAGTTTACGCGGCCGCGGCATGGCAAGCACTTTATTGGGTGAAATGATTGCCATCGCCAAAATTCGTAAACTTGATAGCCTAGTTGCCTGCGTACGACGAGATAATGGCTCCATGTTAAAAGTCTTCGAACGTGCAGGTTTTGTACGCCAACCAAGTGAAGATTTTGATGAAGTCAGCTTAAAGCTAGCATTAACGGAAGCTGAAACCGTTAATACTGAAACACACTAAAATAATAAGGGATAATTATGCCAGTAGGAATAATAGGCCACTATCGATGTGGCGAACATAATATGGGTGAACATCACCCGGAAAATGGTAAGCGCTTAACGGCTATTTCAGACCAATTAATTCGCAGTGGCTTAGATTATGTTGTGCGACAATTCGATTCAAAGCCTATCGATAAAAGCTTGTTAGCGCTAGCGCATACACAAGAACATATCGATTTTGTTTTTGATAATGCGCCAAGTGAAGGTGAAGAGAACTTTACCGTGGGTGAAGATTCAGTGATGAGTGACAAAACTCTCACTTCTATTATGTATTCAGCAGGCGCAGCTGTTGATGCGGTAGACTTAGTAATGGATGGCACTTTAAGTGCTGCATTTTGTACCACAAGACCACCAGGGCATCATGCAGAACATGATAAAGGTATGGGCTTCTGCTTTTTTAATAACGTTGCAGTAGCTGCCGCTTATGCCAAACAAAAATATGGTTTAAAACGCGTCGCAATTGTCGATTTTGATGTTCATCACGGCAACGGCACTGAGGATATTATAACAAACCACTTTAAAGCAACGCCTGAGGACGACAAAGGTTACCTTTTTTGCTCAAGTTATCAATATCCACTTTACCCGTTTGAAATTCAAGAGAGTGATACACCACCAATAATTAATACCCCGTTAGCAGCAACGACTAAAGGTGAACAATTCAGAGAAAAATTAACAGCGCACTGGTTACCAGCGCTGCATAAGTTCAAACCTGAGTTGATTCTAATCTCGGCTGGCTTTGATGCGCATATTGAAGATGAGATGTCACACGTTAGCTTAACTGAGGCTGATTATCGTTGGATCACCGATGAACTTAAAGTCATTGCTACCGAATATGGTGAAGGTAGAATAGTTTCCTTGCTTGAAGGCGGTTATGCACCCAGTGCATTAGGTAGAAGTGTGGTTGCTCATGTTAATGGCTTAATTGGTAACTAATTAACGCACAACTGCCATTCTTTAGTTTTCTCTCAATAAAAAAGCCAATAAGTTTTGTCACTTATTGGCTTTTTATTTGAAGTATTACTCATTAACAGATTAAGTAATAATTCTAATTTACTAAAAATACCAAGCCAAAGACAACTGCGCATGATCATCATTACTTAAGGTATAGAGTAAATCTGTGGGTTCATTACTTTGTAATAACCGCACATCAAAGCTCGCAATAAAGTTATCTCCAAAACGACGACTCGCTTCAATAAGGAAACTAAAAGCGTTGTGATCTAAGTCACTACCAAAGCCCATTAATACCTCGCTACTTTGCATATCGTTAAAGGCTAACCTAGCACCGATAAATAAATCATTTTGCAATAATGATCCCTGAGCGCCTAAAGCAACCTCACCACGAGAATCCCAGCTATGCTCCATCAATAAACCTAAATCAAGGTTTGAATCAAACACACCAATAAAGCTGTATTCAAATCCCCCTTGCGTTGCCCAAAAGTCTTCTAGGCTAGTGCTACGATAAATACTTTCAAACTTCCATAACCAATCACCCAAGGTTGCTTGAACATCCACGCCTAACTGATCCATTTGAGCATAGTATTGTTGAAGAGAATATTGCACTAAACTCGATGATGACGCTTGTGGTGATGGACTTAAGTATGCCTCTCTGTTAGTACCATGAAACCAGTAAGCACCTAAGTCAAAATCCCCGACACTATGCGCCCAACGTAGCGCAAAGTCTAAATGTTGTTGGCCCGCAGATGATTCATAACTGACATTACCTTCATCAACCACTAGAGGTCCACGTAAGCGTCCTTCTTCGCCAGCATAGGTTCTTTCTCGAAAACCAGGTAGTAGAAATACATCAACAATACCCCAGTCATTCACTAGTGATAAGTTAACCATTTGCTGACCGAGTTTATCTTCGCCATCAAAGTCTTCTACCCCATCTGTTTGGTTAATTACGTCAACCAAATGCTGAAACTCGGTAACACCCCAAAATTCTTTACGGATACCAACACGTAATTCCCAATCATCATTGGCATGAACATAAGCGAGCTCACGAATGTCACCATGAGTTCGCTGCTCATCATGACTATCAACACGATAAAAAGGCGTAAAGATAATACTGTCGGTGCCGTCATTCCACTGCCAATAAAGTTCCGGCTCTACCGAGAAAGAGGTTTGACTATGACTCAATTGCTCAGAGTAAAGCGCGTCTTTAAAAAAGTAACGTTGTTCAAGCGCCAGATTACCCGATGCCTCAAATTCAACATCACTAAAGACTTCATTGGCAGATAAAGGGTTACTGAGCGCTAAACTTGCACACACGGTTATCGTAGTCACAGACAGTTTTACTGTGTTAGCCAACAATGTAGATAACGACTTACTTAAAGGCTTACTTAAAGACTTATTTAAAGAAAGGTACATCAGCTTAGCGCGCTCGCTTTAATGAATTGCGATTAAAATCACTGTCTGACAAACCTGTTTTAAAAGCATAATTAGACCACTTAAGCTCCGTACTTTTGCCATTTTGATGATTGATCATTTCTTGGATGTCTGCACGCCAATGCTTAGCCAGATATTGCTTATAACCTTTAAAAGATAAGGTTTTTAATAATGAATCTTTACGGTCATAAAAATCAATTTTATGAACACGGTACTCTTCAGTATCAATCCATACGATACGACGGGTATAACCTGAGTTTTCATCAGCAGGGTATTGCTCAACCTTAAAGGCCTTTAAACCATTCAACTCTTCTTCAGCTAAAAATTTATAAGTATATTTTTCAACTTCAAATGAACTTAAGTCTTCGAAAGCAAATTCAGAGCCCATAAAAGGCCCCGACTTATTTCGTGAAGAAATACGTTTAACACGCTTTAATGCAGGTAAAAACAACCATTGTTCATCGGCTTCAACCGGGTGTGAAAAACTCAAAAATGCAGTGCCTTTCACATCACGCGGTTTATTAAATATTGTTAAGCTTTTATCACCATCATCAAGAATTTCTAATGACTTCATCTTAATTTCGCGAATACTTTCTTGGCCCTGCTTATTACGTAATAACATCAACATATCAGCAGTACTATCTTGCCAGCCTAAATCACGCTTCTTAGCTTCTAACGAAATATCTAAGCCTTTTTGTTCTTCTGCATTCAATGCAAAAGAGACATTTGAAACCACCAGTAAACTGAGTGCAAAGAAAGCACTGATCAGTATTTTTTTAGTTAACATATAAAATCCTTATAAAAATTTATCATCAAAATGGGTAAATTGCGGTGCTATTAAACTGCTTTAATTGTTTCTTTAGTGACAGCTTCTGTCGTAGTTGCAGCACTTTCTTTTACTTCACTCTTGTTCTTATCTAATAACATCAATAGCGGAGGCAAGAATAAAAAATCGACCAATAGCGCTACAAAGATTGTTAGTGCGGTTAAGAAACCCATATCGGCATTCATTTTAAATGACGATTGTGCCAGTACGGTAAAGCCCGCAACGAGTACAAAAGTGGTCACCCAAAGCGCTCTACCAACATTATCAAAGGCATAGTGGACCGCTTCTTTGGTATTAGCATTTTTATCACGTCTTGCATGAAGGTACTTACTCAAAAAGTGAACAGTATCATCAACTACAATCCCTAACGTCATACCTATAACAACCGATAAGCCTAAACCAACTTGTCCACTGTATAATCCCCAAATACCAAAGCCTATGGCTGCGGGTGCCAAGTTTGGTAATAAACTGATAAGACCAAAGCGCCAGCTTTTTAACGCTACGCCTAATAAAATAGAAATGAGTATTAACGCCAGTGTTGTACCAATTAACATACTAGTAATATTACGTTGACCAATATGAGCAAACATTAAACTAGGGCTAGCAAAGTCTACTTCATATTGCGGAGCATGTTCACTGAACCATTGAATCATGTCTTGTTCAACATTAATCAATTCATTACTGGTCATATTCTTAAAAGTAGCCACTATTCTCGATGAAGATTTATCAACATCTAATTGGTTATTTAAATCTAAGCCGTAAGGTAAAGACATTTCATACAATAAAAGGTACTGGGCTGACATCTCCTGGCTATCCGGTAATTTATACCAAGTAGCATCGTCACCGTGCATGTTTTTATTTAAACGCTTTAGCGTATCGGTAATAGTATTTACGTGATCAGTTTCAGGGCGTGCACGTAACCAATCGCTGAACTCTGACACGCTGTTCAAATATTTAGGGTTGTTTATACCGCTTGGTTCACCTGTTTTCACCGAAATTTCGACCATCATCATGCCTGATAAGTTCTCTTGCATAAAATCAGTCGCCACACGATACGGTACAGTTTTATCAAAGTACTTAACAAAATCATCATTGAGCTGATTGTTAGGAATAAACATAACAGAGGCAATGATAAAAACACTGGTTAGCGGTAATAAGGCTTTACGTTTGGCAATAACAAAATCTGCCAATTTAGCCATGATGTCTTTTTTATCTTCTGGCTGCACTTTAACGCGCACGGGCAATACGGTGAGCAATGCAGGGAAAATAGTAATTGAAAAAACAAATGCCAACATTACGCCAATGGCGACTAAGTTACCTAAATCTCTAAACGGTGGTGAATCAGAGAAATTCATACTTAAAAAACCAATAGCAGTAGTAATACTGGTTAAGAAGATTGGCTGTAAGTTAATTTTTATACTGCGTGCAATCGCCGTGCGCTTATCAGCGCCTTGACGCATTTCATAGAACATGGAGGTTAAAATGTGAATACAATCTGCAACAGCCAGCGTCATAATCATGGTGGGTGCTGATGAAGAAGGCCCTGTTAAGTAAAAGCCTAACCAACCCGCAAGTCCCATGGTAGTAACAATACTCATAATAATAATAAGTACGGTTGAAATGGTACCCGTTATGGTTCTCAGCAATAAGCCTATAGTCACGATAACAACAAGAAACATCAGAGGAATCAGGGTTGAGCTATCACTGATTGAAGATTCACCAAATGAAGTATTCATCATCGCCATACCAGAAAGATAAACATCAAGCTCTGGATGATCTGCTAAAAACTGAGTTTTAATAGCACGAACACTGGCTGCTACTTCTGGGGTTTCAGCCATTGGGTTAATGCCTGGGAACTGCACCGTAACATTTACAATAGACACATGACCCGTTTGAGAGATAATTTTATTTACTAACAGCGGTTCACTAATAGCTATTTGTTTTATCTTTTCGAGCTTTTCACTGGTTAAGTTCTTAGTGGACATAACAAGATCTTCAACGATCATGTCATCTTCTTCAGCATAGGTGTATTGGAAATTAGTCACTGAATCAACACGGGTTGAATACGGTACTTGCCAACTCTCTTTGGTTAACACTTTTAACGCCGCTAAATGCTCAGCAGTAAAAACATTGCCATCTTTAGGCACAACAACAAAAGAAACATTATCGCTTTTGTTGTAGACCTTTTGCATAGATTCAAAAGCCGTTAACTGTGGGTTTTCTTCACTAAAGAACACACGATAGTCATTTTTAAATTCTAACTTTTGTGCACCCGTCCCTGCCAGCACCATAAACGTAATACAAACAAGTATTACCCAAAATGGATTTTTTCCGACAAAATTGTAAAGTTTGTCTCTCATTGCTAAGTCCTTATTTATCTTTATAAAAGAAGTTTTTATCGATGACGAATCGTCACCTTATAGGTCAAAAAAATGCGGTTACACACCGCACATCATTTGTATTTATTTAGCGAAAACTATCAAAATTTAGCTCTCGCCCTTTTGCACTAATGAGCGCTAATTCTTCTGGAAACAATTCAGCCAATGCAGTTTTGAGTTCTGCACAATGGCTTCTGTCTTTGGTAAAAGGTTTCCATCCCATTCCGTCAAACAACATATTGCTCAAGTTAAAAAGCTCACGTTCAACAATTAAACTTGTTCTGCCACTGCACTGCTCAACTTCACCTGAAAGCAGAGTGATAGCACCGTACGCCATAGACCAATTGCTAAAACATAGTTGCTGTATATCCATATTCATAGGAAGTGTGAGACTGTTATCATTTAAACCATCTTCTACTATCCCGTGAATAGATGTCATTAACTTAATTTCTAATTGCTCTCCCTCGTTAATGTGTTTTTCACTTGATTTTCCCACTACATTAGGCGATTTTGAGCAAAGTACTGTTTGGAACAATGCGGGGTATAACATTGCATAAATAAGGTAAGAGAAATTTAATAAAAGCATTCTTGAACGTGAGCAGCCTTTAAATTGATATGCGCGATGAAAAAGATCGCCTAGCACCTTGATAGAGTAATTACTTATAGCTAACAGTAAATCTTCTTTGCCAATAAAGTGTTTATAGACGGTACCCTTTGAAAACGGCACTTGAGCAACCACTTTATCCATGGTGAGGTTTTCAATACCATTTTGTTGAATAAGCAGCACCGCTGAGTTAATTATCAAGAGCTCTCTTTCTTGAAGTGCTGTTTTATCGAGTAACTTAGGTGGTGTCATAATGCCTACTTTTATAAATGTGACGATTCGTCACTGACGTTTCGTCATATTACAATAAGTGTAATTATTGTCAATACATTTGTAACTAAAATGTACATCCACATAATATAGAGTAAGGGGTGTTAGTTAAAAATTATCTAGTTTCATTTAGTCCCTATGCTTAAGGGAACTATTTAGGCAGTTTAAAGCGATAGACGATTATGGAAGTAGATTTAATACCTGCAGGAATAAGTTTATGGGAGTGGGATTGTACTATTTGAGTCAGAAAAGCTAATTGGTAGGGTAAAAATAATAAAGGGATAAAGATGCTTTATCCCTCAGATAGGAGAGCGGCTAACCAAAAATAGCTCTCATCAAACCAATCACATGTTCAACACTCTTGCCCTCTGTAACTTGCTTAAGAATAGTGTCACGTTTATTTTGAATGTATTCCGGCACACCCTCTTCAGCAAATGCTTGGTCAACAATTTCTTCTGGTGTTAACTTGATACGACCACGTCGACTTGATTTATAACTACTTTCAGCGCTACTTAATTTTTTATCACGAAGTCGTAAATAATTAGAGGTATAAGCAAAGTCTTCATCAGCAAACATAAATAAATCGACTAAAATAGCGCGAACTTTCCAAAGTTTTAATTCCTGTTCATCTTCAGGTTCACTTTGGTGCCACCATGCAAAAGTTCTTAAGGTGCCAATCATATCCTGCCAGTAATTTTCAAAATCAAACGCGTTAAACTTCGCAATCGAAAGACCTTGGCAGAATACATCTATTTTGGCATTGGTTAAAGCGATAAACTGATCTGGACGCTTCATCGCTAATAAACGAGTAGCTGGAGCTAACGGTGCTTTTTCACCTGCTTCTTTATCAACAGTATAATCATTAAATATTTTTTTATAACTTTTAACAAATTGCTGATATTGCGCTGGTGTTACATCACCAGTATCTGGAATATGACTTAAAGCGAAATCAAAACTTTCAGGCTGTTGTGCTAATAACGTATGAAAAACTTTTGCGCCTTTAGTTGAGGCAAACCACTCAACATCAAAATTATATTGCGTATGACAGTGCTGACTTGTGTGTTTTCCCGCAAAAGCTAAACGTTCCACTTCCGTCATTTTCGCCAAAGGTTTAACCTTTATTCTCTCGATATAATCGAGTAAAGCTAATCTTTCTTCTAGCGCATGCAGGCTTGATTGTTGATCAATAAAAATTGTAAATATCGGCCACGGCGCAATACGTGCCATCTTAAACTGACTAACACTAGCGCCAAGCACAAGAACTTGTTCTAACTTTTTTAAACTAGGTAATTGATGATCTTCTAGCAAGGCCATATTGATACGGTTACGACAAACATCGATTAACTCATTACACCAACCAAGAAAATCTTCAGGTCTATTTTCTACTTTAACCGCTATAAGGTTTAAGCTTATTTCAGTAATGTATTTTAATGAATTTTGGTATGAAGCATTTTCGGCATCACTTAGTGCCATTTTTACAGGGGAAGATAACAACTTTCTCATTAGAGAATAAAACTCCGGAATTTCATCAGTTCAGATAGAAGATTACAAATAGCAAATCGCAACGCTAAATATATATTTAGAAAAGCAAAAAGCCCGACTCTTTCGAATCGGGCTTCTCAGTGCCACAGCACAAATAGAAGTTTAGCAATGTCCTACTCTCACATGGGAACTCCCACACTACCATCGGCGCAACTGCGTTTCACTTCTGAGTTCGGAAAGGGATCAGGTGGGACCACAGCGCTATTGTCGCTAAACAAAAAGGGTACAATCTTAGAAAGCTTTGCTCAATGAGCGATAAATATCGTTTTTTAGTTTCAAGTAACACGTAAGTACGTGATTTTACATTACTGTAGTTGTCAGTCTTCATACAACCTAAGCACAAAACTACTTGGGTGTTGTATGGTTAAGCCTCACGGGTAATTAGTATCAGTTAGCTCAATGCCTCGCAGCACTTACACACCTGACCTATCAACGTTGTAGTCTCCAACGACCCTTTAGGGAGCTTAAAGCTCCAGTGA